>SPJL01000270.1_pt1 | contig 11616 bp, 10 predicted proteins | sample 3741751 | NCBI WGS metagenome assembly SPJL01 (sample SAMN10925998, study PRJNA522277) | cold seep metagenome | isolation source: Elba SIP-enriched marine methane seep metagenome, extraction at timepoint T3 | place: Italy: coast of Elba, Mediterranean Sea | reverse complement strand
AGATCTGCGATGGTCGCTGCGTCGTCGGCGCCATGCGCCCCGGAGAAGGCCTTGCCCATAAAGCCTGCGCCAATCTCTGCATCAGTGGCGGCCAACCGCCCATCTTCGTCTCAACTGCCCCGGTGGCGGAGGAAACCTTCTTCCTGATGACGGAGCCCGGCGAAAAGGCCGTCTCCGATGCGTTACTTAGCAACACCGCCGGTCTGGTGACACTGGAGGCTGACCTGACCCGGATCGGCAACCTGACCGTCATGACCGTCGACCCCGAGAGCATCACCCGCCCGTGATTTTGTGAAAGACACGGGCCGGAATGACGCAGTGAAACGACAGATTGATTAGAGAGCCGAGTAGAAACGAAGGAATATCACCATCATGCGCCCGTCCAGACCAATCCGGCATCTACTCGGCCTCGCTCTCACCCTGGTCCTTGTCGCCGCCCTCTATGGCGCCTGGACCTACTGGCCGGAATTCACCCGCTGGGAACCCATCCGCCCGGCACGAGGCTTCTTAACCGACTGGCGCCTGCCCATCCTGACTGTTGCCGGGTTCCTGATGCTGACGGTCGTTGAAATGGTGTACTCAAAGACGCTGCGGGAAGAATAAGAACGCCAAGCAGACTCTAAATGATTTAGGTGGGCCAGCTTACTCGGATTCCCAAGGAAAAGGCGCCAAAGCCCCGACGGCTGAGCGGCACTGACGGCTGAGCGGCACTGATGGCGCCAACCCTTGCTACGGCGTTCTCAGGAAACATCTTCTTGCGCGCCTCTCCATTCGATCTGTCATTCCAATGCTCTCCCCCTTCGACGGCGCGATGGTGGCCTCAATAGGATGGGGTGTTTTCGGAACTCGTTCTTAGGTTGTGCATCGGTCCAATAGAGCGCCATGATACATAGCAGCGACATTGAAGAATGTGAAACGGAGCGGTACTATTCTGCCAGGAACCTATGCGTTTATGGGATCGATTATTATAAAGGGGTCGGGGAATGGGAATGGGAAAATCGCGGCTTTTATTGCTGATTGTCGCACTGGTTTGTACTTCTTGTGGAGTCACCTACCAGTATGGCGGTGTTACCTATAAATCAAAGTCAGGTGCACTTAGTGCCGCACACGCTGATATAGACGCGACTGTAGACGGCGTTACCCCGGTCGACCAGAGCCTCGACGCCAGTGTCATTGTCTTGCGACCGGAGTTTCAAACCATCAAAAAGTATGGGGTTGTTTCAACAGGCGAACCTAACGAAGAGGTTGTGAACTACATCGCCAGAACCATAGACCTGGGTATGGAAGGTGTCGGACGGTCCATAGTGCGTAGTAATGTTTTCAGCTCTACTAAACAAGGGACAGCACCCGACCCACGATCAGCCTCATTTGATGGTAACGATTTCAAGGTTTATCTTGATGCAACGGGTTTTAATGAATTCCAATGGTACCTTGAAGCCAACGGCAACGATCACAGAGTGCCGCTCTATTTTCCTGCAGGAGCTCCAAGAGATAAAAGGGGCGATCTGATCGTCAAAACCGTGGTCGATGCACTCGGTGAATTCGGCATTCAATAGGGTGAAGCCCGCAAGCGGGCGACAGTGATATTTGAGTCACGCGACCGATGGCTGATTCGACCTTGACCAGGATAGATCAGACAAAGGTCATGAGCAGTCTGTAACGCCGGAAATGGCGATGCGTGAGTTGGAACCGGCCCCTTTCAAGGGGGCTTGGGGGCACTTAGTGAACGCAGCGTTGCGACGCCCGCCTAAGTCGGGAGAGACGCCGCCCCACGGAACTGGAATAGCAGGGAATAAAGGACCGGGACGAAACCCAGCGTGAGAACCGTCCCGACGATCAATCCAAAAGCGATGACACTCGCCATGCCATAGAAAAGCGCGCCACCGAAGAGAATTAGCGGAACCAATCCCAATACGGTCGTGAGTGTCGTCATCAGGATTGGTCGCAGCCGCGACAAGCACGCCACCACGATGGCGTCGCCTAAGTCGCGCCCCGATGCTTCTTCGGTCTGTATTCGGTCAATGAGAACGATACCGTTATTGATCAGGATCCCGGCCAGGCTGAAGAACCCGAGAAGGACCATAAATCCGTATGGTGCATTCATGATCAACAGCCCGGCGGTCCCTCCGATAAGGATCAGTGGAATGGAGGCGATAATGATCCCGCCTTTCCGGATCGAGTTAAATTGCCCGACCAACAAGATGACGATCCCACCAAAGGCAATCGGCAACAGACCGAAAAGATCCTCATTCGCTTCAGACTGATCTTCGATTTCCCCACCGACTTCCCAACGATGTCCGACGGGCAGGTCCAGCCCATCCAAGGTTGGCCGCAAAGTGTCCAGCAATTGAGGGGAGGTCAGCGTGGGATGACGGCCTTCAATCGTAATCGTGCGTTGTTGGTCCAGCCGTTTGATGCGTGCAAACTGCCACTCGGCCCGAACCGAGGCGACTTGCCCCAATGTGACGTATTCGTTCAGGACAGCGGAATACATCCGAACGTCCTGAAGCCCTGCTAGAGAGAAACGGATATCCTCTTCACCCCGCACAATGACGGGAATTACCCGGTCTCCTTCCCGGTAATCCGTCACTGTCGCGCCCGTGAAAACAGCGTTAAGGGAACCCGCGACATCCTGTGACGTCACCCCTGCTCTATTCGCCCGCGTCTGATCGATATCGACAACGAGTTTGAGAACGCGGTTTTCCCAATCTTGCTTCACGCCGACCGCCCCAGGCACGCCCAGAAAGGCATCCACGAGCTTCTCAGCCTCTCCATACAGCGTATTGGAGTTCGGCCCGACCAATCGAATTTTGACGATCCCGGGTTCCGTAGAACCAAACCACATCCGCTTGGCATCCGCCCTCGCCCCGGGAATGGATGAATCCAGGAATGTATTTACGCGATGCATCACCGTCTCAACATCATCCACGGATCGCAAATTGATCATGGCAAAGGCACGCTGTGGATCCGGGTCTACCGGTGACAGAGAAAGGAAGAACCGAGGCCCACCGAACCCGACATAGGCGACATTGCTTTTGATTTCCGGATTGATTTCCTCATCCGACAACCATGCCGTCAGCCGTCGAACTTCTTGTTGCGTCTCTCGAATATCGGTACCGGCTTCAAAGTCCAGATAGACCAACAACTGATTTCGGTCACCCAACGGAAAGAACTCCGTCTTAACCGTGCCCAGAAGCTGTATCGATCCAAACAGGAGCAGGATCATACCCCCCACGACAATCAGCCTGGCCCTTAGCATGAGCCTGAGAAGCGTGGTGTAACCGGCATAGATTGGGCCGCTGAAGCTGTCTTCCGAAACACCGTTATCCGCTTCTCCGTCAGGTTTCGCGGCAACCTTCAGGAACCAAGCGCACATGGCAGGCGTCACTGTCATCGACAAGAACCACGAAGCGAGAAGTAAAATGGCGACGACTTGGGCCAAAGACTTTACGTACTCCCCGGCACTGCCTTCGGTAAGGAGCATCGGTAAGAAGGCGAAAATCGTGGTCAATGACGATGTCAAAAGCGGAACAGCGAGCGATTGAACCGACTGTATGGCTGCCGCCATGCGCTCCACGCCGCGTTCAAGGCGAACACGAATGTCTTCGGCAACAACGATCCCATTATCGACTAGAAGACCAAGCGCGATAATCATCGCGGCAATGGACATGCGTTGAAGTTCAACCTCGAAGAACCTCATCGCAATAATGCCTAAGAGCATCGTCAGCGGCACAAATGATCCAACGATCAACCCAGTCCGAATGCCGAGGAACAACATCACCACGGCCAATACGATGGCCAGCGTTTGATATACGTTGCTTACCGCGCCCTGTACGGATTCCTCTATCAGTTCCGGCTGAAATGTTGCGTATTCGAAAACATAGCCGATAGGAAGTTCTTGCTCGATCTCTCGAAGTAAGTTCGTCAGCTCGTTCCCGAAGGCTATGTTGTTGGTTCCTTCAATCGTCGAAATTGAAAGGATGATCGCTGGTCTGTCGTTAAAGAAGACCGGATTTTGCGGTGGGTCCATATAGTCCCGCCGGATCGTAACGACTTCGTCCAACCGAAGGGTTCGATCTGTATTCGGAATCTGAAGTGAAACCGCGCCAATCTCATCAACGGAGGAGAAGCTGCCCGTAGGCTCGATGACAACCGTCCGTCCGCCCGCATTGATCTGACCGCCGGGTTCAATGATGTTTTGGCTGGCCAGAGATCCAAATATGTCCTGAGGAGAAACGCCAAGTTCCGCCAATCGCGCCGGATTAACCTCTAGGTAAACGCGCTCTTCTTGGACGCCAAGGACATCAATTCGGCGCACACCATCCAGTGTGTAGAGAACTTCCCGGGCATCATTAGCGACGTCCCGCATCTCCGCCATTGAGAACCCATCCGCCCACAACGCGACAGTGGCGATAGCCGTCAAACCCTCGTCATCACTTACAAAGGGTCCAACTGTTCCCTCCGGAAGGTCTCGCTGCGTGTCGGAAACTTGGTTTCGGATATCTTGGAAAACCGGGGTCAGGTCATCGACATCTTGACGAATATCCAGGGTCAGTTTGACCGACCCCAGCTTCGCCGTCGTCTCTATCTGATCAATCTCGGCGATCTCTCGCATCGCATTCTCAAGCGGGACAGCGATAAGTTCCTCAATTTGATCTGCGGGCATACCAGGGAAATTGGCGGTAACGCTGGCCGTGCGGATTTGGATGGTTGGGTCTTCAGCACTCGGATAGTTCAGATACGTCGATAGCCCTATGACAATGATGCCAAGGATTGCAATTACGGTAATGCGCGAATTATCTAGCGCGAGTTTGGCGAGGTTCATGGAAGGCTACTCTTCCATCTGACGAACACGTTGTCCGTCTCTCAGGAAGCTCACCCCGGCGGCGGCAACAATGTCACCGGCCTCAATGCCCTGGACGATTTCAACCAAGTTTCCATCTGCGCCGCTGCCGCCTTGGACAGGAACGCGACCGACAGTGCCTGTGTTCGGGTCGAAGACAAAAACATACCCTTGTGCGGCATCATCCCCTGGCGCTATCGCAGCAAGCGGAATCAATAGCCCGCGTTCGTCGTTACCGTCGTTTAAGAAGGCAGTCAGTTGAACCGCCATGCCCGGCAACAACCCGTTGATCGTCCCCAGCAGCGAAGCCCTGACTTCAACGGTGTTTGCCGCACCGGATGCGCTACCGATTTCGATGATCGTCGCCACACAGCCGCATTCATCCAACGCACCAAGATCCGCAATGACCTCGGCCCCCAAGGACAGCCGATCCACGATGGTATCGGGCACGGAGAAGACGACCTCCATGGCTCCTTCGGAGTTGATTTGGAAGAGTGAGGCCCCGGCCTGAACTTCCTCGAACGGTTCAACGGAGCGTTCCGATACGACTCCATCGAAGGGCGCGCGAAGCGCCGAGCGTTCCCGGTCGCGCTGCGCCGTTCCCAGTCGCGTGCGGTAAAGGTTCAATTCCGCTTCAGCAGATCGATAGGCCGCGAGCGCTTGATCGAGCGCCGCCTGCGCGACCCATCCTTTATCGAACAGTTCCTGTTGGCGATTGAGGTCGCTTTCCGTTTCGGAGAACGACGCCCTGGACGCCGCAAGCTCAGCCTGAGCGGCGGAAACATCGGAATCAAATGGGGCGGGATCAAGGGTCGCAAGGATATCACCCGCACTGACGCGGTCTCCTTGAGCAACATTTACTTCGGCAACGGTGCCGGGGACTGAAAAAGCCAATCCCGACGTGTCGGAAGCTTCCAAACTACCAGAGAAACGTCGTTGATCCGCACCAGCACGATCAGCCACGACAAAAGTCTTGATCGCACGGACACGTTCCTCGGCCTCTGGTGGAGCAGCATCATCGCACCCACTTAGAACAAGCCCGATCACAAGCGAAAGAAACAAAGATTTCTTTAACGGCATCATCGTGAATCCCTAAGCCTTTTTGAGTACTGCAAACGCGCCGAACGGTATAGGACGCCACCAAACATGACTACCCAGGAACCCGAGATAAATCTAAGACCTTCTAAATCAAGCCTGCTGCTTTGTTCGTCGCTGTTGTAAAATGGTTCGAGAGCCGGAACACCCAATCAACTCGGCGAGTAGCGCAAAAATTGCCCCGCCTGCGAGAGAGGTGCGGTCCGACCTACCCTGCCTCACCAATGCGTTCGACAGACGCAAGAAGCTTCTTTGTCAGCAAGAGAGAAGACCCGGTCGCAAGCGCCATTTGCGGTACCGTCAGCCACTCCAACATCCAGGCAGTGCCGGATCGTTCTTGTTCGTGAACCATGGCTTGATGAACACCCGCAACCTGTGTGGCGTTGTAGCGCGCCAAACTGACCAGCGTTTCTGCAAGAATGGGATTTTGCTTATGCGGCATTGCAGAGGAACCGCCGCTTCCAGATAGCGTGATCTCACCAACACCCTGCTGCGCCATCAAGGTAATGTCTTGGCCCAGCTTACCGAGTGATCCGCTTATGAGAGAGAAGAGAGTCGCGGCCTCCACCACAGTATCGCGCATCACATGCCACGCCCGATCACTGACATTGAGGTCAAGCGCCTTCGCCACGCTGGCCACAATGCATTCGCTATGGTCGCCAAGTGCGGCCCGATTTCCAACGGCGCCCCCCACCTGAACCACGCCAATATTAGGACGAAGTAATTCAATCCGTTTCAAATACCCCTGCAAGGGCAAGCGCCATGTTTCGATACGGTCATTTACGGTGATCGGCAGAGCGGCCTGCATGCGCGTCCGCCCCATCATCGCCTGATCACCGAAACGCTGTTCGAGTTGCGCCAATTGCCCGACAATCTCCTCAAGGCGCGATTTGAAGAGATCGAGGCTCTTCAGAAGTGTGATCGCCAAGGCCGTATCAATAACATCCTGCGATGTCGACCCGAGATGCACATCCTTCGTCCCGGCAATTGCCTTGAGTTGCTTGACGAGTGCCGGAATTGGCAAGCCATCTATGCCTGTCCCGCGCCGAAGGTCATCGCCGTCAATTGTCGTGCTTTCAATGGCCTGTGCTGTGGCTTCAGCCTCTTGCGCATCGCTTAACCCGCAAGCCCCCCGCGCCCTGGACCAAGCGGCCTCAAAGGCCAGCATATGGGCAAGCTGTGCATCCGCCGCCCATATGGCCGATATCTCGGCATCGCCAAACAACCCGGACAGCCAAGGGTGTTCAAACACATTTATCGACATGCGTGTTTCACCCCCGACAGAACGTGCCCTTTAAAAATCCAAGAGAACTTAAAGGTCCAAGGAAGCTTAAAGGTCCAAAAAAACCGTTTCGAGATCGCCTTGCAGATGGAAGTCTTGGCGATAGATGCCTTGATCGTCCTTCACAGCAATCAACGTGTCAACGCGCGGACGATGTTCGATGCGGCTCAACAGAGGGTCCGCACTGTGATCATCTTCAGCGAAATAAATACGTGTAGAGAGCCCGACATTAATGCCCCTGGCGACGATCCAGATGCTGATATGCGGCGCCATCCATTGACCTTGGCGTGTCTGAACAGCGCCAGGTTTGACCGTGCGGAGCGTATATTCACCGCTGTCCTTATCCGCTGCGAAACGGCAGAAACCGCTAACCTTCGGATCCGCACCGTCCATGCCCGGATAGCGCCCGGCCGCATCGGCCTGCCAGCTTTCGAACATCGCATCGCGCATGGCCCAGCCGGTGCCGTCATAGATCGATCCGGAAATGGTGATGATTTCGCCTTTGGCGCCATCCGCAATCGGGCTCTCTGCCAGATCTTGCGGATAGATGCCATCAATCCCCGCAAAGGACGGAATGCAGCCGATATGGACATAGGGGCCAGCCGTTTGGCTTGGCGTTTCAACGAGAATATCAAGAGGTTGAGGCATGGCTTACATTCCCTCCAGCTTGTTTTCGAAGCGCGTTTGGCGGCGCCCGCGCAAGACGATATCAAAACGATAGGCGAGATAGTCCATACCACGGGAATTTTGCATATCCAGCGGTGCGACCAGTCGCTCGATCTGGCTGCGGTCCTTGATGGTCTCAACGATGGGACAGCGTGCAATCAACGGATCGCCTTCAAAATACATTTGGCTGATCAATCGTTGACCAAAAGCATGACCAAAGATCGAGAAATGAATATGCATGGGACGCCAATCATTGGCGCGGTTTGGCCAGGGATAGGCCCCGGGGCGAACCGTCATGAATTCATATGATCCATCTTCATCGGTGAGGGTCCGGCCACAACCGCCGAAATTCGGATCCAGCGGTGCGAAATAGGTATCTTTGATATGGCGGTAGCGCCCGCCGGCATTTGCCTGCCAAATTTCAACTAATGTATTGGGAACCGGACGCCCCTGCTCATCCATGACCTTGCCATGTACGCGAATGCGCTCGCCGACAGCCAAGCCTTTGCCTTGCGTGAAATTGACGATCAGGTTGTTGTCCAGAGGACCAATCAGATCATGAGTGAAAAGCGGGCCCGTTTCTTCGGTCGGCGTGCTTTCCAACGCCAGAAGAGGAAGCTTCGGGGAGCGCGTTACACTTGTCTTGTAGGCCGGATCATAGGGGTCGGGATGAACTTCCCGCCGGCGCGGCATAAGAGGGGCGGTGTCAGTCATCCTGAGCCTCCATTTCCAGATATGTTTGTTTCGCAAGCTTTATGGCGTGGTTGGCACGTGGAACACCGGCATAGACCGCGACATGTTGGAATGCTTCCATTACATCGCGTTTTGACGCACCGGTGCGGGCGGTCGCGCGGATATGCATCGGGATTTCTTCGAAGTTCCCCTGAGCCGCCAAAAGCGCAAGTGTCAGCATTGAACGTTCGCGTAAACTGATCGCGTCCGAACTCCATACCGTGCCCCAAGCGCCTTCGGTAATCAGCTCCTGAAAAGGCATGTCGAGGTCGGTCTTGGCAGCCTCGGCGCGCTCCACATGGGCATCTCCAAGGACCCGCCGCCGAACGGCCATCCCCTGATCATATCGTTCCGTCATATGCTTTTCTCCAGCTCCCTAAATTCGCCTAGGCGCGGTTCGCATTCACACGGCTTCCAGGGCAATTGCGATCCCTTGGCCGACCCCGATACACATCGTCGAAAGCGAACGTTTGCCACCGGTCAATTGCAGCTCCAACGCCGCGGTACCGGTGATCCTTGCGCCGGACATACCAAGCGGATGGCCAAGCGCGATCGCCCCGCCATTCGGATTTACATGGGGTGCATCATCCGGCACGTCCAAATCACGCAAAGTCGCGAGACCCTGTGAAGCAAATGCCTCATTCAGCTCGATGACATCAAAATCGGACGGCGTAAGGTTCAACCGTGCAAGCAGCTTCTTGCTCGCCGGCGCCGGACCAAAGCCCATGATGCGTGGGGGAACCCCCGCCGTCGCACCGCCCAGAATGCGGGCGATTGGCTTCAGATTATAGCGTTTTACCGCAGCCTCACTTGCGAGGATAAGAGCAGCCGCACCATCATTCACGCCACTCGCATTACCAGCGGTTACAGAGCCGCCCTCTCGGAACGGCGCGCGAAGCTTGGCAAGATCGCCCAAGGTCGTGGAAGGACGCGGATGTTCATCCCGATCAACAACGATTGCATCGCCTTTGCGTTGCGGAATGACGACCGGCGTAATTTCCTTGGCAAGACGGCCGCTTTCAATCGCGGCACCCGCTTTTTGCTGGGATCGAAACGCGAAGGCGTCTTGATCCTCACGAGAAACCTCAAAGTCCTCAGCAACGTTTTCAGCAGTCTCCGGCATTGAATCGACGCCATATTGCTTCTCCATCAGCTTGTTCACGAACCGCCAGCCGATGGTCGTATCGTAAACGGCGTTATTGCGGCTATACGCAGTCTCTGCCTTTGGCATAACGAAGGGCGCGCGGCTCATACTTTCAACGCCACCTGCGACCATCAGGTCCATCTCGCCCGACTTGATCGCCCGCGCACCGGTGATGATCGCATCCATGCCGGATCCGCAAAGACGGTTCATGGTCGTACCGGGAACGCTGACCGGAAAGCCTGCAAGAAGCAAAGACATCCGCGCGACATTGCGGTTATCTTCACCGGCCTGGTTGGCGCAGCCAAAGATCACCTCATCAATCGCTTCCGGGTCCAATCCAGCATTGCGCTCCAACAAGCTGCGTAGAGGGATGGCGCCCAGATCATCAGCACGCACAGATGCTAACGCCCCGCCAAACCGGCCGATAGGGGTCCGAATATAGTCGCAGATAAAGACTTCGTTCATTCTTCAATCCTCGGCACGTCCAAATCTCCTACGGCACCGTCAACATGCAGCTTTCCTCCCGTGAGGTCCTGCAGTTCATCCATTGAGATATCGGGTTTTTTCTCTCTCAACACGAAGCCCGCGCTGGTGACATCAATCACCGCAAGCGATGTGTAAACGCGGGTGACGCATTTTACACCGGTCAGCGGAAAGGTACATCGCTCAACCAATTTCGGCTTGCCGTCCTTGGTAATGTGATCGGTCATCACCGCGACCCGCTTGGCGCCATGAACCAGATCCATTGCGCCGCCAACAGCCGGGACGCCCTTTGATCCTACCCGCCAATTGGCCAAGTCACCATTTTGCGAAACCTGGTATGCCCCCAAGACCGCAAGGTCCAGATGACCACCACGCACCATCGCAAAACTGTCGGTGTGATGGAAGAAGCTGGCGCCCGGCTCAAGCGTGATCGCTTTCTTTCCGGCGTTGATCAGGTCCCAGTCTTCTTCACCGGGCTCTGGTGCGCGGCCAAATCCAAGCACACCGTTTTCAGTGTGATAGGTGATATGGCGGCCAGCCGGCTGGAACTTGGCGACCATCTCCGGAAACCCAATCCCAAGATTCACATAAGCGCCATCCTGAATGTCTTGTGCGACACGCCAGGCGATCTGTGAATTTGACAATTTTTTCCAGCTCATGCGTAGGCCTCCCCATTACGAACCATTTCTTCTTCTTGGCGCGGATTGGGAACTTCAACGACAGAATCTACAAAAATCCCCGGCGTCACGACAGCTTCCGGTTCGATCCCGCCAAGCGGTACGATCTGGCTTACTTGCGAAATTGTCCGGTCAGCGGCCATACACATGAGCGGGTTAAAATTCCTGGCGGCCATGCGATAGGTAAGGTTGCCAAATTTGTCGCCCAAATGGCCTTTCACCAAAGCCACATCCGCCTTTAACCAGCGTTCCATCACATAGGGCTTACCGTCGAATTCCTGTATCTGTTTGCCTTCCGCCAACTCAGTGCCATAGCTGCTTGGTGTGAAGAATGCCGGAATGCCGGAGCCGCCCGCCCGAATCCGCTCAGCCAAGGTGCCTTGCGGGACAAGCTCCAGATCGATCTCTCCGGCTAAATAGCGGTCGGTGAAAGCGCGTGGGTCGGATGACCGGGGAAAGGAGCAAACCATCTTCGCAACCATGCCTTTGTCGATCATGGCAGCGATACCAATCTTGCCATTCCCAGCATTGTTATTGATGACAGTGAGGTCTTTTGGGCTGCCCGTCGCTTCGAACCGGTCGATCAGCGCGTGGATCATTTCAATTGGGGCACCAGAGCCGCCGAAGCCACCAATCATAACAACGTCACCGTCGCTGATTGATGCGACCGCATCTTCCAGCGAAGAAAGTGTCT
>SPJL01015551.1_pt1 | contig 11625 bp, 24 predicted proteins | sample 3741751 | NCBI WGS metagenome assembly SPJL01 (sample SAMN10925998, study PRJNA522277) | cold seep metagenome | isolation source: Elba SIP-enriched marine methane seep metagenome, extraction at timepoint T3 | place: Italy: coast of Elba, Mediterranean Sea | reverse complement strand
GAGATCGTCGTTGATCGAATGCTGGTCTGGAAGTCCGACATCTGCGAATACCACCAGATGTCCGCGCGCGCCGGGCGCCAGGATCTGCGCATCGACGAGGGCGCGCCCCGCGGCTCACGGCCTGGCGGCGAGTTTTTTGTTGAGGGTATCCGGATCGAGGCCCCGAGCGAGCCGCGCCCCGTGCAGATCCGCTTGGCGGTGCAACATCATTGGACGCCGTTCTGGACGTCGCGCTCGCATCTGTTCACGCTGATTATCCGGGGTGAGGCACTCTTCATTCTTTCCACCATCCCCCGCGCGCGCGGATGGCGACCTCTAGGCGCGCCAAAATCTCCACCTGCGCGAGCAGCACGGCGCGCCTTTCCGGCTGGCTGAAGCCAAGTTGCTCTATCGCCTCCCGCCCCTTAAGCCGAAGATCTGCGATAGTCTTCATGCACGCCTCCCGCTCCGCCTGGATGGCGGCGGCGATTGCGCAGCGAAGCGGCCAACCTCCCGTAGCGCGCACAATGGAGCCGGGCGGACAGTCGTCTTGCGCGCGCTGAAATTCCGCGAAGGCGGCGTCAAAAACATCTTGAGAGACGTCATTCGGATTCATCGTCAGATCCCTTCGGCGGAGCGGGGAGGGGCATCCAGAGCCTGGCGGGAAGTCCGATGCTAGGCGACGGCCAGCACTCCATTCCATAGAGCGACAGGAAGGCTTGCCGCTTTTCATTCCACCACGTCTGCTGCGGGTGCGGCCAGCCGTCTCGCCACATCAGAACGTTTGTCCCGTCTTTCGGCGCGCTCTCTATGTCGCGCCAGCCGGCAGAAGCGGCGCCGAACACCACGCCGGCCGCCTCCATGGCGGCGACGATCTCTTTAGCCCAGGCCTTAGCAAAACGCATTTCGGCGGGGATGCTTCCGCCCAACTGACCTACGTTTGCCGCAGCCTCCATAAACTCTTCGTATGCGGCGACGCCAGCGGCGTGCGATTTTTTCTCAACGTCGCGGTCCAGGGCCTTGATTGCCTTCTTCCGCATGTCCGCATCGCTCATTTCAGAGCCTCCTCCCCGTCGCATTCGCCCTTCCAGGCCCAGTCGCCGCTCTTGGCGCAATACTGCGCGTATCCGCGCTCAATGGCGGCGGCGCGAAAATCAGCCTCTCCGTACCAGCTTGCCAAGCCCCATCCAAACACCGCGCCGCAGCCGAGGATGAAGGTCACAGCCAGGCCGAAAAACGAATGATCATTCATTGTTCAGCGCCTTCTTGCTGGCGGCGAGGGCAGCGTCAGCAGTGTGATAATCGCGGATCAGAATTTCAGCCGGCACGCCGAGCACTTTGTGTAGAGCGCGGATTTGGCGTAGGCTCATTTTTCGTTTCCGCGAAAGCAGTTCAGACGTTCGCGCGTCTCCGCCAACGTGAGCGTCTAAAGAGGCTTGCCCCCACCCTCGACGCCGCAACGCCTCCTTTACCGCATCGACCGGGTCGGCCGGCCATGGCGCCCGGTTTTTACTCATCCCTCAGCGTCTCCCTGCTGGCGTCGAGAGCGGTAGCCAGACGGCATATCGCAGCGGCGACCGACCCTAAGCCGTCGCCTGTCCGCCGCTCTTGTTCGTCACAAATGGCATGCAGGTCCTCCGCCGCCTCAACCAGCGCCAGGTGGTTGGCGCGCTCGGCGGCAATTGCGTGTTGAAATCCTGCGTCATAGTTTGAGCAGATCAGAACGCCGTTGATTTCCGAGACGACTCCGTGCCGATCGCAATGGCCGTAGTGCGAGGGCTCCGCCGCGACTTCGATGGCGCGGCAAACAGGACAGTCACTCATTCGCTCTCTCCCAACAGTCGAGGCAGATCGTCCACGCGCCAGCCCTCGGCGGCGCCGACGCGCCGGCACTCGGCCTTCGCATCCCACCACGCCGAACCAGGACCGGCTTCCGTCGCGCCGATCGTCATCGCCACGGCGCAGCTGCAGCGGTGGGGGGTGTAGTCGCCGCCTTTGCACAGCAGCGCCGCGTAGGTCTGCGCCTGGCTCGGCGACGCGCTCGAGGCGATTGTGTTGGCGATCCGCATGCCGCCATGCGCGAGGATCGCCACGATGCCGCCGATCACGATCACGCGCAGGCCCGGCATCCAGACAGGCGCGCGATACCGCTGGGCGCCGCGGATGAGCTCGCCGGCCGCCTTTACAGCCGGCGGCGACGGGTGGCGGCGCGGAGGCGCTTGCGTTGTGGTGGTCATGATGCGCTGACCTTCCCTTTAATTTCGACATGTAGCGGGATCGGGACAACGGCGGTGATCTCGTACCGAGCGATGGCGTGCCTCTCATCAACGTCAGCGCGTTCTTCGGCCATAGCCCAGTCGTCGTAAGGCGCAATGCCAACGGTCCCGATGTCTGAAACGGCCACGGAGACGCGCACCATTGTCGCCTCGCCGTTCTTCAGCATCTCTTGCTCCCGTTCGGCCCGCGCCTTGAGATCAGCGGCGAGACGAAGAGCGTCGCGAATTGCGTAATCCATTTCAGTCGGCATTTCACCCCGAAGGTCTTCAGTGAAACGCCTTTCCGCCGCTTCAAAATCGTGGTCAAGATCCGTGGTCATGACGCGTCCTCCGATCTGGCGACAGGAAAACCAATGCGCGCTCTGTTCTCCTCAAGAATGTCGGCCACTTCGTTGGCGATCTTATCCGGATTCTCAACGAAATTCCCTACGTGGAGCACGTAAAACTTAAAGGAAAAGCTCTTTCTTCCGTCCGAATGAATAGTTGGTGGCGGCGAACATTTTATCGACCACTCTTTGTCTGCGGTCTGCTCAGCGGTAAATACACGTTCGCTATTCATGACCGCTCCTTCTCCACAGCCTTCCGCGCCGCAATGACGCGTCGCCGCAACTCGGCGAGAGAGCGCTTCTGCTCCGCGCGACGCTCCGCGTTCGACATCTGATCAAGCCGCTTTGGCTTTCCGCCCGGATGGCGGGGAACGTCGTTTTGCATCGTCTCGCTCTCCTTGCTATCAATCGAGGCGGCGGCTCCTCTGTCTCGTTGGCCCGTTCGCAGAGCATCCCGCACAGCGCGGTTGCGCGCCGCCGCCTCTACCGTCGTCTCCTCACGACGGGTCCCGCTGAAACTCCTCGATGATCATTTCGGAGAGCCAGACGTATAAATCGGTCCTGGGCGGAAAGCCGTTCTTCGGTTCTCCAAAAATCCACACGGCGCTTTCCAGGGTGTCGTTGACAGTCCATTCGGCGCATAAAACGGCATCGTCTGGCGCCTTGTAATCGCAGCGCTTTACGCGTGGCGTAATGCCGTGGGCGGCAGTTTCCGCCGCAGTCCAAGCATCACCTAAAATAGCGTATCGAATGTTTTTAATCGCCACGCGCGCATTCTTCTTGGAAAACCGAGTCGGCGATTTGTGATAGTCTATAGCTACGGTAATCGCGCCCGCCGCACCTAGACGAATGCCCTCATTCCATGTATCACTTTTATCGAGCAGCCGCTTGCAAATGCGAATACTGATTCGATGATAATACGGCTGAAAATCAACATCGACAGGAAGCGCTTTAGCCAAAGAGACGTGCCAATCAGCACGGCGGTCTGGCGGCAGACCTTCGAAAATCTCATCGCGTAGGAACTCCAGCCAGACGGGCGTCCCGTCGTGCTCGGCGACAGTGGCGTGGAGATTATCGTAAGCCCAAGAAGCTCCAATATCTATCGCGTCGCAGCCTACTGAGCAGCCGTGAACCCCGTCTTCGGCAATGTATTCGCCTGCGATCAACCGATCTTTTTCCCGGTGATCCTCCGCGCGCGCGACGCGGGCCGTTTTTTGCTCAGGCGTCATGCCGTAGTCCTCCGTTCAACCGCGCGCGCCTCGCGCTCTTCTTCAACAAACTCAGCCGAGTACATCGAAGCAGGTGCGTTGTTGTTGCGCCATTCGTTATAGAGAAACGACGCGTGCGCCTGATACTGCGCGTCCCACGCGGCCGGATCCTTCTCCGCATCGACGCATGCGTTCGCGCGGGCGCGCGCCTGGTCCAGAATCTCCTGAATTTCCGGCGATATGACGCCTTTCAAAACTGCGCTGAAGGACCTCATGACGCGTCCTCCGTCGCTTTGGCGATGACGGCGTCAATGTCGCGAATGAGGTTCGGACCAGCGTCTCCTGGCCCACTCACATCGACGAGCGACTGAACCCACGGCCGTGCACGATGCAGCAGCGCCAGCATCTCTGGGGCGGCCTCACGAAGAGGCGTGGAAAGCAGATAGCCCCGTTGTTCTTCAGCAGGACGAGGTTCCTCGCTTCCGTCGCTCATGAGAAGGCCGCAGCGGACGCAAGAAATCTCGCCCTTCAAGCCGGTCCTGACAGAAACGTGGTGACATTCCCCGTTGTCGTCAAAAGAAAATCTGCTCGCTTCATAAGCCTCAACGATGAAGGTGATGCGGCGAAGGCTTTGCTCCGATACAGGTTTTGAGTCGCCCTTTTCCCTCTCGGCAAAGATACTCTCCGCCAAGTTTTGAATTTGCCCAAGCAGCTCCGAGTGCAGCGCGTCTGCGCGAGCAAGCGTCTCGCCGACCGTGGTCGCAAATTTCGGCGCTGAGTACCTTTCGTCGCTCATGACGCGTCCTCGACCGCGTAGATCCTGACGACCTCAGTCTCCCGCCGCTGAAGCGGCAGAGCCTGCGCGACATCTTCCAGCGCCGGAGGATCAACGCGCTCCGCGACGCGCTCCTCGCTGATGATCTGCTTGATCCGCGAAAGCGCGCGGGACTGACCGCCCGTCGTCGTCAGACGCGAGCGAACGAAGTCGCGCAGCAGAGCAGCTTCGAGATCCTGAGGGAGTTGGCTGTGCATCGTCTTACTCCAATCGGTGTTGATGGGGAGATCATACGTCTAAAAATTAGACCGATGCAAGCGAAAAAAGTCTAAAAATTAGACCGGGGAAAATTCTTTTTTCGGCGCTTGACAAAGTCTAAAATTTAGACGCGTAATGGCGGCATGACTGATAACCGCTTCCCGAACGCACGCACCCTCTTTGAGACTATCGGCCGCGAAAAGCTCTGCGCTCACTTGGGTGTGTCGTTGTCTTCGCTGAGAAACTACGAGGCTGGGGGGCTCATTCCTGCAGCGTGGTACGGGCCTATTCGGGAACTGCTGGGGGAAGATCCGCCGGACGAGTTGTTCCGCTGGAAATCTTCCGGCCGCGGCTCTGACAATGACAATGGAGCCGCAGCATGACCAACGAGAACACAGAGATCCGCCGTGCATCGTCAGACGCCACGGACAGCACGGCGGAAGCTCCGGGGTCGCAACTCGCTTTACCTTCCCCTCGGGCGACCCCGGAGCATCTAAGCGAAGAACGCGTCATAACGGCCTATAGAGCAGGCACGGCGATGCGTGATATTTGCGGGCGGTTCGGATTGCACTCGCGAGACGTTTACAGAATTATCGACAGCGCCGGCGTTAAGCGCCGCAAAAGAGGCCGCGGCGCTTATAGTTCTCCACCGAAAAAAAACGTCTCGAAACACAAGTGCCTTGATCACTCGACCGTCATCGATTCGCGCCCCGCGGAAAACGAATTTTTAGGCGGCGCCACGATTCGGCGCCGGCGCGAGTGCCTGAAATGTAAGCGGCGCTGGACAACGCTTGAGATCGACGCGTCGGAGGTGAACGTCTTCTACGCGGACACGCAAAGGCAGCTCCAACAGCTGTTTGACGCGAAGATCGACGAAGCCGGCGCACAGCTTCTGCGAAATTTGTTGGGCCTAAAGGCGCCGCAGGATATCGAGGTGGACGAAGAATGATCGCCTTCACCGTTCCCGGCAAGCCCATCCAATGGCAGCGCGCCAGGCGAAGCGGAAAGCGCTACTTCACCGCCGAGGACCACGCCCGGCATATGCGGTCGGTTGCGTGGCAGGCTCGGCTTGCAATGAGGTCGCACGAGGTCACCGGCCCGCAGGAAGGGCCGATCGGGCTGCACTGTGTCTTTCTGTTCGAGCCGCCGGCATCGCTATCCGCGCCGAAACGCGCCGCGCTGATCGGAAGGCCATACGTCGTCAAGCGCAAGAATGACGGCGACAACCTGCTGAAACTTATCATGGATGCGCTTTCCGGCGTCGCCTACGTCGATGACGGGCAAGTCTGCGATTTCCACGTCACCTGCCGTTACGCGGCCGTCGCCCAGACAGACGTCTGTGTGGTACGCATTGAAGACAAGCAACTCCCGGCGTTCGCCGGCATGAACACGGGCGCTTAAGCGCGCCCGCACGAAGTCAGGACCGGGTTTGTGCGCTCCGTTCCCGTAGCGCATCGGCACGCCCCCTCGCCGGTCGCTCGGTCCTGGCGCCTCATGGAGAGAACGATGTCGAGTTACTGGACTGTTTTATCGCAAACGCATTGGCGGCGCGAGCGCGGCGAATGGCTGCTCGACTTCTGGCCAACGTCTGGAACGTGGGCTGTCTTCCACCGTGGCGCCGGCCTCAGAAAAAAAGATGTCGTGCGCGGCCGTGTCATTGAAGAGGGCATTGAACGCCTCGGCGCCATGAGCGTCGGCGGCGAGCCACCTGACGCGGTTTACGGCGTAACGACTGACGACGACGTTCTCGATTTCGGCGAGGCCCCATGAGAACGCCAACCCCCAAGCACGTCCGCGCCCGCTACTGGCGCGCCGCCCTCGCCGGCGAGCGCCCCGCGACCCATGAGGACGATCCGCAATGCGGGCTCTACAAGCTGCGCATGGGCAAGAACGCGCCGTGGCGGCCGCTCAAAATCACCCTTGACCAGCCATACGACATCGTCACCGGCGAGTTGACCGATGATGAGCAGCTTATCGCCTATCTCGGCGATTCCGTGCGCTGCACGCACATCGAAACAATCTGCCGATGGTGGTTGAGCGCCGCGCGCCACCCCATCACGGTAGACGAATACGCCGCTCTAATGGCCGAAGAGCACCGGCGTTTCCGCGGGGTGAACCTCGCAGCCTAGGCCGAACCATCACGAAGAAAGAAAGTACGAAATGTCGAAATTTGCATCTGCGAAACTTGGCGCCACCGGAGGAATGACCGGGCCTTTTCTCAACTGGATCGTCGCGCCCGACGACACCTGGAACATCCCCGGACGGTGCTTCACCATCCGCGGTCATGATCTGCAGGACACAAAGCGAGCCGAGCGCGCATCGACCAAGTTCATGATCGATATCGAAAACATCCGCGTCGGCTGGCAGGATTTCGTTGCGCCGAAGCAGTCAGCTCACGTCTGGGCGCCGGCGGGCGAGTTCGACCCCAGCCCATACCGGCCGGCCTGGAGCGGGCCGCGCTATCCGGACGACAAAGGGCCGCAGACCGCGTTCGCTATGTCCGTTCTGGTTGCGACCGCTGACGGAAAAAAAATGCGCGCATTATGGGCGCAGTCGCAACGCTCCAGCATTATCGCGCTGCAGAAGCTTTTGGAAACCCTTGCACAAACTCCAGAAGCCGACGACGGGTCAGGTCGCCTGCCGATTGTCGCCTTGACTGAACCGGAGGTCATCAAATCGCGATCCGGATCAAACATGGTCGTGCCGACATTGGAGATTACGGAGTGGCGCGAGCGCCCTGACGACCTTCCAAACGAAGATCCGGTCGGCGACGGAGGCGCCGCCAGCGTCGGCGCCCAGCAGGCCGTAAATTATGATCCGCCACTTTCCCAACGCGCCACGTCGTCCGGCCCGCGCCAGGCGCCGCCAAGCAGCGCCGCTCTCGCAGCCGCCCACGCAGCGCAAGCGCCTGTCAACGATCTCGACGACGAAATTCCTTTTTGAGCAATAACCTACGGCAGGGGCGGCGCTAGACCGCCCCGCCTATCGAGCAGGGGCGGATGATGACAACGCAAAAGCAGACTCAGATTCCGTCCCCTAATCTCGATATGGCGCGCGAACATCTGCGCGCCACTTTCGGCATTCTCCTGCAGTCCGAGAAAAAACTACTCTTCGCCGTCGCCAGCGGCGAAGGAAAACCGCTCGGCGCGCAGACCTATCAACTCAGCGAAGCCGGCATCGAGGCCGCCGTCGCATGGTGCGCCGCCGAGAACGCGCGCGGACGAGACGTCTATTTTCGCGGCGCCGCCATCCGCGGCGATTGGCTCGTCCGCAATCCGAACAACGCCAAAGGCAAGCCGAGACGCGACAGCGAGATCAACGACGGGGACGTCGCCGGAGCCGCAGCCGTCTGGATCGATTGCGACGAGCCGCAGCACTTCGCGCCGTTTCGCGATCCAAAGCGCGCAAGCGGGTTCCCGCCGCCGTCATTCCACGTCGTTACCGGAACGCAACCAAGCCTCCGCCGCCACTCCTATTGGCGACTCGGCGCGCCGCTGACGCCTGAGCCGCACTGGAAACCACTTAGCGAGGATCTAAGCGCCTATTTCGGCTCCGACAAATCCGTAACAAACCCGTCAACTTATCTGCGTCTCGCTGGGTTCGTCTCATACCCGAAAGCGAACAAGGAAGGGCGCGTCGCCGAGCTCGTGCGGCTGGAGACGCCGGAAAACGCTTCCCCCATCGTCACCCTCAAGAATATGCAGGACGCCTTTAGCGGCGCTGAGATGCGCGCAGAGCGCGCCAAGCAGTCGGCCAACGTGGTTTCCAAGGGCGATCAGTATTGGCGTGGTCAGCCCGTTAACCTTAACGCCGAGCGCGGGCGCGCCTTTGATGAGGTGCTGGAACTGCTGCGCGCCGGCAAAGAGGATGGCGCCTGGCACGAGAACACCCGCAGCGCCGTCGCCACAATGCTCGGATGGGGATACGACGATCACGCCATCCACGCCATCGTCGCCGCCCACGGGCGCGCGGACAACGGCGTCGGCGACGCAGACGTCCAACGCCTCATCGATGGGGGCCGGCGCCGTTGGGATCTGCCGCATACGGAGCCAGGCGCAGAGCGTGAGTCGGGGCGCTTCAAGGTCCATCGGGACTACGCCGTAGATAGATCGTGCAACTACCTCGTCAAAGGGCTGCTGGACCGCAACACGCTCGCCGTGACGTTCGGCGGACCAAAGGCGGGAAAAACCTTCGTCATGCTCGATATCGCCCTCCACATTGCGCAGGGCGCGGGCTGGCAGGGGATGAAGACCAAGCCGGCGCGGGTCATCTATAATTGCGCCGAGGGCGGCGACAAATTCGGTAACCGCATTCACGCCGCCCTCGGCGGCGCGCCCATGCCGCAGAACTTCGGCTACATCAACACAGGCGTTGTCTATGACGACGGTTACGACTTCGCCGAGATCGTCGAGGAAATGCGCCGCGAAAACGGTTGCGACCTGTTGGTGATCGACACCGTGGCGCGCTCCATGGGCGGCGACGAAAACCTCGCAAAAGACATGAACGCTTTTGTGCGCGCCCTGGACGCTCTCCGCGCCGAATTCGGCTGCACCGTACTCGGTGTTCACCACAGCGGGAAGGACGAAACAAAAGGCGGTCGCGGGTCGAACGCGCTCCTCGGCGCCGTTAACACCGAACTCGCCGTTGTGAAGAAACACGGGTTCGCGCGGGTGCTGAAAACGACAGCTCAGCGAGACAATGGAGAGACGGAGATCGACCTCGATTTGGAGGTGTTCGATCTCGGTCTGGACGCCGAAGGAGACGCGATTTCAACCCTGCGCGTGAAGCCCTTCGGACGCTTTGGAAAGCCGCCCGTGAGAGACAGGCGGGAACCCATCACGGGCGTTAAAAGGCAAGTGTTCGACAGCCTTGTTGAATACGCTGGCGCAGGTCATGGGCGACTCAACCCTGGCGGCCCAGGATGGCCCGCAGCGGCAACAGTCCACACAGTAGATCGAGAGTTGTTTCGGGCTTTCGTCATGGGGCGTCTTACCGGCGAAAAGGAGAGCAACCGGCGCGCAGCAAACCGTGCGATTTCACAACTTATCGACCTGGGGTACGTCGGATCGAACGATGATTGCGTTTGGCCCATTATCAAAGGAGAGCCCAAAAATGTTGAATAAAATCAACCGGGACAACGGCGGGACAACTTTTCCGCAAAAAACGACGGGTCAAGTTGTCCCGGTATTGAAATCATTAAGAAATTTTTTGTCCCGGCTGGGAGGCGAAAATGCCCGGAAAATCAACCGGGACAACCCTCATTTGTCCCGGGTTGTCCCACCGTTGTCCCGGTTGATTTTAAAAGGATTTTTTTTGTCCCACCGTTGTCTTCTATTAGCGCCAGCGGACCTTTGCGAGCGACCGGGACAAATGGGGCCGGCCTTTAGGCCGCCCCGTTTGCCCGGGCGCGCAGCCCGCCGCGTCTTGGAGAATGTTTTTTTGAAAGGGTCACGGCATGAGTGACGAATCCTGCAGAGACGACCTGTCGATTGTTCAGTGCGGGGCCCACGAGGTCTGCGTTCACTGCAAGTTTTTTTCGATGCGCAGTCTGCTTGAAGAAGACTTCATTGTTGGGGAGTGCAGGCGGCATTCGCCGAGGCTTGAGGCGGGAGACTGGAGCGTTCAAGGCGACGACCGCTTAGATCGATATTCAAACTGGCCGAAGGTTCACGAGGATCATTGGTGCGGTGAATTTGCCTGGGCAGAGACTCCGTACGACTCAAAGCGGTTTGGGCAGAACCTTCGACAGAAGATGCGCAGGGAGTACGAAGAAGAGTTCGGCGAAGACGCGTGGCCGTTTTTCGTGCCGGAGGTCAGCCGATGACCCCACGCCAACGACTCGCAGCAATCGCCGCCGTCGCGTTCCTGCTGCTCCCACGTCGCAGCGAGCGGGACGCCGTGCCGCCGTCGCCGTTCAAGGTTCCGCCAACGCCGCGGCCGAGACCGTCGAAGCCGGCGCCCCGCCGCTTCGCAGCCTGCGCCCACGGCAACGCTCAGGACGTCGCAACGCAACGCGGCCCGCTGTTCGAGCCGAAGCGCAGCGGCGAAGGTCAGCACGTCGCAACCGTCACGCATGCCGGCATGGCGCTCGACGAGCCGGGTCGGTTTTCGAAATATCGCGTTCGCTGGACGCGGAGCGGAGTTAGGAAGGTTTGAACATGACCAGAACAATCATCACAGCGATCGGCATAGCCATCGGCTTCTCAACGTTCGGCGCGCTTTTGGGCGCTATCGGGGCCGCCGTCGAACTCAGGGTTGTGTCTGACATTGGTTTTTGGATCTTGGACGACGCGCTGAGCTTCACGGGGCTGGCGCTCGCAATGGCCGCGCTTCACCGGCTGGAAGCGCTGGAGGACGGAGAGTGACCCGTAGATTCGCACGAGAGCGCCAGAGAGGCCGGCTGAGCGGCTTTAGCGATGGTTTCCTAGTCGGACTAGCTGCCGGAGGTTTGAGCGGCTTCACACTCGTTCTATGGGCGGCTGAGGTGATATGAGAGTTTTGGACCTATTCAGCGGCATCGGCGGATTCAGCCTCGGGCTTGAGCGCGCCGGCATGCAAACCGTCGCGTTCTGCGAAATCGATCCGTTCTGCCGGCGCGTGCTGGCGAAGCATTGGCCGGGAGTGCCGATTTATGAAAACGTCGAAACGCTCGGATGGGAGCGCCTGTGTACAGATGAGCTTTGGCCTGCAATCGACGTCATCGCCGGCGGCTTCCCGTGCCAGGACATCAGTCTTGCCGGAACCGGAGCCGGCCTTGAGGGCGATCGCTCCGGGCTATACTGGCAGATATGGCGGCTCATTCG
>SPJL01010524.1_pt1 | contig 11635 bp, 7 predicted proteins | sample 3741751 | NCBI WGS metagenome assembly SPJL01 (sample SAMN10925998, study PRJNA522277) | cold seep metagenome | isolation source: Elba SIP-enriched marine methane seep metagenome, extraction at timepoint T3 | place: Italy: coast of Elba, Mediterranean Sea | reverse complement strand
CTGGTCCAGACAGCGATCAATGGCGCGATCAGCAACCTGATGCAAACCCTGGTGATTGTCCTGGTCGTTGTGGTTGTTTTCCTGGGGCTTCGAACCGGCCTGATCGTTGGGTCCTTTGTGCCCATGGCGATGCTGTTGGGTCTGGTGATCATGTACTTTATGGATATCGAACTGCAGCGAATGTCGATCGCCTCGATGATCATCGCGCTGGGCATGCTGGTCGACAACGGCATCGTCGTGGCCGAAGACATTCGAACCCGAATGGAGTCCGGTCAGGCCCGCATGGATTCGGTCCTACAGGCCGGGCAAACCCTGGCCGTCCCGCTGCTGACTTCAACTCTCACGACGATTTTGGCTTTTTCCCCGATGCTGCTGGCTGAAGGAAATACCGGTGAATATACCTTGTCCCTGGGCCAGGTGGTCACCATCGTTCTATTGGCATCCTGGTTTTTGGCCATGTTCATGACCCCTTCCATGTGCTTCTGGTTTATGAAAGAAAAAAAGGAAGGGGATAACGAAGCAGAGAACGAGATGTACAGCGGTAAGTTTTACAACTACTACCGGCGTTTCCTGGGATTCATGCTGGGGAACCGGCTCCTGGTGATATTGGTGCTTGTCGCCGCGATGGTCGGGGTGGGATTCCTTTTTCGGTTTGTCCCTATCGCGTTTTTCCCACCCGGAGACCGTAACCAGTTTCTGATCTATCTTGATCTTCCGGCGGGCACGCGATCGGATAAAACCGCCGAAACCGTTGAGCGACTGTCCCGCTGGCTGGGCGATGAAGAAGTCAACCCTGAAATTACCGGAACCATTGCTTATGTCGGTTCCGGAGGACCGCGCTTCTTTCTTTCCCTGGCGCCGATGGATCCCGCTCCCCACCTGGCTTTTTTAATTGTGAATACCGAGAGCAATCAACAGGTGCCGGAATTGATCGAAAGAGTCCGGCAGCACATTCTTGATAAGTTTCCAAACACTCGGGGAAAAGTCAAGGCCATGTGGCTGGGCGCCAGCGAAACCGGCTTGCTGGAGATCCGAATCTACGGCGAGGACAGCGAGACCCTGCTGGCGAAAGCAGAACATTTGATGAAACGACTACGGGAAATTCCCGGTACCATCGATATTGAGCAGAACTGGGAAAACAAGATCTGGAAAGTCGATGTCCGGGTCGACCAGAAGAGAGCCCGGCGCGCCGGTGTAACTTCCCAGGAAATCGCCGACTCGCTGAGCGCCTATCTGGACGGAACAGAAATTACCGACTACCGGGAAGGCGATACCATTATTCCGATTGTAGGGCGGGGACTGGAGTCGGAACGCAAGCAGGCATCCCATATACGGAGCATCAATATCTATTCCGCAGTGAATAAAACCAATGTGCCGATCACCCAGATTGCCGATATCATCCCGGTATCCGAACTCAGCAGCATCCAGCGGTTCGATCAGGAAAGAACCATCACCGTCAGCGCAAAGCATCAAAAACTCATGGCGGGGGAATTGCTCAGCGAACTGATGCCGGCCATCGAGACTTTGGACCTGCCTCCGACTTATCATTGGGCGGTTGGAGGGGAATTGGAGGACTCTGCCGATGCACAGAAAAACCTGTTCAAATGGATGCCGGCCTGCTTCCTGCTGATCTTTGTCCTTCTGGTCTGGCAGTTCAATTCGTTCCGCCGCGCCGGAATCATACTGGTGACCATTCCTTTGACCTTCATCGGCGCCGTGATCGGACTCCTGGTGATGAACGCCGATTTTGGCTTCATGGTCATCCTGGGCCTGCTCAGCCTCGCGGGAATTATTATCAATAACGGCATCGTTTTGATTGACCGCATCGAAATTGAACGAGACTCGGGGAAACAACCTTACGAAGCCGTTGTCGCCGCTGCAGTATCCCGCATGCGTCCAATCCTGATGACAACGCTTACGACGATTCTCGGGCTGCTGCCGCTGATCATATCCCAGGACCCGCTGTTCTACGGCATGGCCTGCGTAATTGCATTCGGCCTTCTGGTGGGAACGGTGCTGACCCTGGGCGCGGTGCCGGTGTTTTATTCATTGCTGATGAGGGTCAGCAATCCCGAATCTCCAGCATAGGCACTGACCTGCATGGTAAAACGTAACATCATTCTCTCCTCCAGTCATGAGTGATGTAATCGATGTTTAATTCATTGAAAATTCAACCACCTCTATCTAATTTCGGTCAAACAATATCCCAAGCTATTCTGTTTGACAAGACGTTTTTTTATTGTGCATCGGTTTCTGAAGATGTAGTCTCGACTTAACAGAGTGGCCGACTCCCTATCGCTACGGAATATGGTCGAGTATTATGAAACATACGGTGCCGAAAAGGAGCACCGGAAAACCGATCGTGAACAGGGTAACGCTGTACGGTTGGCACATCATTAGAAACCCAATGAAAATGACCAGCGATGTAATTTGGTAAAGCCGGGATTTGATTTTATTGACGTTCATGGTTCCACCAGATCGGTAAACGTTCCCCGGTCGCTTTATCAAAGAGAAAGCCGTCCTCGGGGCTAAATCCAAACCAACAGTCATCCCCCTGGACTCCGGGGAAGTCCAAATCGACGACTTTCCTAATGTATCGATCACCCACCTGCAGCTGGATTGCTTTATCCATCCCTCGGTAGTTGGTTGCGTAAATGGTAGCCCGCTGGAAACCTCTTTGCTTCTGCAGGGATACGGATATTCGCTCCGGCCAAATTCCGAACATCAATTCGCCCCGGGCATGAATGATGCCGCTGCTGAATCGTTCGGCCAGAAATCTTGAGCCTGTATCGGGCAACGTGATCCGCCCATCTTCCAAGGCGGCCGGGAAAAACGCCATGGCAGGGCTGCCGATCAATTGACCCACCACGATGTTGTCGGGGTTGTTAAACAGCTCATCGACCGTTCCGGTTTGGTAGACGCGCCCCTGGTGAATGATTCCGATGCGATCCGCGATTGCGGCCGCCCCATGGTAGTCGTGAGTGGCATAAAGAATGGTCGATTGATGCCTCTCATGAAATTGCTTGAGCTCCACACGCAGGCCTTCACGAAGCTTTAGATCCAGCGCACTGAGCGGTTCATCCAGTAGATACAATTCCGGTCGTCGAATGATTGCCCGCGCAATAGCCACCCGCTGTTTTTCACCGCCACTCAACGTGTCGACATCCCGGTCGAGCAGGTGGTCGATGTGCAAGTCTTTCGAAACCATTGCCACGCGGGTGCGAATTTCTGCCTCGGCTTCACGGAAGACATTCGACCTCAGCGGTAACGCAATATTGTCTCGCACCGTGAGAAGCGGCAGCAGGTTGAAACCTTCAAATACCATAGCGACATTACGCGCACTTGGGTGAACACCTGCCAACTCACACCTGTTAAACAGGATGCGGCCAGCGCTCACTTCTTCGAGGCCGGCCACGCACCTCAACATCGTCGTTTTACCAGCGCCGGTGGGGCCAAGCAGGACGAAAATCTCGCCTCGTCGAACCTGCAGGTTGACGCCTTTTAGGGCGGACTTGCCGTTGAAGCTTTTTTCGACGTTCTCGAGCTCGAGCATGCGGGCTAAAATCTCAGCCGTTCGCCCGTTGCACGGTCGAAGAAATGGACATTGTCCGGATCGAGCTTGACCCTTAGGTGTTCCCCCCCGGCAGCGCCGTCGGCATCATCCCGGCCTTGATAGACAACCTCATCGATCATGAAATTGAAGAATTTATCCCGGCCAACGTGGTATCGCTCTACAATATTCGCCCGAAACCCGCCAACGCTGCCCGACCCTTTTGCGATTGATACATGCTGCGGGCGAATACCGATCTTTATTGGACCACTCCTAAGCGTATCGAGCTTTGCAACGATTGCCTCATCAAAGCGTACCGGGATCTGTTCTTCGCCGAGTAGCAGTCTATCCTGCTGCAAGTCGACGTCGATAAAGTTCATGGCGGGCGAGCCAATAAAAAAACCCGCAAAATCGTTGGCGGGTTCCATATACAATTTCCGCGGCGATCCGATTTGAACGATACGCCCCTCCCGCATCAGGATGATACGATCGGCCAACGACATGGCCTCGCGTTGATCGTGAGTCACATAAACCGTGGTGAACCCAAGTTGCTTTTGCAAGTGCCGCAATTCCCAACGCATCTCTTCGCGGAACTGCTCATCGATTGCCGACAAGGGCTCATCGAGAAGTAATACATTAGGGTCTCTCACCACGGCTCTTGCAAGTGCGACTTTCTGCTTGGTACCGGGCGGCAAACCGATTGGGTAACGGTCCATTACGTCATGAAGCTTGAATGTTTCGGCGGCCCACGCGAGCTTCTCCTGGATCATGTTCTTTGCCAAGCGACGGGCGCGCAGGGGAAACGCGATATTGTCTTTTATCTTGAGGTGCGGGTATAGGGAGACAGACTGAAACACCATTGCGACGTTGCGTTCCGTCGGGCGCTGTTCATTGACGCACTTCCCGTCGAACAAGATCTCTCCCTCAGCGGGCTGCTCGAGTCCTGCGATGCAGCGAAGCGTCGTCGTCTTTCCGCACCCCGATGGACCGAGGTAAACGACAAACTCACCGTTGCTGATATCCAGACTCACGTCGTTTACCGCTTTGAAGGAGCCGAATTCAACACTAAGATTTGAAAGCTCGATGTGTGCCATATTACTTGGTGCGTTCACCCAGTGCGGTCAGGTAGCGCACAAAGATCAAAGAAAGCCCGATGATGATAATCAGCAGGATTACTGCGAGTGCCGACGCCTCGCCGGTGTAGAAATAGCTGAAGGCAATCTTGCCCAGCGTGAAGGATACCGTTTCGGTCGTGGAACCCGGTCCACCGCCGGTCATCGCGAAAAACAGATCGTATTGCTTAAAGGCGTCAATTAACCGCAACAACAGTGCTATGAACAGTATCGGCGCCGACAAAGGCAGTGTGATTCGGAAAAATCTGAAGCTCGCCGAAGCCCCATCCACGTCGGCCGCCTCATAGAGCGTTTTTGGGATTCCGCGAAATGCGGCGGTCGCCAATAAGATGACAAAGGGTGTCCACATCCACGCGTCGGCAATGGCGACCGCCCATAGACTGTTTTCCGTGGTTCCCAACCAATCGACTTTATGGCCGCCGAACAAGGTAATCAAATAATTGATAATGCCCCATTCGGAATTGAACATATAGCGCCACAAGAATCCGACGACAATCGGACAAAGCATCATCGGCATCATCACTGCCGTAAACAGCACGTCCCGTCCTTTGAAATCCTGTTGCAGGAAATAGGCAACCGTGATTCCGACCGCAAATTGTAGAAAGACTGTGAGGAATATGAATGCGCCCGTAAAGACAAACCGTTCCCAGAGCGCTGGGTCGGTCAGCAGGAAAACGTAGTTATCGAACCCGACGAACTGAGGGGGCTGAGCGTTTCGCAAGATCGAGAAACGAAAGAAACTGTTATAAATCAGCGAGAAAAAAGGGTAAGCAACCATGAATAACAGGATCAACAAGCACGGCATGAGAAAACTCAAGCAAAGAACACGGTCCGAGAGCGGCTTGCGGCGGTTTATCATGGTCGATACTAGATGCGCTTACTCAGTACGCCAAAAGTCATCCCCATCAGCAGATAACGCCTGATCAAATAGAAGAACACCACAACCGGGATGATCAGAACCACCCCTGCGGCGGAGATCTGTGTCCATTCGAGACCGGTCGCCCCCATCGCAGAGGAGATTTTGACCGGCAGTGTTTTCGCCTGGGTAGTGGAGATGATGGATGCGAAGGCAAATTCGTTCCAGGCAAAGATGAAGCAAAACCCCGCTGTCGCGGCGATTCCGCCTTTGACCATGGGCAGAACGAACTTTGTAAAAGCGTCGAGACGGGAATAACCATTGAGTATGGCAATACTCTCTACCTCTCGGGGAACCCCGTCAAAAAAGCCTTTCATGATCCACGTGGCGAGGCCCACATTAAGGAACGTGGAGATGATGATGAGCCCGGTCGTGGTGTCGGCAAGACCGAGGTTCGAGAACATGATGTGATAGAACACCAACACCGCCACGGGGGGAATCATCCGCGTCGAAAGCACAAAGAACATGAAGTCGCCTTTACCTCGAAAATCGAAACGTGATGCGGCATAGCCTGCCAGTGTACCGAAAAGCACGGCGAAAAACGTACCAAAAAACGAAACGACGATGCTGTTCATGAGGGATTCGAACACACCGGCCGCAGAAGCGGTGTCTTTGGCTGCGCCCATGCCGAAGACGGCTTCGTAACCATGCCAGGTCGGTGCAAATACAATCTTCGGCGGCATGGCGAACAAATCGATTCGGCTCTTCAGGGAAGACAGCACCAGCCACAGCAGGGGTCCCATGCTATACATCATGTATAGCCCTAACAAAAGCAGAGGCAAATATGAAGCCAGCGGTTTTGTGTCGCGGTGCATTTATAAAATGTTGAATTGCAATCCTGTTCAGAATTTCACACTGACTGGATCGGTTAACAGGTGTTCATGGGAATCGGAAGTATCGGCTGATGAGACAGGCATATTCCAAATGCTCTGCCATTAATCCACTTGAATCACGACCACTTTGTCTTGACCGACCGGAGTGATCAGCGCATCGGGAACTTCCGGAAAAGTCTCCGAACGTTTGATCGTGTAGCCGGCGCGACGCAAGGTTCTTTCGTGCTTTTCGGCGGCATCGTCCAATGCCTGTTGAACTGTCTTCCTGCCAGCTATCGCGTTGCTTACCTCTTCCTGAAGCTGGTCCAGCAGTATCGAATACTCGGGTAGATGCCAGTAATCGTTTGTGTATTTCAGCGCCTGAGCGAAGTGTCTGTTGTAGCTGTTAAGATTCTTCCACTCGCTACTGTCCAGCACTTGCTTCAGCCCCGTTTGACAGACCCTGGCATAGCGTTTCTGCTGTTCGGGTTGAAAGTACCATTCCATGAACTTGATGACTGTATCCAGCTTCTTCGAGTATTTGTTAATCCCCATTCCCTGGCCACCGACGCTAAACTGGCGCCGAAACTTGCCGTCGCGGCCGATTGCACCTGGCAGATTTGCGAAACCGGTCATATTAGCGAACTTATTGACTTTCGGATCGGCGTTCGATCCGTTGAAATAGTACCACTGCATTGCCATCGCGAGCTTGCCCTGCTGGAAGGCGGCGTTAACCTCATCCCATCCCCAATTGCCCGAGCCGGATGGTCCATACTTGAACATGTCGACATAAAACTGCACCCCGTCAACGGACGCAGGTGAGTTTAAGTAGCCCTTGACCTCAAACGTCTCCGGATTGTAAAGCTCGCCACCGAACGACCATAAGAAGCTATTCGACGCCGTTGTGGCGAAGTCGTATTCGCGCCCGCCCATTTGCCCCCATCCGTATAGACCTTATTCCGGGCGGGTGAAAAAATTGGCCATGTCGCGTGCTTGCTGATAGGTTTGCGGTACCTTCAGTTCATAACCGTATTTCGCTTTAAATTTCGCTTTCTCTTCAGGGTTCTCGAATAAATCCTTACGATACATAAAGCCATAGGCATCCTGATTGACTGGCAGGCCCCAGAATTTACCGGAATGGTCGGGATACTCCCCGTACCTCGACAATGAGGCCGGATCGAATAACTCCGGTTTCAAGTGTTTCGACTTCTCAAAGATCCCGTTGATTGAAACCGCATGTCCTGCACCCGCGAATTCCGCGGTTGACTGGCTGTCCCACATCGCGAAGTCGAAGCCGTCACCTTGTATGGCGAATTCAGATGCTATTTTATTATGCCATTCCGGGCCGTAGGGCATTAAAGCGGGAACAATCTCGACGCTCTTGTCGGGATAATCCTTCGCGATATCGACGATGGCGTCCGCACAGGTACCGGCATGCCAGACGAATGTCAGTGTTTCGGCGTGAGCCGCAGCGCCTGTAAGGGTCAACAATAGGGACACGTAAACAGAGGTTAGACTCGGTCCGTAGAACCAATCTTTTCGGTAAGACATGGGCACTCCTTGGAATTTGATTAGTCCTACTGGCGAAGAACAGGAAATTCAACCGCCTTTACCTATCTATTTTCGGTCAAACAATATCCCAAGTTGATTTGTTTGACAAGACTTTTTTATTGTGTAATTACGAGTTAATATTTTATCCGGTTTATTGTGTATTCGGTTTCTTCGGAGCGGTCATCGGGCTGTTGGTGATGAGGGTCAGAACTCCCGAATCCCCTGCATAGGCAATATTTTCAGGAGCGGCTTAAGCCGCTCCTGCAGGTAAATGAAACCTTTATCTAACCGTATATCCCCTGCCTTCCAGGCAGGCGGCATAGGCTCGGTTGAATTCATTAAAGGCGGCATTTTGTTGGGCCTGAGCCTGGGCCTGGGCCTGGTTGGCCTGATCTTGCGCCCTGCGATTGCTCATTCCCCTGCCAACTGTACCGACTCCGGCTCCAACCGCCGCTCCGGTCCCGGCATCGCCCGCGATTGCTCCGATAATGGCGCCGCCTGCCGCTCCGCGCGCCGCTCCGCCTAATAAACCTCTCTGTTGAGCCGGCTGCTGCTGAACCGGCGCGGTCTGAAACGGATCAAAGCCGGTCGTCTGTCTGGCCCAGGAATGGCAGGCAAATTTATCCTTTTCCATTTGCTCCTGGCTTTGGCCCTGACCAGGGTACACGATTAAATTCTGCGCTTGTGCCGCAGATGCTAATGTAACCGCAATTGTGCACGCTGAGATCAATATTTTTATTTTTTTCATACGATTCCTATTAATAAAAAGTTTTGAATACCTAATGACTAAAACTGCAGAGTTCGAGTTCAAAGTTCAAATTGAATTTAAGGACATTGACCTTCCTGATATCCGATCACATCAGTATCGCTGCAGGCGCTGCATCCGTTGGAGTAGGTTTTGGGTACCTGGTCGCTGCGATATCCACACACGGGTCTGTAATCCATAGTGCAAATCTCCGGTCTTGGATCGGTACAGGTTTGATCCATTTCCTTATGCCCGCTCGTGGATTGACAGCCGACAAGAATAATCGGAAAAAAGATCATCGAGGAAAAAAATCGTTTTTGCACCATATCAATTAAGATTCCTAAAAAATTCAGCTAAAAAATAGATTATATAATTTCTCGACCTGAAAAAGTAATAGCCGATCTATTTCCTGGAACCCCTTTGCTTTGTTAAGAAAAAACCTGATGAAGTCAATACAAATTGGAAGATCAAAATCCTCATACAGGCTTCTTCCTGATCAAATTTAAGGCCTCTCGATATCCCCAAGTTCGTTGAATGATAGCACTCCCTTTTTCGCTAGAATGAAACCTTAGATTCAACTGATGCGGTTCGACCTGCAGAATATGTCACATCACCTGGGGATAACCATACATCTATGCTAGCCTTAAGAGATGTACCGAACATAGCATCTCCAAATATAGTGAATTTGATTTTACGGTACACACAACATTCCTGCCAATTTATAAAGAGTGCATAAGGGGGATTTATGAAACATGATCGTGGCCGCTTCGCTCGTTTTATGACGGTGTCAAACAGCGGACTTTGTTTGATGATATGGCTTTTCGCCACGGTGGCGAACTCCGCACCGGTAGGCCAGGAAATCAAAATGGATTATGTAGGGTATCGGCCGCTGGATACCAAAATCGCCTATTTTAGCGCCGATCCAGGCAATAGCGTAGAAGTACGCACCACCACCGACCAGGTCATTGACACATTAAGCGGTACTAAGATTCAATATCTGGGTACTGATAATCAACAGCGCTCCGGGGATTCGATCTGGACCGTCGATTTTTCCAGCGTCGTTGCCCCCGGCAATTACCGCTTATACAGTCCCGCTAGAAATGTGCAGTCCTACGATTTCCGTATTGCCGATGACGTATATAACGAATTCGTAAAAACAGCACTTAAGACATTTTACTTGCAGCGCTGTGGTACACCCAAGCATTCACAGCATGCCGGAAGTTCCTGGGCCGATGCGCAGGCCTGTCACCTCAGCGATCAATCCACGGGACCTGCAGCCGGTCATAGCGACTATGGCAGCAAGGATTTAACGGGGGGATGGCACGATGCCGGGGATTACAATAAATATGTTTGGAAAGCCGTATCCGGAGCTATTTTAACAATGTTAACCGCCTACGAAGACAACCCCGGAGTCTTTGGCGACGATTTAAATATTCCGGAGTCGGGAAATGGACGCCCGGATGTTTTGGACGAAATCAAATGGGAACTGGATTGGCTGCTTAAAATGCAGCTGGCCGACGGCTCGGTTTTGCATCAGATGCACGTCAATGGTTTCGGTTCCAATGCACCGCCGAGCGCAGACACCAATATACGATATTATCTGAACCCCAACCTGGAATCGGGTTCGGTGTTTGCAGGGACGCTTGCACTCTCGTCCCGCATATTCAAGGATGCCGGGGAAACCGCGTATGCAGCCACTTTGTTAAATGCGGCAAAAACCACCTGGAATTGGCTGCAAACCCAGGGAAACAGCAAAGAAAAAGTCTGGGCGGCGGCGGAATTGTACCGCGCCGATCCAACGCTGACTTCGGCCAGGGATTATGTGAACAGCCATTACGCCAATAATTGGCAGGGTATTTATTTCGATATCGGCCATTACGACACCTATGCCGCGATCACCTATATTCAGACTCCTGGTGCAAACAGTACGGTAGTGGCCAATATGCGCGCCAGTTTTCGAAATATGATCAACGGAATTTTTTCAAAAAACGATCTGTACAGCATTGGCATGCAGGACTGGTCGTATCATTGGGGGTCCAATGCCATTCGTGCCAATTACGGCCTGATGTTATTGACGGCGATTAAGATAGGGGAAACCGGAAATTACAGCGCTCAGGATTGTCAGCAACACGCCCAGGACTTTCTGCATTTCTTTCATGGCCAGAATCCACTGAATATGGTTTACCTGACCAATATGGCGGCTGTGGGTGGCGAGCACTCATCGTGGCAGTTCTATCACGCATGGTTCGGGGACTCCCGGAACAGTTATTCCACCACGAATTTTATCGGAAAACCGAATAGCGTTAACGAGCCGGATTATCCATATTTTAAAGGCAGCGATAATTATGGAATTAATGACAATCGAATTTCGGCATCAGGACCGGCGCCAGGCTTCGTGACCGGCGGTCCGAACAAAAATTACAGTGCGTCAAGCTCCCCCCCCACGCCGGGAGGCCATTCACATAACCCTTCGCCGGGCTACGCGGACCGCTATTACCGCGACTGGAACTGGAATCCGGAAACGAACTGGCAAAATTTCCAGTCCTGGGAAATCACCGAAAATTCTATTGGCTACCAGGGCCCCTATGTCGCTTTGGGCGCCTACTTTATGAGTAGCAACGCTACTTTATGCACCCTCAACAGCGATTGTGACGACGGCTTGTATTGCAACGGTACGGAAACCTGTAATACCACCACCGGAGCCTGCGTTGCAGGCATCAGTCCCTGCCAGGCTGGAGAGGTGTGCGATGAACAAATCGATATGTGCCTGAATGAAGTCTGTAACAACAATGGTCAATGCGATAGCGGTGAAGACTGCACCAATTGTCCCAATGACTGCATAGGCGGCAGCGGAGGCGGATGCGGAAACGGTATTTGTGAACCGGGATTGGGCGAAGACTGTTTGTCCTGCGCTCAGGATTGCGCAGG
>SPJL01004622.1_pt1 | contig 11647 bp, 8 predicted proteins | sample 3741751 | NCBI WGS metagenome assembly SPJL01 (sample SAMN10925998, study PRJNA522277) | cold seep metagenome | isolation source: Elba SIP-enriched marine methane seep metagenome, extraction at timepoint T3 | place: Italy: coast of Elba, Mediterranean Sea | reverse complement strand
GCTCGGATTGGCGTCCGGGTCCTTCTTGGCAATTATTCGTCGCATGATGAAGCCAGTCAAAACATCGTACTTGGACGGCATATAGGCGCCCGCAACATGCTGCGTTTCTGCTGGTGTCCAATTGGTAGCTTCACTGAAGTCTTCAACAATCTGCTCAAGGCCTCGCCACTCTTCGGCATCATAGCCCCCTGCCGCGAGCGAAACCGAAACAAATCTCGTGTCTGTTTGTTCGAGTTTTTCAGAATGGAACGAAACAAACTGACTGAGCGCCTTCGGATAATGACCAGCGTGAATAGGCGCGACAAGAACGACCGCGTCAAACCTACCCAAATCAAGATCACTCAAATCGTGCAACGACGAGATCTCGATTGAGTGCCCGGTATCGAATGCAAAGTCTGCGATATGTCGCGCAATCTTGCGAGATTGCCCCTCTTTTGTCGTATAGCCAATGAACAGTTTCATAGTTTCATTTCTCTGGCGTTTCGAAGAGCCCACTGCCAACGATCAGTATGGAAAGTAAGGTGAATAATGCGTCCGTTCGTAGGGTTTTAACGAATAATGTTGCTCCAAGAACGTCACCAGATCTGTCATTTCAGTGACCGTCATAATGTCATTGTAATTCACCATCTGCGAGTTGCCTTCAGCGTCGACAACATTGCCGAGCTCAGGTTGCGAGATTTTGTGCGATGGATTGATGATCGATGTCACTAATTCACCATAGGAATAAAGGCGGGTTTTCTCGCCGCCTAAGACCACAGTTCGCTCGGGCCGTTCAAAGTCGCCTCGCAAGCCTTCGACCCCCGAAACTGAATGACAAAAACCGCAGCCCAGATCTATAAAGGTCTGCTTGCCGCGATCAGCATCACCTTCTGGCAGAGTAAATCCCGTCGATTGTGATGATCCACAAGCCGTTGCTACAGCAGCGATCGAAACAATCGCAAACAGTGTGACTCGGCGATCTTTTAACAGCGACATCTATTACTCTCCGCAGTTCGTATTCCAGGTGGAGAGTATTGCCGGATCTTGCATCCGCGGGATTGATCTACGTCAATCAAAACCTGGGTGATTGTCGAAGGTATTTAATTTGATCGAGATCAACCTACCAAACCCCAATCTTCGATATCGCTGCCCGATTAGAGGGCAATATCATTTGGAGTTCACCGATCATGCTTTCACGTCGCGCGTTAATCATCTCCGGAGGATCGGTCGCGGCGGCAGGCGCCGTTGGATTTGCGACCTGGCCTCGGCTGGGAGAATATGAAGACGTATTGGATCGCCAAAGGCGCCTCTTAGAAACTGATCCGTCCATGTCTGAGTTCGTCCGGATGGCGACCTTAGCCGCCAATGGACACAACACGCAGCCTTGGAAGTTTCGGATCGATCAGCAGAGGATCAGCATTCTGCCGGATTTCACGCGCCGCACGGAAGTGGTCGATCCTGACGATCACCATCTCTATGTGAGCTTGGGCTGCGCAGCCGAGAATCTCGTGCAAGCGGCAGGCGCGTTCGAACGACGCTCCGAGATCTCCATAAACCAAGCGGCTGAGAGCAGCATCGACATCACCCTATCGTCCGGTTCGGTCGGCAACGAGGAGCTCTACCGAGCGATCCCACATCGTCAATCGACTCGGTCAGCATATGATGGGGAACCCGTTTCAGAAACCGACTTGGCGCTTCTCAAAGCCGCCGCGCAGGAAGAAGGCGTTTCACTGCTCATCTTCACCGATGCCGCAGAGCGCGAAAAAATTCTAGAGTTCGTCGTTGAAGGCAATAGCGCGCAAATGGATGATCCCGCTTTCATCAATGAGCTAAGGGACTGGCTCAGGTTCAGCCCTCACCAAGCGCTCACTACAAATGATGGTTTGTTTAGCGCGTGCTCTGGAAATCCCGTTGTGCCCGGTTGGATTGGCGCGCGCTTGTTCGGGGCGTTCTTCAAAAAAGACAGCGAGAACGATAAATACAGGGATCACATTCGCTCCTCTGCTGGCGTCGCTGTTTTTGTCGGGGACCAGAACGATCCTGAGCACTGGATCAAAGTCGGTCGCAGCTTCCAACGCTTCGCCTTGAAGGCGACAGCGCTCGGAATTCGAACCGCGCATATCAACCAACCAATTGAAGTGCCAAGCATCCGCCCTGAGTTCGCAAATTGGCTCGGAATTCCAGACGCGCGTCCTGACCTGGTTATACGCTTCGGCAGAGCCCCCGCATTGCCGATGTCCTTACGCCGTCCAGTCGAAGCGGTCTTGGTCTAAGTCGAACGGCGAAGAATGAGGGCATGGCTTTTGAGGCGCATCACCCTTTTCGGTCTCCCGCCACGAAGCAAGAGTATCTGAGTGCCTATGACCATACGGCTCAACAGTGGCCCACCCCCTCTGAACGGCGGATTGTCGACACATCATTTGGTGAGACCTTCATTCGCATTCAGGGTCCCGTGGATGGTTCGCCGCTAGTGCTTTTGCCTGGTGATACGGAAACATCCCTGTCATGGTTGCCCATCATCGGGCCGTTCTCACGCAAGTTCAGAACCTACGCGATTGACCACATCTACGATAACGGCCGAAGCGTCTATTCCAAACACGTGACATGCCCTGAGGACTTCGTGACTTGGCTGGATGAAGTGTTCGACGGTTTGCAAATTGATCGTCTGAATCTGGTTGCATACTCCTATGGCGCCTGGCAGGCCGCCTTGTATGCATTGGCCCATCCGGATCGCATTCAAAAAATGGTCCTACTCGCACCGTCAGCGACCGTGCTCGCCCCCGGCCTTCTCATGGTGGCGAGGGCCTTTTTGTACTACTTTCTTCCCATTCCGTGGGTCGCCAGAAATTACTTTTACTGGTACGGGCCAGATGCCGTGCGGCAGAGTCGCACGCGCTCGCGAGTCGATGAAATGGTCGAGGAAGATCTGCTGGCGAGACGATGTTTTAAGAAACGACGTTTTGTGCCGCCGACTCGACTGACGGACACAAATTGGCAAGCGCTTGCCATGCCGACCCTGTTTCTCGTCGGAGAACATGAGCGGACTTATTCAGCACATCGCGCCGTGCGGCGGTTGAAGCGTGTCGCTGGAAATGTCGAGGCAAAGATCGCTCCTGCGACGGATCACTATCTCTTACTCGTAAACCCGGATTGGGTTGCGGAGAATACGCTTAGCTTCCTCAGCGCGTGAAAAACTCTATTCACCCTTTTTGCAAATCGCTCATCGGCCAAGAGATATGCACATCTGTTTGCGGGAACGGGATCACGATACCACTTTCAGTCAGCGCTTTGTTGATCGCAGTATTGAGCTCATGAGTCGTCGGCAATCGGGTTGCTGGGTCACCGACAAATAACCGAACTTCGAACTCCAGCGCGCTATCGCCATGTCGCATCAAAAAGACGCTTGGTGCAGGCCGCGCAAGCACTTTTGGATGTTCGGTGACAACGCTTAGGATGATGGATTGGACCTTGGCTACATCCGATCCGTAAGCCACTCCGACTTTCAATAAGAGCCGTGTCACGGCGTCATCCAGCGTCCAGTTCGTGACGTTTTCGGTTATGATCGTCTTATTGGGCAGGATAACTTGACGCCCGTCAAAGTCTGTAATTGTCGTAGCCCGAATGCGGATATTGTTCACCGTGCCGCGCAACTCGCCAATCGTCACGACGTCTCCGACTCGGATCGGGCGTTCAAACAGAATGATCAAGCCTGACACGAAGTTTGCGACAATCTCTTGCAAGCCGAATCCGAGGCCGACGCCAAGGGCCGCGACGACCCATTGCAACTCCGACCAGTTCACTCCGAGCGACGACAAGCCATACAAGGCGGCGGCTGCGACGATGATGTATCGCGTTATCGAAGCGAAGGCGTAGCGTGTGCCAGGATCGAAACTGAAAGGCTCAAACAGACCGACCTCAAGCAGTCCCCCTACATTCTTCGCTGCGAAAATCGCGATCAAGAGTATCGCCAAGACCACTGATAGATCGATCAGTGTGACGGGCGTGTTCAGCGAAACGCCATCCTGAGAGATCGATTGGGTCCATAGCGTGATGTCACCGGCGATCCCAAGTGCGGGTAAGATAGGTTGCCAAATCCCCCAAAGCGTAACGAGAAAAAGCGTTACTGCGATCAATCGAAATACCGATTTCACCTGATCACTGATGAGTTCGGAGTCGGTTGGTTTCCAGTCACTAGAAAGTGGCACAGGCTCGGATCCATCCTCCTTGGATCGGTGTTCTTCGGACTTAGCCCTATGTGCTTTGGCCTTCTTCAACGCCAAACGCCGATTACCAACCATGAACATGCGGGCCACCAAGCCGTATAAGACCGCCGTGCTGAGCGCCAGAGCGCCTGATTGAAACACTTTAAATTGTAGTACCGCGGCTATTTCGTAGAATCCAAAAAACGGGAGAGCTCCCACGAGCAAGGGTTCCAGAGCGGCGATCGGGAAAATCATCTTGAACAGGATCGAAGCAGACGGGCCGAGGCTTAGGTCTGATATTACCCCGCCGCTCGGCCTCAATATTTGAAAAGTGAGGGCCGCGAGGGCGATCGCCGCGATTACGAAAGCGATGATGCCGATCCCGTAGCGCAATTCATCTTCTCCAGATAAAAATATGACCGAGAAGATGCTTATGGCGCCAGCTTGCGTGGGAATGAACCATCCGAGGTTTCGCTCCAAACGATGGCGAGCATCATCGGTCCAATTGAAATGCCCGGCGAATAGTCCATCCCTGCGGCACATCTCTTTGAACGCTAACAGAACCATTAAGAGCCCAGATACTAAGAGAGCCGTTTTACCAAGAGACTGGCTGAACGATTGAGGCGTGTCGCCGCCATTCGATAGCAACAATCCCATGAATCCCAGCACGAGCGGGACGGGAACCGCCAGCAATATTGTAACAATGAGCGCCAGCGGCGTCGTCGAGTAATCATCTCGACCAACATGCCCGACATTATCGCGCCGTTTCGTCAGCGATCGGATTTGCTGCTCTCTCGAGCCGATCAATGCGACCAGGATCATCAGCATAGCCAGACTTCTGGGCCAATGGTCAATCGCTTGACGATACAGAACTCCGATAGCTCCAAACCAATTTGAAGGGGATAACAACCAGGCTATTCCAGGTGTGACTTGAACGATCCAGGATCGGTTAAATCGATCACTGGTCCTCAGCCAGATAAGTCGCCGATCCAACCGGTTCGATAGGCGTTCTGACAATCGCTCTGATTGGTTCAGCACCAATTGGTACTGCGACGACAAATCGACGTGGCTTCGGGTCTGTTCAATGAGTTGTGAGAGTAGGCCTCGCCGGGACACCAACAGAGACTCACGAGTACGATTGAGCGCCTCAGAAACACTATCATCGACAGAAAGGACATCATCGACGACTGGATTTTCTTCGGCGCCCGCAGTGAGATTTTGCAATCCCCGCATTTGATCTTGCCACAAGATCAGTTGCAGGCGTTTTTCGCTACTCATTTCTTCCACTGTGAACTGTTCGGAGGTGAGTTCCTGGATATTCGGCACACTCTGCTGAACCGATTTCAAAAGAGCCGATGTGTCCTCCGATAATCGACCAGCTTGTAAAACCTGTTCAACCGTTTCTGCAGACTGATCGAGGGCCACAAGTCTGATCTGAGACGCTGCAATCTTTCGTTCCAGCTCCGTGTTTTGCTGTGTCACAGCTTTGAGCGTCTCGGCCAGTCTCAAATTCTCAGCAGCGTATGGCGCCAAGTCTGGATAAACCGCCTGGATCCGCTCGATCCGTTCAGATGCTGTTTCGATCTCGATTTCTGCCCTGCCACGAGCAGATGCTCCAAGACGATCGCGCAGACGCGCGATGAGTCGATCATGTCGTTCGATATCAGCTTCTATAAATAGAACTCTTGCGCCAAATAGCTCGCGGCGCGCTGGGATGGTGTCCAATTCAAGCTGCAGATCGGATACTGCTGATTGTTGTTCCAACACCATGGCTTGGTGGAGAATGCGCTCTGAGTGTTCGAACGGCGTAATCGTTTCATCAAGATCCGTTTTCGCGGACTCAAAGAGACGCTCTAGTGCTTGTCCAGCGAACGTTACCTCTTCAGCAATCGCTTGGGCGCGAAACTCAAGTTCTGATGCTTGGTCTTTAACGATCGTGAGCGAGTCGCTCAAAGTACCACGCTCAGCGACCAGAAACGCAATCTGCGAGCGCATGGCCGTAACAGATGGGTCGCCGAGCAAGGCATCATCCGCCGATTCCCAACTAAACTGACGTGTACGAATATCCTCGATCAGTTGCTCGAGATTCTGGGAGATGGACTGATATGCCTCCAATTCAGCTGAACGCACGCCAGTTCTTTCGAGCGCTTGCTTGGCGCTTGAGAGAAGCTCTAATGCATCTGCGTTCGCGTCTGCATCCTCTGAGAGCTCCTGCTCCAAGATCGTTATGGTCGCTTCGATATCCGCAATCTTAGCTTCCTGTGGCGCGGGCTGCGCGCTGGCCCAGACTGTCAAAATCAAGGCAAACCCCACCAATATTGCGGTGAGGACGAGTGGCAACTTGATCACGCTAATTCGCACTTGTTTGGCCATCAATTGTTCCGGCCGAGCTATGGCCAATCGAACGATGATAGCAGACACGCCGGTCGGTCGCCTGAGGGGTAACCCTTAGTTTTCGAACAAGACCGCAATCACCCGTGTCTAAACATTATGCCTGATTACCAATGCTTTGAGACAAACCTATCAGGCAGCTTTTACAGACACATAGATATCTGTCTCGAGCTCGCTTTCGTCTGCGACGACGTTCGGATCGTTGAGATAGATCTCCACGGTTGGAGCCGTGATCTCCAGCCCCGATTGGTCGATATACGTCATCATCTCGGCATAACTGTCTCGTAACTTTGCATACGGTCCGCGATGGACAAAATTCAAAGCCTTATCCGCGGGCAGCGTGTCTGCGTGAACCTCGCCTTCTGCTTTTTCAGCATCTTCCGCCGAAACAGTAAAACCGGCACGAAAAGTCATCACCGCCGGGTCATATGTATAATAAACCGACAATGCGACGCCGAGGCTCGACACGCCGTTCTTTTCTGCGAATTCTGCGACAGTGGCGAATGCGTCACCCATATTCTTGCTAATGTCGCTCGGGTCCATCGAGCAGCTCCGCTCGACATAAAGATAGGACGTGTCCGGGACGTTCTTCATTTCATATTTCGACATGTGGTCCACCTTTCAGTCAATTTGAAGCGCTCTCGGCACTTTCGAGCGCAAGCGAGTAAGCCGACGGGATATCCCATGCCTCAGCGAACTTCCCATCCACGACTCGCCACACTACAACGACGTCGATCACGATGGCACGCCCATCGAGCGTCAGCGAATTTTGAGTTTGCACGACCAGTAACTCATTCCCTACGGGCGTCACCGAGACGGGATGCACTTCGAACGAACCGGTTGTCTTTTCAGCAAGCGTTTTGAAAAACCGCTTCAAGCCGCTCGCGCCAACATAATCACCTTCCAATTCTGGAAGGTTGGGGTTGAAATAGTGGAACGTAAAGGCGTCGGAAAAGACACCTTCGCACGCATCGATGTTTCGAATGTCCAGGCGCTGCAGCAATTCCAGGTTAGGATGTGGCTCTAGCATGTATCATGCATCCAAACGACAAAAGTGATCTTTCAGCATTCGTAGTCTGGCAAATAGGTCTTTATGAATACGTGTTTCTACCACCCTGGGGCACGTCGACTTTACAAGGTGTTGCCGGGCATTGCGCCCTCTGCGCAGTTACTCACTCACATCGCGCTGCTTCACGCGCGCCCCATGCCGCAGCTCTGATGCAGGATAAGGGATGATCAAGTCACGCGCGTTAAGGTCGCCCGCAATCGCGGTTTGGGGACCGTTGGACTGAAGGGCATTCACCTCGACTTGCGTCGCGCGGCCGTTTCGCACCGCAAATACGGCCCAGCCACCATTGGTACGAAACAATGCGCTGGAGGGGATGACGAGCGCATCTTCGCTTTGCCAAATCACGATCTGCACTTCTACGCGGTGGCCATGACCAAGAGCAGAACGATCTTCCAACGGGTCCGCAAATCGAATGATCGTGTTCACGCGCTGCTCTTCAACTCCGAGCGCGGAGAACTTTGTGAACCCCCACGGTTCGACGCGTTCAACAATGCCATGAAGCGGTTCGTCACCACCCCATTTATCAATGATCACTTGATCCCCCGCGTCAACTTGAACCGCGTCTGTTGAGAGCAGCTCGGACACCACCTCCAGGTCGTTAGACGTATCGCCGATCTCCAAAATGGGCTGGCCGGGCGAGACCGTCATCTCGCTCTCTTGCAGAACCCGCAAGACCCGGCCTGAAATGGGCGCTGAGAGTGGTATCATCTCGCCAGCGGAAACCTCAGTTCCAGGGGCCGCCGAACTTTGGTCAAACTCAATCAGGCGCGCGCGCGCATTCGCCAATTCAGCTTCCCTCATAGAGATGGCAGCTTTGGCCGTGTCGACGCGAGCATCCGCGCTGCGTTTCGCGCGTTCGGCTTGATCGAGAAGTCTTTGTGCGGCGGAGCCACTCGCCGAAAGCGTTCGATAGCGCGCAAGCTCCACGTCAGCGAGATCTTGATCTGCCAACGCACTATTTAGGTCGGCGCGCGAGACCCGCAAAGCAGCCGCAGCGGCATTAACGCCAGCTCGCGCTTGCTCGCGCGTGCGAACATCAAGCGCGGATGGAGGATTCGCCAACATGTTCGCGATGACGGTTTCACCGCCGTGAACTGCATCTCCGGGCTCGACCTCGACGCGCATCAATCGACCAGCAATCGGCGCAGATACCACATAAGCGTCGCGAACTCGTGTGCGAGCTTCTTCATCAATCGACACAGTCATGCGCCCACGCTCTGGTGCAACCATATCAACGACCAATGGTTTTGGCCAAACCGCATAAATCAGAGCTAAGGCAATCACGCTGGCAAAAACCAACATGATTGCATTTCGCGATAATCGGGTAGATTTCTTCATTTGCTATTCTCGTGATTTGAGTGCTGACACCAAATCGAGACGATCAATGTCGCGTTTGACCAGCCAGCCTGAAAGGACAGAGGCAACCAACACGGCCACCATGGCTGTCCCGAAACTCTCCAGCCCCACATTGGCGGGGATTTGATAAAGGTCGGTGCTGAATCCTTCGGCCATCGCTTCAGCGAGGCCAACGCCCATCAAATAGCCGAGCGGCAATGCCAAAAACGTCAGCAGCGCAAGTTCACCGAGCAATACATAAGCCGCTTCATTGCGCGTGAATCCGATGACGCGCAGGCTCGCTAGATCATGCGCGCGTTCCGCAAACGCAATGCGCGCAGAATTGTAGACGATGCCGAATGTGATAATCGCCGCCAGTATCGCCATAATGAAGCGCATGGCTCCTGCTCCGCTGTCCATGATTCTTCGAAATGCCTTTCTGACATCTTCGCGCAGGGCAACGCCCGCCACGCCTGGCATGTCTTTTAGACGTTCATAGATTGCAGCACTTTGCGCTTCATCAATTGTGAGATGCGCACCAGAAACTCGATTGGGTTCCTTCATCGCGCGATTCAAAGCCTCAAGGTCCATATAGGCCGGCGCCCCGAGAAGAGTCTCCGCAATTCCGGTGACTGGGACTTCGAAGACCGGTCTTCGGCCCTCTCGAACTTCGACAATAAGCGTATCGCCGGTCGAGATAGACAGGATCTTGGCTAACGGAGCGCCAAGCACTATTCCGCCACCATGCATGGCGATGGGGTCTAAATCAGCATCAAGGGCCCGATTCAGTTGGGGTGTTTCGATTAAGCCGGATATCTCGCCTCGATGAGATTTGACACCATGCTTCAAGACAACCGGAACAGACCGAAAAGGTTCAACTTCGAATACACCTGGCTCACGCTTCAATTCGTAGATCGTCTTGTCACCAAGCGGTTCAATGAAGATCACTGTGGCATCGCTTCGATCGACGACAGTGAAGCTGAGATCAAATGAGTCTTCAAAACCGGCCATGATTCCGAGTGTCCCAACCGACAGACTCATTCCAGCGGCTATTCCAATGATCGCTGCTAAGGCCCGTCGCGGTTGCCGCAGCAGCCGTCGAACGATCATCCGCGTCGGCTGGTCGAGCACGCCTTTCAGGGTTTTGATTAAGGACGCGGACTTAGAGAAGTCGTCGGGTGCTGGGGGCCGCATAGCTTCTGCCGGCATGAGCGCGAACACGCGGCGCAGCACAATTAACCCTCCTGCGGTCGCGGATGACATTGAGATCAGGATTGCCGTCAAAAAGACTGTTGGATCAGCGGCAAAGACCAGAAATGGAAACTTGTAGTACTGTTGGAACGAAGCCGCCATTGCGCGCCCGGACCAGACGCCCAGACCACACCCGATCATCGTCCCGGCGATCGCAATCGCCAGAATAAATTTGAGATAGTGCCACCCAACTTCGGCGCTCGTATATCCAAACGCTTTCAACAAGCCGATTTGAATGCGTTCAGCTTCAATCAAGCGGGAAACCACGATGTATAAGAGGAACGCCGCGACAGCGAGAAACACCGGCGGTGTGATATAGGACGACATGCGTTGTTGGTTGATTTCCTCGACGACGAATCGATTAGAAAACTGATCGGCCAAGTCGTACGCGCCAGTACCGCCATACGGCTCCAAAATGCGATCGACGGCGGTGAGCACAGATTTATTCTCTACACCGCGAGCGACATCTATCAGAGCCTGGTTGAAAGCGCCGTCAACATCATAAGCTGCAGCGAGCGCCTCTTCGCTCATCCAGATAACCGCAAAACGCCTATCATCCGGCATGATCTCGCCAGGTGCGGTGGCATAGATGAACTCGGGGGATTGTGCCAAACCAACGATATCAAACCGTCGCCTTGATCCGTTCAGTGTTGCTGAAATTGTGTCACCAGGACCAAGGTCATGGGCGTCAGCGAATCCTTTGAGAAGAAGAATCTCATTTCTCCGCCGTGGTGAAATCTGACGCCCCGCAGCGAGATAAACATCGTTGAGAATGGGCGCCCCAAAATCGGGTAGCGACACAGCCATCGCGCGGACTGGCACGGCCATGGAATCGATATCGATCAGCGCACCCCCAATGACGCGGCCTTCGACGGCACCGACACCGTCGATCTTGGCGATGTCCTGCAATACATGATCGGGCGCTCGCTTTACCGGCGCGAAGATGTCGGCCAGACGATAACGGTCATAATAGGTTTGCCGGGTCTCTTCGAGCGTATTGACGATTCCATTCATCATCACCAGCATCATCACGCCAACCGCAACCACCAATGAGATGGCAATCGCCTGTCCCCTCATCCGCCAAAGGTCGCGGAGCAGCTTGCGGTCGAGCGGGCTCACCAGACAATCTCGTCGGCAGACTTTCGCGTCTGGTTCACGCGCATCTCTCGGATTTGACCATCCGACATTTCGATCACACGATGCGCCATCTCAGCGGTCGCGGCCGCATGCGTGATGACCATAATACTCGTCGCAAGATCGCTATTAATGTCCTGCAATACGCGCAAGACCTGACGCCCGGTGACGGAGTCGAGCGCGCCAGTCGGCTCATCACAGAACAAGACGGTCGGGCGTTTGGCGATCGCGCGTGCGATGGCCACGCGTTGTTGCTCTCCGCCAGAAAGTTCCGCTGGGAAGTGGT
>SPJL01038926.1_pt1 | contig 11682 bp, 13 predicted proteins | sample 3741751 | NCBI WGS metagenome assembly SPJL01 (sample SAMN10925998, study PRJNA522277) | cold seep metagenome | isolation source: Elba SIP-enriched marine methane seep metagenome, extraction at timepoint T3 | place: Italy: coast of Elba, Mediterranean Sea | reverse complement strand
CTGTGGCCCCGGCCATGACCTTGAGCGATACCGCATATCAGCAAATGCGTGATGATGCCATGTTGATGATGCGCTCCTTGGGTAATTTTGCGGGCGGTTGTAATGTTCAATTTGCGCAAAACCCTGAAACGGAGGAGCTCATCGCCATTGAGATCAATCCACGGGTATCGCGCTCGTCGGCATTGGCGAGTAAGGCTACTGGGTATCCTATTGCTAAGGTTGCCGCTAAGTTGGCGATCGGGTATACTTTGGATGAATTGAAAAACCAAATTACCCAAACGACTTCTGCTTACTTCGAGCCTACGCTTGATTATGTGATTGTAAAAATGCCACGTTGGAATTTTGAGAAATTCTACGGTGCCGATCACAGCCTTGGTTTGCAAATGAAATCAGTAGGAGAAGTAATGGCCATTGGTCGCAACTTCTTGGAAGCCTTGCAAAAAGCCTGTCAAAGTCAGGAGAACAACCGGACTGGCTTGGGTGCAGATAAAAAAGAATGGATCCGAACTTCAGATATACTCCAACGCTTGGAGCAAGTTAGTGATGATAGAATCTATCGTTTGAAGGATGCACTCCGCTTAGGAGTTCCTACCAAAACTGTTCGAAAATTGACTTTGATCGATCCTTGGTTTATCGATCAAATCAAACGTCTCGTTACGATGGAAGAGCGCTTGTTGCGCTTCAATGTAGCAGAAGATATTCCCGAGGATTTCTTCCGGGAGCTTAAAGAAACGGGATACTCTGATGCCCAGATCGCTTGGCTCTTGCGGATCAGTGAAAAGGAAGTGACTCGCCAGCGTAAAAGACTCGATATCCGTCGGACTTTTAAATTGGTAGATACTTGCGCTGCCGAATTTGAAGCTCAAACGCCTTATTACTATTCGACCTTCGACGAAGAAAACGAAAGTATTCCTTCCGATAATAAAAAGATTATTGTACTCGGCTCTGGCCCCAACCGGATTGGGCAAGGCATCGAATTTGACTACTGCTGTGTTCACGGCCTTTTGGCCATCAAAGACGCTGGCTACGAAGCCATCATGATCAATTGCAACCCAGAAACGGTTTCAACGGATTTTGATATTGCCGATAAGCTTTACTTCGAGCCGGTATACTGGGAACATATCGAGGAAATCCTAGAATTGGAAAAACCAGAAGGTGTAATTGTACAATTGGGTGGACAAACCGCACTTAAATTGGCCGAAGAATTCCACCATCGTGGAATCAAAATTTTTGGAACCAGTTTTCCATCTATGGATTTGGCCGAGGATCGCGGAGCCTTCTCTGATTTGTTGAAAGAGTTGGGCATTCCCTACCCACATTACGGGGTGGCTAACGATACCGATGAGGCCTTGGCTATTGCCAACCGGGTGAGTTATCCGGTACTGGTGCGCCCTTCTTATGTATTGGGTGGGCAGCGGATGCGGATCGTTATCAACGATGAAGAATTGGAGCGCCACGTATTGAGTATTTTCAAACACCTTCCCGACAATAAGGTATTGGTGGATCAGTTTCTCGAAAGAGCCAAAGAAGCGGAGATCGATGCGATCTGTGATGGAGAAGATGTGCATATCATGGGCATCATGGAGCATATCGAACCTGCTGGTATCCACTCGGGTGATAGCTCGGCGGTATTGCCAACTTATAGCCTTTCGGAAAAGGCGATTGAGAGCATGATTGAGTATACCAAGCGTTTGGCCATGGCCTTGAAAATCAAAGGCCTCATCAATATCCAGTTTGCCATCAAAGACGATAAGGTATATGTAATCGAAGCCAATCCACGGGCTTCGCGTACTACGCCATTTATCGCCAAGGCCTACAAGGTGCCTTACCTTAAGATCGCGACACAGGTTATGATGGGCACTCACAAACTAAAAGACTTTGACATCATCAAAGACTTGCAAGGCTACGCCATCAAGGTGCCAGTCTTCTCGTTCAATAAATTCCCTAATGTTGATAAAAACTTAGGGCCTGAAATGAAATCCACGGGTGAAATGATTCGCTTTATTCCCGATCTACAAGATCCCTTCTTCCGGGAGTTGGATCGCAATCGGTCGATGTATCTCACGCGCTAAATTATGGTCGTATGAAAACCAAGCAGGATATCGTAGAAAATTGGTTGCCACGTTATACGGGGACTTCCCTCAATGATTATGGCGACTACATTCTTCTCACCAATTTTTCTCACTACGTCGAACTCTTTGCGGAGTGGCATGGCGTAGAAATCAAAGGTAAAGACCGTTCGATGCCTTCCGCTACTGCGGGCCGTATCTCGATCATCAACTTTGGTATGGGAAGCCCTAATGCCGGGACGATCATTGATTTGTTGACTGCCATTCAGCCCAAGGCGACTTTGTTTTTGGGAAAATGTGGAGGGCTAAAAAACAAGCTCAATAAAGTTGGTGACCTTATCCTGCCTATTGCTGCGATCAGAGGGGAAGGTACTTCGAATGACTATATGCCACCCGAGGTACCTGCCCTTCCCTCTTTTGCCCTCCAAAAGGCAATTTCTACCACCATTCGCGAATACGATCGCGACTATTGGACTGGCACAGTCTATACGACCAACAAACGGGTCTGGGAACACCGGGAAGATTTTAAAGAATACCTCCGCACCCTACGCCCCATCGCCATCGATATGGAAACGGCTACGATTTTTATTGCGGCTTTTAAAAACCATATCCCTGCCGGAGCCCTACTTCTAGTCTCTGATATTCCAATGGTGCCGGAAGGGGTCAAAACCGAGCAAAGTGATAAAAAGGTAACCGAAGAATATGTTAACCTCCACCTCAAGATTGGTATTGATTCGCTCAATCAGCTGATTAATAATGCCTTGACGGTGAAGCATTTGAGGTTTTAGGGGAATTACATTGTCCGGTGTCCGGTATATCGGTTTTCGGTACACGGTCTTAACCGATATACCGAAAACCGACAAACCCGTTACCGTCCCCTTTTACATCCTTTCCGTCCACTTTCCTCTTTCCGTGAATTCTTCGCGGTTTTTTTCCATAAAGTCTAGAAATTGGGGGCGGGGGATATTACGTGCCCCGAGGCTTTCGAGGTGTCGCGTTTCTTGTTGGCAGTCGATGAGCCAGTATCCCCATTCTTGGAGTTGGCGCACTAAAGTGATGAAGCCAAACTTAGAGGCATTGCTCACTTGAGCAAACATGGACTCGCCAAAAAAGACCTTCCCAATTCCCAGGCCATAAAGCCCACCGACTAGTTTTCCCTCTTGCCATACTTCGCAGGAATGAGCGTAGCCCAAGTCATGCAAGTGGCAATAGGCTTCGATCATTTCTTCGCTGATCCAGGTGCCGCCACCTTGGCCGGGGCGGTATTGACTTTGGCAAGCCCGCATTACCGCTTCGAATTGAGTATCAACGCTACAAGTAAACTTCTTTTGATTGAAATAAGGGCGCATGCTCTTCGCTACTTTCAACTCCTCTGGGAAGAGGACAAAACGAGGGTTAGGCGACCACCAAAGAATGGGGTCATCTGGATTAAACCAGGGGAAGAGGCCAATTTGATAGGCATGTAATAGACGCTCAGCAGAAAGATCACCACCAATGGCAAGGATACCATCCTCGTTGGCTAATTCAGGATGTGGAAAAGCAATATGATCTTTTGACAGCCAGAAAACAGGCATAGCTGAGCTTAGGATAAAAAAATAGCAATGATGTGGATAGATCATTGCTATGTACGCCATCAAAAACTTAGAGTTTTTGACAACGAAAAAAATTTATTACAAACTTAGTCTTTATCTTTTTCGATGACCACCGACAAACCACGCTCAATGAGCGCATCTTTGAGGGGGCGTAGTACTTTAAAAGGCGCTGTCTTTACGATAGCCTTTCCTTTAAAGTGAATAAGTAGAGAACATTGCTCGGCTTGCTCTGAATCGTGACACAATACTTCTACAAAACAGCGGATTACCCATTCGAAAGTGTTTACATCATCGTTGAATACAACGAGTTGCGCGGGGTTACCGCTATTCACATCCGATACTTCCTCTAGCAATACTACTTCTTCTAATTCTTGGGTACTGTTATGGTACAACATCTTTAAAAGTTTTTAAAATAAAAAAGGCTTATCGAGCGGTTAAACTAATTTAGGCTCGTTAAAGTTGCCTTTATTTTATCAAAATTAGGTAAATCACCCGCCGACTCTAACACTTCGGCATAGCGAATAATTCCCTCTTTATCAATTACGAAGGCAGAACGTTTTGAGACTCCTTTCATATCGAGCACAAAATCTTCATAAAGTGCTCCGTAAGCCTGTGATACATTTTTATTAAAATCAGAAAGCAGCGGAAAGTTTAGATTCTGCTCCTCCCGGAATTTTTCCAAAACAAATAATGAGTCAACTGATATAGCTAAAACCTCGGCAGAGAGGTTGTTATAAGTAGCGATATCATCCCGCATGGTACATAGTTCGGTAGTACACACGCCTGTAAAGGCTAAGGGAAAAAATAACAACACTATATTTTTTCCGCGGTGATTTTCGAGGGAAACCTCGGATTTATCAAAAGACCGCAAAGTAAAATTAGGGGCTATATCGCCTACATTTACACTCATAGTTAGTTTTTGTTAGGGATTGTGGTTAAGCAATCAGGATGGTCGCTTGTTTAAAAAAAGCAGGGTAAAGATACCAAAATTAGCTGAAAAAATGGGTTCTTTGGCGAGAAATTGAGGAAGAATAAGGCGTTAAAACTTCATGAAAAAGACACATCGGGCTTATTTAGAACTACATATTGCGGTTTTTTTATTCGGATTTACTGCGATTCTAGGGGATTTGATTACTCTCCCGGCTACTACCCTGGTCTGGTGGCGGGTGCTTATTACGTCTTTTAGCCTACTTTTTCTCATCCAAATGGGCCGACAACTAGTCGAGCTACCCCGCAAATTGATCTTGCAATATATGGCGATTGGGGTATTGGTCGGTCTGCACTGGATCACCTTCTTTGGAGCCGTCAAATATTCCAATGCCTCGGTATGCCTAGTCTGTATGGCCACGACCTCCTTTTTTACCGCCATCCTCGAACCCATCCTACTCCGACAAAAGGCCCGGCCCTACGAAATCCTGCTCGGTTTACTGATCATCCCAGGGATGTTGCTAATCGTACGGAGCCTCGATTTTAGCATGCTCACCGGAGTAGCTCTAGGCCTCACCTCCGCCCTGCTAGCCTCCTTATTTGCCATCCTAAATAAGAAATTAATCGACCGAGCCAATCCCCTCAGCATTACTTTTCTAGAACTGAGTAGTGCTTGGTTGCTGATTAGTCTTATCCTTCCCTTTTATTACTACCAAAACCCACAGGCTCTCTTCTGGCCCGTAGAATGGGACTGGGCTTACCTGCTCGTACTGGCACTATTATGCACGACCTTGGCCTATGTACTCGCCCTCCGCGCGCTACAACATCTTTCTGCCTTTGCAGCTAACCTAACGGTCAACCTAGAACCGGTATACGGAATTATCCTCGCCATTTTCTTACTACAAGAAAATGAAGAACTCAATCCAAATTTTTACTGGGGCTGTTTGATTATCCTCGCAGCAGTATTTAGTTACCCACTCCTCAAGTCTCGTTTTGAGCGAGAAGAAGCATAGGGAAAACCCTATAAAGTTGTTTAAATCGCCGAGGTGGTCTTATAAGTTAATTTTGATAATCCGTCATTTGCTCCATAAACTCTAAGGAGTTCGAAGTACAATTGTATCGAAAAGAAAAGGAGGTAGTAAACACTTCCGTCATCCCCAATTTTTCTCTACTCAAGGTAGCATCATAAGCTTTGAGGCGAACCCAAAAGACAGCGCCTCTTACTTCCAAGGGTAGTATTTTGAGTACGGAAACCGTATTCTGTCCCTTGCGCAATTTACGTTTGATATCGCGGGTAGAAATATAATCGATTTCATAATGACGACGGGTTTTGGGCAAATTTGAAGTAATCGTAGGGTCGCCCATAATATTGATGGTGCTAGAATTGCGTTTTTGTTTTTTACTTTTCAAACCCCGAACGTATTCGGTAATTACAAAGCGATAGATATTTGTAGAATCAGAGGCAATCGAATTGAGGCTGGTTTGAGCAGGAAGTACAGTGGTAGATAGGAGCAGCAGCCACAGGCCGAGACAGTATTTAAGGCAGCGGTACATAAACAGTAGCTTGGTGGGAATATTTCCAGGTGGGCAGACAGAGGAAAGATAAGACTAAAAAAGGTAGTATGCCAGTTTCTCAGAAAGATATTTCACTACCTTTGTGGCCTATTATCTAAGTGAATTTAATCCATGCCACGCGAAATTGATCCATTGAGTGCTTACTGCGAACGGCTGAGTACGGCCCAGTCGGCTTTGCTCTACGAGTTGGAACGGGAGACCCACCTCAAAACCTTGGCCCCACAGATGATGTCGGGGCATCTGCAAGGGAGATTATTGAGTTTGCTCAGTAGCTTAAGTCAGCCCAATGCGATATTGGAAATCGGCACCTTTACGGGTTATGCGGCAATGTGTATGGCTGAGGGCTTAGCTCCCGGTGGGACCCTTCATACCATTGAAGTCAATGAAGAGTTGGCTTACATCATTCGCAAGTACATTAAAAAAGCAGGTTGGGAAGATCGGATCCAATTGCATCTAGGTGATGCGGCCGAGATCATTCCTCAGCTCGAAGGCAACTTTGATATGGTTTTTATTGATGCGGGAAAAATGGACTATGCCTTTCATTACGATTTGGTCATCGACCGTTTGCGGCCCGGCGGATTACTCCTTGCGGATAATGTATTGTGGAGCGGAAAAATCGTCGATCGCCTCAATGATCCCGATGCCCAAGTAATCCACGCCTTTAACCAAAAAATCTTGGACGACCCCCGCGTCGATAATGTCGTGTTGCCCATCCGCGATGGCCTCACCATTGCCCGTAAGAAATAATCCACCGGATGAAGGATCATGCTGCATATCGCCAGTTTTGCCAAGCCGCACAAATTCCCGTTTTTGCTCGCGACTGGTATTTGGATTCCACTTGTTTGGATGGGCAGTGGGATTTTGCCACGCTTTATGATGCCGATCAGTTAGTGGGCGTTTGGCCGTATTACTTAAAACAAAAAGGCCCTTTTCGTTACCTCACGCTCCCTCCTCTCACCAAGTTTATGGGTCCCTATTTGCTTCCAGAATATCGGCAGCGGCCCGATAAGGATCGCTGGTATCAAGACCTTTATCAAGCCCTGCCCAAGGTCAGCTCTATTACTCAAAATTGCTTTTACCAGCTCCCGACCGAGCAAGCTTTTCCCCTACCTCAATTTAATCCTAAACGTTTCTATAGCTACCGACTAGAAGACATCGAAGACCTTGACGCCCTCTACGCAAGCTTTACTCGTTACTACCGCAATTCAATTTTAAAAAAAGCTCCTCAACGCTTAGAGATTCGCCATGATTTGGGCATCGAGGCCTATTATGAAATCAACCGCAAGACTTATGCTCGCCAAGAGATCGAGCCGCCATTTAGCTTGGCCCTTTTGCAAAGTAATATGAAGGCCTTGGAAAAAGCACAGGCCGGTTTACCTTTCTTTGCCGTAGATGCCGAAGGCCGACTTCATGCCGCCGCACTTTTGGTTTGGGACGAACAAACGGCTTATTACCATAGTGCCGGAGGTGATCCTGAGCTACGCAAAAGCGGCGCGGGCATCTACGTGGTATGGGCGATGATTCGTTATGCCGTAGAACAATTGGGATTGAAAAATTTCGACTTTGCGGGAAGTATGATTCCGGCCATCGAAAAGATCTGGCTTAACTTTGGTGCGCAGAAAAAGGAGTATTTCCATATTGAAAAACACGATTTGTTATTCAAGCTTGCTCAGCGTTTGAAGTCTTAATTGGAGCTACCAATCCATATTGTTCTTTCATCATTTTCAGAAAAGCTTCCTCTCCCAATTGCTCCCGCGTATTAAGCAAATGTTCGGTATCGGCTCCGGCACGGTAACGCAGTGGGCCGTCTTCATCATTTGCTGCCGTCCAGATTACTTCGACCACTTGAGTGGGAGCAGAAATATTTCCGCTAGCACTTTCCCAACCTTTGAATAACGCACCAACCACACCTTGATATTCCGTCAAGTCTTCTCGGTTTTGGAAATCAAAGGAGCGACTACCAAAGTCGGTAGCGGTAAATCCTGGTTCTATCAATTTTACGCTAACGCCTATTTGTTCCATCTCATAGCTCAATGCTTCGGAAAGCCCTTCGACCGCAAATTTACTGCCGTGATACAAGGTTCCCAATGGAAAAGTGAGCTTACCTCCGACGGAGGAAATATTGATAATCCGGCCAGCTTGGTTTTGGCGAAAATGTGGGATCATGGCGCGGGTGACATCGAGTAAGCCAATCACATTGGTTTGAAATTGGCGAACCATATTTTCTCTTGGAAAAGCTTCCAAAGGCCCATAAGCACCATAACCTGCATTGTTCAACAGCACATCAATTTTACCAAAAGCTTTGATGCCCGCAGCTATCGCTTCTTGAATAGAATCAAGGTCGAGAACATCTAATCGTTCTACCAGAACACCCGCTAATTTTGATAGCTCTGCTCCTTTTTCCGTCTGACGCATAGTAGCAACAACGTTCCAGCCATTTTCTTGAAAAAATATGGCGGTGGCTTTACCAATTCCACTACTGGCTCCCGTGATGAAGATTGTCTTTTTCATTTTGATATTTTAATGGTGTAAATAAATCTTACGCTACAAAGATGCAGCGCTGACAGACGGGTCGTTAACACATATCTAGGAAGAAGACACACATTTTAAGGATGGAGAAAAAAATAAACACAACAAACTTGTTAATTCGCTTGGCGATATTCCTGTGGAGTCAATCCAGTTTTTCGTTTGAACAAACGACTGAAGTAATGAGGATAATTAAAGCCTAAGGTGTAGGCAATCCCACCGATGGAATCGCTACTCTGGAGTAAAAGATTCTTGGCCTTATCTACCAAAAAGTCATTGATGTGATCCTTGGTCGTTCGTCCGGTTTCTTTTTTCAACAAGTCGCTGAGATAGCCTGGAGATAGGAAGCATTGCTCCGCTAGGTATTGAATAGTTGGTGGGCCTTCGGCTAGTAATTTATCTGAAAGGTAATACTCCTTGAGCAAGGTCTCTACCTTTGATACCACATCTTGGTTTTGACTTTTTCGGGTATTAAACTGGCGTTCGTAATACCGCAGGCAATAGTTGAGTAGTAGTTCAATATTGGCGACTAGTACCTGTTGGCTATGGTTATCGATTCTTTCCCCGATTTCCGCTTGGATCATATCGATACAAGTGGTAATGGTTCTTTGCTCTTGTTCCGAAAGGTGAAGTGCTTCGTGGACATCGTAGGCAAAAAAGGAGTAGTCATCAATATGTGATCCAAGGTTGGTATTTCGAATGAGGTCGGGGTGAAAATAGAGCATCCAGCCTTGGATCTCGCCAAGGGCTTGGGTTTTGTTGAGGGTAATGACTTGCTGCGGCCCCGTAAAGATTAAAACCCCTTCCGAAAAGTCGTAGTGGTTTCGGCCATAATTCATTCCACAACTTGCATCCTTGAGGGCAATACAATAAAGGTCAGAGGAGATTTTTTTCCCAAGGATTTCTTCTCCATAGGCCAATTTTGCCGTATCGATAATCGTGATTAAAGGGTGAGGAGGTTTCCCCTGGTGCATAAACTCCTGTAAGGCCAAGATTGATTTATGATGGATCATGTTGGTGGTATTTCAATTTTCCACAAATTCATTAAAAAAATCCACTGCCCTTAACACCTCGTCCGGTTAGTCTAACACATTTTCAGGTTTAACTAGCGCCGTTCAAAATAGCGGGCAATTCCGCAAAGGAGTGTATTCCATATTCGGCAATGGCTGCTTTTTGCGCTCCCGCCTTCAACCTTTGCACCGTCCTCATCTTTAGATTATGACCAGCTTTAATTTCTGATTCCGGGTTATCACCGATCACCCAAAACTCTTGTGCCGGTACGCCATAATCTTGTAGCAAATTGATAAAGATGCCTTGCTTGTGGCGCCGATTCTCCTCCGTCGGGTCATCGATAAAGATCGCGGCAAAATCATTGGCGATATTTAAAGCTTTGATTTTTGCCATTTGCAAATTGGTAAAACCCGTAGTGACTAGAACACGAGGAAAGGGCAGTTGCAAAAGCTCAGAGTAATCCGGATAGGTTTCGATTTCTAATTCAAAATCGAGTTTGTGAATCAATTGAGCCAATTCGAATTGTGCCTCAGTACGAATACCAAATCGATCCATCACCACAGTAAAAGGGCGATGCCAAAGCATAGTCATAGCGGCTTCGGCTTGGGTACTTCCGAGGATTGGTTGTAAGTATTGAGTAAATACCTCGGTGATAGATTTTACACTTTCCGGGGCGATTGATTTAGTTTCAAAAATGGTATCGTCTAGATCAAGAATTAGCATGAATGGAAGGTAAGCTAAATCTTGTAGAGGTAAAAATAAGAACTAAACAACAAGCCAAAAAAGATCAACAATAGCGCATTAATATACCAAGGGTCCTTGTGCGCTAGATGCGCAACTAAAGCGGTTAGGAAAAAAAACGCTACTCCAGCATAAGCCCATTCTTTCATCCACAAGGGAATGCTCGGAATCAGCAAAACGATAGCCGCTACGATTTTTAATACCGCTAGTTGGATTCGAAAAAAAGGAGGGAAGCCCAATTCTTGAAAACCATCAATTGCTGATTTAACAAAAAAGTAGGTATAGGCACTCCACAGCAAGATGCTGGAGAGTGCCACGGTCGTTGTCCAATAAATTGCTTTCATGATCTTAATTTAGAGAAAGGCTTCTTTTACTTTATTGACCAGTTTGGTGCCATCTGGGTCGGCCTGGGTTTTGAGGCCACAGAAATCTTCGGCCCAAGGGGAAGTGCGACGGCGGAATGGTGGATTTTCACTATTGGCGACTTCCAAAACTACGGCGGCCACTTCGGCTCCAGTTTGGTAAATACTCTCTCCTCCCGCATAGGCTCGTGCTTGACTGCCTGCTAAGTATTTCTCAAAAATAGGCAAGTATTCTCCATGGGCCAATTGACCATCCTCTACCGTTTTCGATACTGCCGAATTCATAAACTCCGTGGTAATACCGCCCGGTTCGATCAAGGACAAGTTGATCCCAAAAGGTTCACTGATGTAAGATGCTAAACTTTCGGTAAAACCTTCCACCGCAAATTTGGCCCCGCAGTAAAATTCATTAAAAGGTTGGCCTACCAGACCGCCTACGGAAGTAATGTTGATAATATGACCAAAGCGTTGCTTCCGCATCTGAGGAAGGACGGCTTTGATACAGCGGACCACTCCTAGGTAATTGACATCGGTAACCCAAAAGGCCTCGGCCTCACTAGTCGCTTCCGTAGTCTTGGCAAAACCAGCCCCGGCATTATTGATCAAAATATCGATTTTACCATCTTCTTGGATAATGCGAGCTACTGCCGCCTCAATGGAAGCCGTATCGGTAACGTCCAACTGGAGAATCTCAATCGCTAAATTTTCAGCAGCAATTTTCTCTTTCAACGCCTCACTCTTCGCCAAATTACGCATGCTCGCGTATACCTTATAGCCACTTTGTGCAAATTGAATCGCACTTTCAAAACCTACTCCGGTAGAAGTACCGGTGATGAGAACATTCTTTTTCATGATTTGATTTTTATTTGGAATGAACAT
>SPJL01022973.1_pt1 | contig 11714 bp, 6 predicted proteins | sample 3741751 | NCBI WGS metagenome assembly SPJL01 (sample SAMN10925998, study PRJNA522277) | cold seep metagenome | isolation source: Elba SIP-enriched marine methane seep metagenome, extraction at timepoint T3 | place: Italy: coast of Elba, Mediterranean Sea | reverse complement strand
CTTTAGCGAATCCGTAGCCTTTGGACTCGGTGGTGGTTTTGGCTGGTTCTTAGCCATTATCGCTTTGGCCGCCATCCGCGAAAAAATTCGCTACTCTGCCGTTCCTCCCGCCCTCCGTGGCTTGGGCATGGCCTTTATCCTCACCGGTCTGATGGGGATGGCCTTTATGAGCTTGATGGGTATCGATCCACAAGCCTTGGGAGAGTTGACGCATTAATCAATAGCAAAAAAAAGACCTGTACCTATGTTTATAGTATATTCGATTCTAGTATTTAGTGCGGTGATCTTGGCCCTGTCCTTCATGCTGATCTACGCACGGAAGCGGCTGGTACCTCAAGGGGATGTGAAAATTGTCGTCAATGGCGATGATTCTAAACCCATCCTAGTACAGCCCGGTGTGTCCTTACTCACCGCTTTATCTGATCAAAATGTCTTTCTACCTTCTGCCTGTGGTGGTGGTGGTACCTGTGCCATGTGCGAATGCCATGTACTCGAAGGCGGTGGAGATGTGCTTCCTACGGAGCTTAATCACCTTACCCGTCGTGAAGTGGGAGAGCACAAGCGTTTGGCTTGTCAAGTGAAAGTGCGTTCAGATATGGTCATCACCATTCCCGAAGAAATCTTTGGGATCAAGAAATGGGAATGCGAAGTGGTTTCTAACGATAACGTCGCCACCTTTATCAAAGAATTTGTGGTAAGATTACCTGATGGCGAAACCCTTGATTTCCAATCAGGTGGTTATGTTCAGATCGATGTACCAACGCTGACTGTCGACTTTTCAAGCGACATTGATGTACAGAAAGAATACCATCCTGACTGGGATAAATTTGACCTTTGGTCACTCAAAATGGTCAATGATGAGGAGCAATTCCGTGCTTACTCTATGGCCAATCACCCTGCGGAAGGAAATATCGTAATGTTGAATATCCGGATCGCGACGCCACCTTGGGATCGTCAGAGAAATCAATGGATGCCCGTCAATCCCGGTGTATGTTCTTCCTACGTTTTCTCTCGTAAACCTGGTGATAAAGTAGTTATCTCAGGCCCTTATGGTGAATTCTTTATCAAGCCTACTAAGAAAGAAATGGTGTACATTGGTGGTGGTGCCGGTATGGCTCCCCTGCGGTCTCACCTTTTCCACCTCTTCCACACCTTGAAGACCAAAGATCGTAAAGTATCTTACTGGTATGGTGGTCGTTCGGTTCGCGAATTGTTCTACACTGATCATTTCCGTGAAATTGAAAAGGACTTCCCGAACTTTAGCTACCATATTGCTCTATCCGATCCGATGGAAGAAGATAAATGGGTGCTAAAAGAAGATGTTGATGACAAAAACGGTGATGGCTACAAAGGCTTTATTCACCAAGTACTCTACGATAATTATTTGCAAAATCACCCTGAGCCAGAAGAAATCGAGTACTATTTCTGTGGACCCCCGTTGATGAACGCCGCAGTAATCAAGATGCTCGACGAGTTGGGAGTACCCGATGAAAACATCGCTTTTGATGATTTCGGAGGATAACCTATAATGAAATCCAAATGAAAGAAGGGCGGTATCACTACGATGCCGCCTTTTTGCGTTTTAGCCCGAACCCAAGCTCCTCAAAACGAAACGGACAATGAGTCGTAACCCATCATCCGTTTTTTTCTGACCTTTGAGTATAAAGGTAGGAGGAATCAAAGTCGGGCTTCTCACCCATTCGGGTGATATTTCAGCTCGATTAATGATTAATGCATCAGTTCATGCAAGCGGGCGATGGTCTGGGAACGTGTATGGACATCCATTTTGTCGTAGATGTTCTTGATATGAGTTTTTACGGTATTGACGCTGATGAAGTGACCTTCGGCCATTTGTTTGTTGGTTTTGCCTTGGTAAAGGTCCATCAGGATTTGGTACTCCTTATTTGTGAGGGGAGCGGGAAGCAAACGGTTGAGCGCATTCAAGTCGAGGGCAACGGGCCCTTGAGTTTGGGAGAAATTATAGAGGGCGATTTCGAGGGTAGAGAGGAGGTCCCGTTCATCGAAGGGTTTGACGATATAGCCTAGCGGGCGAGTGTGTTTGGCCCGATCGAGCGTTGCTTTATCGGCATAGGAGGTGAGAAAAACAAAGGGCAATTTGTATTTTTCTTGGATCAACTCTGCTACCTGAATGCCATCTTTGCCCGAACCCAGGTTGATGTCTAGTAAGGCAAGGTCGGGACAATTGGTCTCCAATTCGTGAACCGCACGAGTATAGTCGTAGGCAATCCCCGAAATGGTGTAATCGATATTGCTCAAATAATCAGCGATGTCTTCAGCAATGAGCGCTTCATCTTCAACGATTAGTACCCGGATTTGCGACATGGTTTAGGCAAGTTTGTATTGGTGAATTAAAAGGCGAGTACAATGCCCTGGTCCTGAAGGGAATTCGAGTCGGGCATTGAGTTTGGGGGTGAAAGTTTGGATCAATTGATCGCTAAAGCTATGCTTAGATCCATTTGTTAATGGGGCGTAAGAAGTGGAGTTTGTATTACTTAGGTCCAGTTGTAAATATCCATCTAATTCGGCTAAACTAATTTTTAATTGGGCGCTTTGCTGATGCTCAACCAAGGCCTTGAAACTATGGCTAAGCATTTCGTTGAGAATTAATCCTAATGGAATTACCGTATCCACATCCAATCGGAGCGGAGCAATATCGTACTGCATCGTAATCTCCGTCTCTGATAGGCGATAGGAATAATGTAGACTCTCCGCCAACTTGCGAATGTATTCCTCCATCTGAATACCCATCAGATTATCTTCTTGATAAAGATTCTGATGGATCATAGCCATCGACTGAACGCGATTGCGACCTTCCTGTATAGCATCCCTAGCCTTATCATCCACGATATACCGCGATTGCAAGCGCAGCAAACTCGATACCGTTTGCAAATTATTTTTAACCCGGTGATGGATTTCTTTGAGTAAAACCTCTTTTTCGGCTATGGATTTGCCAATCTGAAGATTTTTTTCTGCCAACTTTTCATTCGACTGTCGACGCATGCGATTAAAAAAGTAAAGCAAGACCATCAAGGCGAGGGCTAGAGTCAATCCGACCAAGGCCAAGAAATTATTGCGTTGACTTTGTTGTAGACTAACATCTTTTAACTCATTATCCGCATTGAGCTTGGCGATCTCTCTATCCTTTTTGGCTCTTTCATAACGCTCTTCTAGTTGATGGATTAATTCCGTTTTTTCCGAATCGAGCATTTCCCCTTTATACTTCTGGAAATTTTGTTGGGACAGTAATGCCTTAGGATAATCTCTTACTGCTTCGTAGTATTTGATTTCGGTAGAATGGAACAACCATAAAACTCGGGCCGTATTGATTTCTTGTGAGATAAGCCGAGCTTGGTGAAGGATGGATTTCGCTTCCGTAAAGCGTTTTTGCTTGATTTTAAGCTCGATCAAATCAAAGAGGATCAAAGCATAGTTATAAGGCGTTTGTTGGACGTCGACAAATTCTAAGGATTCGCGCAAATGTATTTCTGCCAATTCATACTGACCTCTGCGTAGATGAAGGGTTCCAATATGCGACAGGCAAGTGGCGATATCGAGCGTAGAAGCCCCTTGTCGAAAAATAGGGAGTGCCTTTTGGTAATAATCAAGAGCTTGATCCAAGCGACCCTGTTTAGAATAGATTTGGGCTAAGCTATGTTGACTTACCGCGAGGGTAGATTTTAAATTCTTGGCCTTTGCCAAGGCCTCGGACTGGAGGGCATAATACTCGGCTCGTTCAAAGTTTTTTTGAGAGAGGAAGATATCCGAAATATTATTATTGGTGATGCAAAGCTTGACTGTATCCCGTTGATCTTGTAAAATATCGGCTGATTGAAGATGGTATTCCAGGGCCTTTTGATTATCACCGATTCCAAAATAAAAGAAACCCAAGTGATTATAAAGCATAGCGCGGCCTTCCGGTTTGCCATGAATCTTATGCATGGCCAAAGCTTCTTCAAGATACCAGCGCGCCGAATCCAACTGCCCGGCCTTATACCAAGTGGTGCCTAGGGAGCTCATGAGAGCGCAATAATCGGTATAGTTGCCATCGATTGGACCTAATGCTATAGCCTTTTGGAAATAGGGGATGGACTCCTGGATTTTATACTGCATAGAATAGATCGTGGCAATGGCCTCTGCAAAACTATATTGGAGCGAGGTTAATTCGGGGTCTTCAGACATATGATACCCTTGGATATAAATGGCTAGCGCCGTATCGATTTGGCCTTGATACAGAAAGCTTTCGGCGAGGGCCTTTTGTGCTTCGGCCTTTTGAGAGAACAGAGCCTCTCCATCGAAAGCTGTTACGGCTTGGGCAAAATTATTGGCGGCCTCGGGGTATTGGCCTTGTTCTTTTAATTCATAACCCTTTTGGAGCAGTTCGGCCCCATTGCCCTGCCCCCACAGGCTGATCGGTCCGCAGAGCAGCAATCCCCAAAGCAATAGCGCTATGTGATATCGATTCCTCATCCCGCCATTTTATAATTCTGAATGAGTAATTGCACCAGCGTTCCTTCTTGGTTTTGGATGCTTACCTGAGCTCTCAATTTCTGGGCAAAGGTCTGGATGAGTTTTAAGCCAAAACCACCCGCTTGCTCAGTGCTAATATTTTCGGGAATACCGATGCCATTATCTTTGACCTCCAAGACCAAACCTTCCTTTGCTTGATGAAAACGTACGAGTACCTCCCCGTTGCGATCTTCGGGGAAGGCGTATTTGAGGGCATTGGTTAGTAACTCATTGAGGATAAGGCCTAGGGGAATGACGGTTTCTACATCCAATTGTAAATTGTCGATTTCCGTTTTAAGGTGAATTCGGTCTGGAGAAATGTTATAGGAGTTAAACAAACTCTCACTCAGATTTTGGATATAATCTTCCATCTCGATCCCCAAGGTTTGTTCTTCTTGGTAAAGGTTTTGATGGATGATCGCCATGGATTGAACTCGATTGCGGCCTTCACGGAGGGCATTCTGAGCTTTATCGTCTTCGATATAGTCGGTTTGTAAACTGAGCAAACTGGAGATGATTTGCATATTGTTTTTGACCCGATGGTGGATTTCTTCGAGTAAAATTTCTTTCTCCCCCAAGGCCTTGGCAATCACTTGATTTTTCTGGGCGAGAGCCTGACTGTTTTTTCTCCTTTGTCGATTAAAAAGGTAGAGGACTACCAAAAGCCCCGCCGCCAAAATCAGCCCCAAGATGACCAGAAAATTTGAACGGCGACTTTTCTTTAGCTTCAACTCAACCACCTGTTTTTGGGTATTCAACTCGGCAATTTCCTGATCCTTGCGGGTTCTTTCATAACGTGCTTCCAACTCGTGGATGATCTTACTTTGCTCTTGATTGTAGAGGGTATCGTTGAGGGTGCTGACCAATTGAGCTTCCTTAAAAGCGGCTTGATACCGTCCTTGTTTTTCCCACAGGCGGCCCTGCAAACGATGCCAATTCCGTTTGATAATTGGACGATTGATCTCCGTTACCAGGTCAGCAATTTGATCTAGATAACTTTGGGCTTTGGACAATTGGCCTTGTTCCAGGTAGAATTGGGCCAAGTCCATGTAAATCTTACTTTTCCGCTCCAAAAGATTTTTACTATCGACAATCCGAACCGCCTCTAGGAAATAGTTTTCCGCTTTCTGCTTATTTCCCATCCGAACCTGAAGCGCACCCAGATCCGCGTATTGGGAGACGAGGCCTTGGAAATTTCCTCGTGCCTCGAAAACCGCTAGGGCTTCTTCATAATAGCGCAAAGCCTCTTGCAAAGAATCCTTTTTGACCAAAATCAACCCCATGTTATGCAAGGTTCTTCCCAAGTTGCTACTCTCTGGCATTTGATACGCTAGGGCTAAGACCTCTTCATTATAAGTTCTGGCTAGATCGTATTCTTCTTGTTCCAAAAGGTTATTAACCAGATTCGCAAAATTAGCGACGATCGCCACGGAATCCCGATGGGCCAGGGACATCTCTAGATTTTTGTAATAATAGTAAAAGGCAGAATCATAATTCCCGAGGTGAGAATGATAATATCCAAAGGCATTATAAAGGAGGCGGAGGTTATAATCTTTCAGGGTTGATTGCTTTACCTCTAATGATTTATCCAAACAGTATTTTGCCGAATCGGTTTCGCCGATGCCTAGAAAAGTATAACTGCTGGTAACTAACACATCGCTATACGTTTTTAGGTCACCAAGCCTTTGGGAATGATCAATGACTATTCGTTGGTAGGGGAGGGCATCGGCATCTTGCCCACGAATGAGTAAGGTTTCGGAGAGTGCTCCGGCACTGAGGACGATGTATTTGGAAGACTCTTCGGCGAGTGCGAGGGCGAGATTTTTTCGGTAAATGGTTAAGGAGGAATCAAATTGCATCCCAAAAGCCAAGCTTCGCGCCCAGCCTTCAGAAGCTTCTAATTGTTGAGCTACATTACTACTTTGTTCGTAGGCTGTTTTAAACGTATGGCTAGCATTGGAGTATTGGCCTTGGTCAAATAGCGTTTTACCTTCTACCAATAAAGTAGCAGTTTTCTCGGTTTGCGTTTGGGCGGAGGCGAACAACACCATCCACACTAAAAGGCCAGTAATCAACCCAGGTTTGAAATCCATGCGTGGGAAATCATTTGCCATAAAAATAATAAAAGTCTGCAAAGCCCCTAGATCAAATGCATAAATATCTCCACTCCGGATAGTTACGGGGTATTGAAGAATCAACTCCAATACCCCGTACGATTAACTTATCTTGAGGATCGCTTCAGCCTATTCAGACTGGGCTTCTCGAATCGCAATTATTTGTAGAACCGAACCACGTTGGTTTGTGCCCCAGCCTTTATTTGCAAGGTATAAAAACCTGCTTGCAGTTGGCTAACGTCTACTGAACTACCGTTTTTACCATCGGCTAGGCTCGTTTGCACCAATTGGCCTAAGGCATCAAAGATTAAAATCTCCGCATTAGGATCAGCCAACAGGTTAGATTGAACCATTAGAATGTCGGTAGCAGGATTAGGGAAAACTTCGATCTTAGCAGGAGCAAAAGCAAAAGACACGATGTTGGAATAACTTGCCGAACCGTCTAAGTCAATTTGCTTGAGGCGATAGTAATTCGTAGTCGCCAGTGGCTTGCTATCAATAAAGTCGTAATCCTTATTGGCCCAACTTTGTACTTGTCCAGCTACTTTTCCAATTGCTGAAAAGGATTTACCATCTGCTGAACGTTGGATTTCAAAGAAGTCATTATTTTGCTCTGAGGCAGTCGTCCATTCCAGATATACTTGGCCATTTTCTTGGAAGCCAGTAAAGCTAGCCAATTCGACGGGAAGTGGTAGAGCTGGTAGGTTGTATCCTGAGCTAGACAAAGCACCGTGGATGGCAGTAATTTCGGAAAGCGAATAATTGAGCGAGAGGGCTGAGGCGTATACCGCATTAGCGGCATCATCCTGATTGGTACTACTGTTGGTCATACCCAAGCCTTCCCAAAAAATCAAATCCGTCCGTTGTCCACCAATCGCATCCCAAACCTTCATCATGGCAGTGGCCCAAATTTGACCATCGGCATGGATTCCGCCAGTCAGACCACCAGGGTAAATAGGAGCATAATCAACTACCCGTCCGTTCCAAAAAGGATTGTGACCATCCCAGTTAAAAACCCAGTCATATTGCGGATCACCAGGGGCCCAGAGACCCAAACTACGATTATATGAAGCGGCCCAGTAGTCCCCACATCCTTCACTTAAACCATTAACCTGAGACAAACTACCATTGGTCACCCAATCGTGAAGGCCGTGGCCTAATTCGTGGTGGATTACATCAGAATCTTCCGCATCATCAACGCCACCTTCTCCAAAGGTAACCGTTTCGGGGCCGCGGAGATAGTGAGAGTTATCCGAACCATTCAAACCATGTGGGTCAAATTTTACCCCACCAGTATAAGCCGTTGGTTGGATCGCCAAACCGAGATCATTATTGATATACCGCATCGAAGCGTCGATATGGTAATAAGTATTGGTCGCTTCAAAACCATCCATCGTCCGATCAAAAATAAAATCAGAGGAAGCTTGTTCGTACAAGCCATTAAAAGGCCCTTCGATGTCGACTATCTCTGCCCAAGGGCCAACCAACTCGTAATTGGTACCATCGAAATTAATGTCGAGCAAGCCTATGGAAATAATTTCAGCAGCCAATTGAGGAGAAGTGTTGTCATTGTTGTCCGGGAAGCCCGTATCATTATAATTGGCATTGGCGCTAGAAAGTGGGTCGGGATCGAAAGCACTTCCGGTTCCATTTACCATCATCATTAGAAACTGAGGTGCTTCTGGGATGGCAGGTTTTATTGCCGTTTTATGATCGTCATAATAGCAGGAAATATCTTCCAATTTGAGCACTTCCCCAGTGTTCGCATCGATATAAGCGTCCCATTCGCCAATAGGATCATTGCTAACGATGCTTAGGTGATGTACTAAACGAGCTTCGCCGTTATAATCTAATACCGCTAATTCCTCTTCTTCGTGGATAATATCGCCACTGACTTGAACCCGATCGACGATGGTTTGACGGGCAAAATCTGCGCTTTTACCAGCCTGAACATTATCGAGGCTTAGGTCATACCGAAAGCCATTCATCACAAAATCGACCATATTATTATGGTTGTAGTGAATGCTAACTTCGGCACCTAGTACTGGTAAGCCTTGGTGGTATTGGTGTAGGCGAACGGTAGTCCCGGATAGACTCTTGCGTACCGCGTGCAATTCCAGATTTTCGAGGTCGGTGGCTTTCAGACCAAAGGTCAGCAGGTTTTCACTGAGGTATTGCCGGGCCATCGTTTCTGGTTCGGCAGGAGTGAGGTGGTAGCCTACGTTGTAAAGGGCGACGGGAAGGCCATTGGCCGCTGTTCGTTGGTTGAAATCACGGGTGGAATTATCTTCTTCTACAAATTGTACGGAAAAGTCGGTAGGAGCTACTGCTTTTTGGGCCTGAAGCATATTACTGCTAAGCCCAAATAGTAATATAGCCCCGAGAATTAGTTGGTAACGCTTGCTCATGTTGTTTGTTTTTATTCTCTGGTTAATATACGCTAGATTAAGTTAGTCAAAACTTACCGAAAATGGTGAATTCTTCTAAAAAAATGATGCACTTGTCATTTTACGACAAAATATGTTCATGTTTTCATATAAGGTACTTCCTCGCGGGAGGAAACCATTTCGATTTTAGAATCGTTGACATTCTCGTATATTCGCACCCGTACCGAAGTGGCCCTCTTAAATGGAAGCCTCTCGGCATAAAAATACTTGAATTATGGCTACTCCAAAACGACATTTAATTACCTCTGCTCTACCTTATGCTAATGGTGCTTTACACCTTGGCCACTTGGCCGGAGCTTATTTACCCGCCGATATCTACGCTCGCTACCTCCGTCTTCTAGGACGTGATGTGGCCTTCGTCTGTGGTTCTGACGAACATGGTGCGGCCATCACCATTCGGGCAAAAAAAGAAGGCCGATCTCCCAGAGATATTATTGATACTTACCACGAACTCAATAAATCCTCGTTCCAACGGCTCGGGATTTCTTTTGATATGTATCATCGGACCTCAGCCCAACTGCATCACGAAACCGCCCAAGAGTTTTTCAAAGTGCTCTTCGAGCGAGGCGATCAATTGGAGGAACGTCGTTCGGAGCAGTATTACGATGAAGAATTTGATCAATTTTTGGCCGACCGCTACATTGTTGGAACCTGCCCCCGTTGTAGCTACGAAGAAGCTTATGGCGACCAGTGTGAAAATTGTGGCTCGGATTTGTCTCCCACCGAATTGATTAAACCTCGATCTACCTTGAGTGGGAAAACACCGGTGTTGCGACCTACGACACATTGGTTTTTTAAGTTGAATGAGCATGCAGAGTGGCTACGAGAATGGATAGTAGATGGTACGGTAGATGGGCAGGCGCATCACGAGGCCAAGGAATGGAAAAAGCACGTGGTCGGACAATGTTTGTCTTGGTTGGATGGCGAAAATGGATTGCAACCGCGTTCGATTACGCGTGATTTGAACTGGGGAATCCCCGTACCTATCGAAGGGGCAGAAGGCAAAGTCCTCTATGTATGGTTTGATGCTCCGATTGGTTATATTTCTTCTACCAAGCAATGGCTCATTGACCAGGGGCGTGACCCAGAAAGCTGGCGCGAATATTGGCAGAGCGAGGATTGTGATTTGGTACACTTTATCGGTAAAGACAATATCGTTTTTCACTGTATCGTCTTCCCCGCCATGTTGAAAGCGCATGGCGATTTTAATTTGCCCGTCAATGTCCCCGCCAATCAATTCCTAAACTTTGAAGGTCGCAAATTTTCTAAATCGAAAGGTTGGGGAATTGAACAACACCAGTACCTCGAAGCCTTTGCCGATTTTCCAAATAAAGAAGATGCACTGCGTTATACCCTCCTGCGTAACCTACCCGAGAATCGCGATAGCGATTTCAAATGGGACGATTTTATCGAATACCACGATAAGGAACTAGCGGATAATTTGGGGAATTTTGTAAACCGTGTAATCGTATTAAGCAATAAATATTACGACGGAAAAGTACCTGCTACGGCCACTTGGGAACAATCGCCTACTTGGCAGGAGGCACAACAATTGGCCCAGCGGCTGCAAAGCGAATTGGAACGTTTTGCCTTTAAAGCCGCAGCAAATACCTTGATGGAAATTTCTTCCTTAGGTAATACTCATCTGCAAGATGTATCGCCCTGGAAATTGTATAAAGAGAACCCCGATAGCCCAGTTATTGCCGAATGCATGTTTTTATCCTTACAGATCGTCACCTTGCTCAGCATACTGACGCATCCATTTATTCCTTTTACTTCGGTAAAGATTCGACGCTTGCTAGAACTACCCGAAGTAGAGGCAGGCGATTGGCAGAAATTATTGGACAACTTCGCGGCAGGGAAGGCCTTGCTTGCAACGGGACATAAAATCGGTACTCCTGAATTGCTCTTTGCCAAAATCCACGACAGGAAAGATAGCAGTCGCTTAGAGTTGATTAATGGAGAAAAAGAAAAATTGGCGAAAATCTTAGCGGAAGAGGAAGCGGCAGCTACTCCCGAGCATCCTCCGGTGAAAGCAGAAATCACCTATGACGATTTTGCAAAGTTAGATATCCGGACGGGAACGATTGTCGCAGCAGAAAAGGTAAAGAAGGCCGATAAATTGCTGGAGCTAAAAGTTGATCTAGGCTTTGAACAGCGTACGGTAGTATCGGGGATCGCAAAATTTTATAAGCCCGAAGAGGTCATAGGCCAAGAGGTGCTACTATTGGCCAATTTGGCTCCACGAAAACTGCGGGGCATCGAGTCTCAAGGTATGATTCTGATGGCCGAAGATGCCGATGGCAAACTTTGCTTTGTCAGCCCAGAAAAGGGCTGGCCGAATGGCTTTGCAGTGAGTTAGGGGGGATGATTGGTTGTTGGGAGTAGAGGTAGGAGTGATTTTTTGAAAAAATAGGATTGCTAGAAGGATAAGATGGTGACTTAGTGTAGTGGGAATGGGCTATGTAGAGTAGTGCAATGGCGCGAAGGGAAGGGTATAAGGAAAATGATTTTATATTTTATTTTTAATAATTTGTTGAAAATGAGTGTAATTTGGGCTTTGGGTGGGAATCCCACCCCCAAGGCGCCACCCGCTGCGGCCCTCCCCGACAGCCTTATACCCAAG
>SPJL01019842.1_pt1 | contig 11750 bp, 6 predicted proteins | sample 3741751 | NCBI WGS metagenome assembly SPJL01 (sample SAMN10925998, study PRJNA522277) | cold seep metagenome | isolation source: Elba SIP-enriched marine methane seep metagenome, extraction at timepoint T3 | place: Italy: coast of Elba, Mediterranean Sea | reverse complement strand
TTGGAAAAACAGGAGGCCGTAAATCCAGAATTGAGATCAAGGACATTAAGTCGAATAAAGTCTAGATAGCTATCATCACAAGTAATTTGAATACTATCGTAAAGGGTGGTATCACCAGGGAGCATCAGTTGAAGTAGGAGATCGCTACAAGGCCCACCTGCACTGCCTTCTTCAAGCATATCAGGAGTGATGGTGGCTTGGCCATTGGCATCGAGGTAGATATTGACATCGATATCACAAGCGACCGCAGGGCCGAGTAAGTAACGGACGTCGAAATCGAAAGTACAACTTGCCTCGTTACCAGCTTGGTCGGTGGCCCGAACAAAGACGCTATTCATCCCAATGTGGCTACAATCAAAGAGGATACTATCTCCTGTGAGGGTAGGGCCACCATTGATTTCGTATTCAATGGTAATATTGCTACCATCGCAAAAGTCGATAATGTCATCGGCCCAGTAGAAAGTGGCATTGCCACTGACGCCCAAGGCGATTTGATAACTGGAGCAATCGATGGTGGGAGGAGTGAGGTCGGGACTGCATAGGCCTTGGCAATTACTAGCAGTATCCAGAACGGTGATTTCTGTTACGCAAACTGCGGTATTGCCATTGACAAGGTCAATGACGGTAAGAACTAGTTGACTAAGGGAAGCATCATCACAGGTGATCTGAATACTATCGTAGAGCATGTTATCGCCCTGGGGTGAAATTTTTAGATCTAGATTGGAACAAACAGTCCCTGTACTACCATCGTCAATCATATCAGGAGTGATGATGGCTTGGCCATTAACATCGAGATAGATATTGACATCGGCATCGCAAATGGCGATGGGAGGGATGGCATTACGGACATTAAAACTATAGTTGCAGGTAGCCCAATTGCCTGACTGATCAGTGGCCCGGACAAAAATGCTATTCATTCCGATATGGCTACAGTCGAAGACGACACTGTCTCCAATTATGGTTGGGCCGCCATTGACATTGTATTCGATGGTAAGATCGTTGCCATCACAGAAGTCGGAGATATCGGTGGCCCAGAAAAACGTGGTCGTTCCATCAATTCCCAAGGAAACGTTAAAACTAGAGCAATCCACATCTGGGGGAGTGGTATCGGGGTTGCATTGCGCCGATAAGGGCTGGGCAAGAGAACTGCCTAGCAACAGTAGTAGCAGTAAACTGGTTTTAAGAAGGTATTGGAGTAAAGTGTAGTTGTTCATGAGCGTAGATTTTGCTAAATAACTTTTAAGAGATCATTACTTTATTTCGTTCTGTATTGGTCGCGCATTCAGTAAGGCAAAACAATATGATACAAAAGTGCGCGAATCTCTAGGGTTAAACAAACACATTTTTGCTTTATTATAGACTTGAAATTGTACTTTATTTGTTTTATTTTGCTGAAAATCAGTTGATTGTGGTTTTTAATTATAGAGTAGTAATTGATTAAGTGCTCTTGGTGAAATTGGATTTTTTTGATTTTTAGGCAAATAGAGGCCTGAAATAGGGGCATAGGGCCTTGGAAAGTATAGTAAAAGCGGGTAGAACGATGCAAAAAACGAAGCTAGTACAGGTATTAGGGCGTTTGGAAAAACGCGAAGTAGGGGAGTTGCGTAAATTTTTAAATTCTCCTTTTTTCAACACTCGGGAGGATGTGCGCCGGCTTTATGAAATCCTTTTGCAAGGCCTTAAGAAAACCAAGGCCCTAACCAAGGAAGGGATATATGGCCAACTTTTCCCCAAACAAAGCTACTCGGATCGAGATTTTCACCTGCTGATGAGCTACCTCTTCAAGTTAGTGGAGAAATACCTCGCCGTCCGCGAATTTTTACAAGATGATTTTGAAGTGAAAGCCCAATTGATGAAAAGTTATCGCCATCGCCATCTGCCAGGGCATTTTCAATACATCGTAGGCCGGATGCGACGCCTGCTCGATCAAGAGGAAGTGGAAGACAGTACCTATTACGAACGCTATCGCGATATCTATTGGGAAGAATACCAGATGAAAGTAGCCAGCCATCCTAGCCACAAACTTTACCTGGAAGAATTAACCAAGACCACGGACATCGCCTTCTTTGCCCAAAAAATGCGTCAAATCTGCTTACTGACCGCCCAACGGTCGATTTATAAAATAGACTATCCACTAGCGGCCCAATTGCCCTTTTTCGACTACCTCCAAGAACAAGAACTGACCAAAATTCCCGCTATCGGAATCTATTTTCACGGCTACCACCTCCTCGAAGGCAGTGAAGGGGAGAGCCATTTCCCACTGTTTAAGGAATTTTTGTTGACCCATAACCATAAGTTTAGCCTCACCGAAACCCGTGAGCTTTACCTCATGGCGGTCAATTTCTGTGTTCGTCAGGTCAACGAAGGTAATCGCAGCTACTTCCGCGAAATGTTTGAACTCTACCGCCGAGGCCTCGAATTACAAGTGCTCATGGAAAATGGCCAACTCTCCCGTTTTACCTACCACAATGCCGTGGCCTCCGCCATCCAAATCGAAGCTTTCGATTGGGCCCGCAAACTCATCGTCGAATACCGCGATCATCTCGAAGAACCGCATCGCGATAGTTCTTATCGCTTCAATCTGGCCCGACTAGAATACGAACAACAAAACTATTCCGAGGCACTTGACCTCATCGGCGGAATCCATTTTCAAGACCTCTTGGTCAATCTCGCCGCTAAGGCCATTATCCTCAAAATATACTACCAATTGAGCGAATATAACCTGCTCGAAGCCCACCTCAATGCAATGAATAATTTTATCCGGCGTAAACGGGTATTGGGCTACCACAAAGAGAATTATCTAAACATTATACGCTACACGAAAAAAATCATGGCAATTAATCAATACGACAAGAGCGCCGTACAGAATCTGAGCAAGGAAATCTCAGCCGAGGAAAAACTGACAGAAAAACGTTGGCTTTTACAACAATTGACTGAATTGTAAACCTCCTTTAGATGATTGGAGGTAGTGATTTTGCTTGGGGAATTGTAATCTGTAAAAGATGTAAATACCTGAATGTTAGTTTTTTATGATTTTATGTCCTGCCTTATCGATTGGCAGTTGACGAATCTTGATGCGATACCTTTATTACCTTTTTGCTAAATTGTGTTTGATTAATCATTACACCTACCACTTTTACCTATCCTGTCTACCATTTAAAGCACCGACTGCCTTTGAGGCAATTATTGCATTTGCAGAAGTGATATTAGAAAACAAACAATAACATGAATAAGCAGTTACTCCATTTCTTACGATTTGTACCATTGATGTTTGGCCTCTTTTGGGGGACTACTCTGACGGCTCAAACATTTTACGAAACCTATTCTGAAGTACCCGGAAAAACGGGGGTTGGTGTGAAGCCTCAAAATACAGGCTATGAGGTAACGAGTCTATCGATTACCGAAGATGAACTGAATTGGGAAATCTTGGAGGCGAATGCCGATGGCGAATTGCTCAACCAAGCACCGCTTTCCTTCCCATCGATAGGTAATGAAGATGCTGCTATCCGACTGAGTGACGGAACCTATATACATGGATTTGTTACTCGCTTTGGCAATGTAGGCGAAACGGCTACCTTCCGCCATATTGATTCTGATGGGAGTTTACTCAATGAGTTTACCTACGACTTTCCTGCGAATAGCAGCACTTATAGTAAACCCATCTTCCAAGAATTGTCAAATGGCCAGGTTTATATCCTTACCGGATATAGTGAAGATAATCCTTTAGGGCCTCCAACCGGACAGTACCTGGGGCACCTTATATATGACCCCATCAACGATCAACTCATCCAGACGAATGATGTTCTTTTTTCATCTGGAGATTATGGTGCCCGATTTAATGGTATTGCCGAATCGAGTGATGGTAATATCCTCCTCAATATATGGACTCCTAATGTGGCCAATCGCCACTACATCGTCAAGTACGAATTAGACGGTACGGAGCTCTGGCGTCGGCAGGTTTCTAGCCTCGAACGACCAATAAATACGATCGTTCCTGATGGTGATGGAGGTGTTTGGTACTTTAGCTCTTATTTTAATCAAGTTAATCGCCTTGATGAAAATGGCGAAGGTTTGGGCGGTTTTGATATCGGTGCTTTTCAGAATGGTATCATGGGCCCTGCCCTAATCAGAGGCATCGTAGCTGGCCCAAATAGCTCTTGTCTGGTATTAGGCAGCGCAAGCCCTGCTAGTGGAAGCTTTACCTTTTTTACTGCACTGGTTACGGGTGATGGCGTCACTGCCAACTCTAATTTCTTCGGGCTCCCCATGCCTTTTCCCACTACCTTCAATGGCCAAAGCTTGGCTAGTGGTGGCTTCGCGGTGACGGGAAGCACGAGAACTTCCGGTGGAACGTTTGCTATCCCCTTCCTACTTCGTCTCGACGAAACGGGTAATTATGACATTCCCGCTTCCTTTATCGACTTGGCCTTAAGCGCCGATGGAAGTGTACCCAATCCAGATATCTATTCTCTTCATGATGTAACTGTTACCATCGAAAATGAAGGTAATATTGCCGCCACTGGTGTAGCAGTTTCCATTCCTCTTCCCGACGGAGTAGTACACCAAGGAGGTAATGAATTTTCTCTGACCCAAGGTACTTTTACGCTCAATGGCGGCCGACTTTGGTCGGTAGGAAGCTTAGCTCCTGGGGCCACGGCTAGCATTACCCTCAACTATTTTAAAATTGCTGATGGTGGTCTATTACAATACGCTCAGGTAAATCAAGCCAATGAAAGCGATATTGATAGTGATCCGGGGAATGGACAGGCACCAGATGTTTTGGAAGATGATGAAGTAGCTTATGGTAATCAAGGCATCGACTTTTATGCTTTAAACTTTCAATCCATCACCTCAGCCGTAGCTCAAGGAGATGTGATTAGTTTGCCCTACACCTTTTTTACAAGATACGATGGTACGCCCTACCCAGAGCGAGTAATCAATGCCTTTTACCTTTCTCGCGATCAAACCCTCAGCCCTGATGATCAATACCTCAGAGGACAAGGGGTGGATGTAGACCAAACGGGAAATTCCAGCCAAACCATCGACCTGCTATTCCCAATCAATACGCCTACCGGTTTTTTCTACTTAATCGGCGTATTGGATGATCCAAACTTTGATGAAGAAACGGACGAAGACAATAATATTAGAGTTTCCTCAGTACGCCTTCTGGTGACCGAAGATCAGCAGAATCAGCCCGACTTGGTGGCGGGGTTTTTCGATGTCTTTGATGATAATTCCTACCAACCGGGAGATTTGATTCTCGGAGATTCTTATACCTTGTTTAATACAGGGACTCCGGCTAGTGGAGACATCCAATTGGGCTATTATCTTTCGGCTGACCGAACTTTAGACAACACCGATGTTCAACTGGCCAGTGATTTATTCCAACCGATTGAAATCCTACACAACACCCCACAGTTTGTGTCTCCTACTTTGTATATTCCTCAAAATACGGCCTCGGGCGATTACTACCTCATTTTGTCGGTTGATGATGATCAAGAAGTAGCAGAGTCCTATGAAGACAATAATATTCGGATTTCGGCCAGCAAGCTTACCGTTACTAATGGCTCCGATCCTTGTAGCCCAGATGTAACTCCACCTTTACTCAATTGCCCTGGTGATATCAACTATACCACAACTGATAATTCTGTGATTGGGACTTGGACCGTACCGACGGTTACTGATGAGTGTTCTGCTAGTCCAAGTTTAACCAGTAATTTTGATCCGGGTGATACCTTCCCCATTGGAATCACAACCGTGACTTATACCGCCCGCGATGCTGCTGGCAATGAAGCAACTTGTTCGTTTAATATTACAGTAACTCAAGTCACTGGAACTACTTGTACCAATAACCTCCTCAGCAACCCAGGATTTGAAGATGGTTTTGCTTCTTGGCTTAATCTGGGTGGAGGTTCTATTAGCAGCAATGCCTATGAAGGCAGTAGTTCGGTAAGCGTAGTTGCAAGTGGAGAAAGTCGAGTGATTCAGTCGGTTGCGATTGAAGGAGGAAAAACCTACTCACTGTCTTTCCGAGGCGATAATGATTTGACTTTTGGTGAATTTGCTGGCGTTGTCTTTGTAAAATTCTTGACAGCTACTTGGCAGCCACTGCCTCTCGGTGCAGGGCGTAGAGTACCTCGCAACTGGGCCGAATCAAGCATTGAATACCTAGCGCCAGCTAATGCGGCCTTTGCTGAAATTAACATTAGCAGCGGCGCTCCCCCAAGCTCTGTCGCTATTTATGTCGATGAGGTTTGCTTTAGCGAAGTAGGCGGGAATGGACCTACTCCTTGTGACCTAAGTGTGACCCCTTATAATATCGTTTGTGATAATAATGATACGAATACCAACCCCACCGATGATACCTTTACCTTTAGTCTACTCCTCGATCCGGTAGGGGACTGTGGTAACAATTGGGTAGTAGATGGCGTTGCGTATGAATTTGGCGTGCCTGCTGATTTTGGCCCCTTCCTCATTAGCGATGGCGCTCGTACCTTGGTGATTTCCGATAGTGGTGATCCCAACCAAACCAATACCATTTTGGTTTCTCCACCCGCCGATTGTTCGGATGGAAATTCCAGCCCGCTACCAGATCTTACACTGAGTAATTTTTCAGCACCGAGTAGTGGGGAAAGAGGAACCGTAATTAATTATACTTTCGATTTGCAAAATGTTGGAATGATCGATGCGACTGGTGATTTTGTGATCCGCACCTACTTCTCAACTGATGATACACTGAGCCCAGATGATGTAGCGGATGGGGTAATCCCAACTGGTAATTTAGGCGCAGGACAAACGGTAAATAACGTTCCCGGTGCCTCTACCATCCCGACGAGTTTAGCCGCAGGCGATTACTTCCTTCTAGTTCGCGTGGATGATGATATCCAAATTAGCGAATCCAATGAGAACAATAATATTGCCCTGAGTACTATCACCGTAACGGTATCTGGTGGTGGTGACCCCAATTGTGCAGCAACTTCTGACTTCCCTTGGGAAGACTGGATTTCGAATGTACAAATTGGAGGCGATTTAGATCAGAACTCTGGTAAAAGCCCTTATAGCGACTTTAGCAACCCACCGTTTGACTTGACGATCGGTACTACTGTAGATGTGGCCTTGACTACCTCTTACAGTTACTTTACCTACGACGAATTCTGGCGGATTTGGATCGACTTGAATCAAGATGATGTCTTCCAGTCTAACGAACAAGTTTATGAAGGAGTGATCAGTCGACCTGCGGATGGTACGCCTAGTCAAACCTTAACTGGCAGCTTTGTACTTCCTGCTGATGCGACTGTAGGCACTGCTAAGGTTCGGGTGATCATGAGCCGGAATGGATATGCTCCACCTTGTGGTAATATTGCCTTTGGAGAAGTGGAAGATTATTCTGTAAACTTAGTGGCCAATGCTCCTAATTTCCGCGGACAGGGAAGGGAGGATAATAAGCGTTTGACTTTACGACCACAGCCAGTGATTGACCATTTGGAAATTGCGGTATCAGAGGATTTGGCGGAGATGGAAAAAATCGTTTTGGTCAATAGCTTAGGCCAGGTGGTCTGGGCCAGAGATTTACGCCGCGACACGATAAGGGCCGGGGAGTGGATTGCGGTTGATTGTTCAGAGCTGTTCAATGGCGTTTACTTCCTACAAGCCTATGGTGATGGGCGTAAGCCGATGGTAGAACGCGTTTTGCTACAAGGCCTTTATTAAGCAAATTTTATTGATCCTACTATAAATAATACCAGCATCGGAATCCTCCGGTGCTGGTTTTTTATTGGGTAAAAGGTTATCTTATTACCCAATAAAAATATCACCCAATGCTAAAGAAAACTGGATTGTCTATTAGTGCCCTTGGCATATTTGTCGTTTTATTTTTTCTCTTCAATACCTATCCTATTTTTTATTTTAAGCAACTCAGTTTTGAATTGGAAGATCATCAGATTTGCTATAAATACAAATGGGATTTACTCGGCTTTATGGATTTTCCAACCGATAGAAAAGTTATCATTACGGATTTGCGGAATGGCCGGAAAAAGGCCCATGTATTACTGACCGATATTATTGGTTTTAATGAAGTCCGGTTTCAGCGCAGTACTAATCGTGATTACCTAATCATTGAGGATAACTCGGTGGCAGCATTAATTGATTATGAGACTTTGGAGTTAGTAGAAATGGGGCATGCCTTTGAATATATGAAGAGAAAGGTTAAGGCTGTCGATAAGCTTTGCTATGGTAAGATTTATCAAGGCGCGTATCAAAAAGGCAATTGCCAAATAGAAGCGTACTAACTAATCCTAGTAGCTGAAAAAATAAGCAAAAAAAAAGAGGCTGCCTCAATTTAATGAAACAGCCTCCTTCGTTTTTAATTTTATTCTTGAATCGTGCCCTCTTCAGCAGGAGCCTCTGGCGAACCATCGCCATCTGCGGCTTTGCCCAGATACTGGGGCAAGTCCATCCCGGCCATATTGAAAAGGTCATTCATCGGTGGTACGGCTTTGTATAATCCAGAAACAAAACGCGAAGTGGAATTACCTTCGCCTTCCTGATTACCTCCTTCCCATACCGTAACCTTATCGATCTTGATATTTTTAATGGCTTCTACCTGAGTAGCGACCAAGGTTTCTAATTTATCGGCAATGAGCATCAATACCGCATCGCGAGAATTACCTCCGGTTGCTTGGACAATTTGATTGAAACCATCCGCCTGTCGACTCAAGATTTCATACATACCCTTGGCCTCTGCTTCCCGTTTGAGGAAGATGGCATCGGCTTCCCCTTTGGCGATTCGACGGATTTGCTCGGCCTCCGCTTCGGCACCAATCTCTAACTGGCGCTTGGCAATTTCTGCCTGTACAATAATATCGGCTTGCTTGGTCGCCATTTCCCGCGCCGCCCGCGCTTCTTCCGCCTCTTTTTCCGCTAGGTATGCTTCTTGCAAAGCTTTGGCCGCTTGAATTTTTTCAGAAGCCATCGCCAATTTCAAAGCTTCTGCTTCCCGTTGGCGTCTTTCGGCATTCGACTGGGCAATTTTAATTGCCGCTTCGTTTTCCCCTTCGGTCGACTTAGCTTGCGCATCGGCTTCCCCAATTTTGGCCGAAGCATCAGCAGAAGATACTTGAATCCGTTTGTCTCGATTGGCATTGGCTTCCCCGATCGAACCATCCCGGTTTTTCTCGGCTACGCTCATCTTGGCATCGTTGATGGCTTTGGCAGCAGCTTCCTTACCCAAAGCTTCGATATAACCCGACTCGTCTTGAATATCCGTAAGGTTTACGTTGATCAAGGAAAGTCCAATTTTTCTCAATTCCGCTCCTACATTAGTAGAAACATTGGATAAAAACTTATCGCGATCAGAGTTGATCTCTTCAATGTCCATGGTGGCCACTACCAAACGGAGCTGACCAAAAATAATGTCCTTGGCAATATCGCGGATTTCATCATTGGTTTTGCCGAGTAAACGTTCTGCTGCATTAAGCATTACGCCCTCTTGGTTGGATATACCTACGGTAAAACGCGAGGGTACATTGACTCGGATATTTTGCTTACTCAAGGCACCACGTAAATCGACATCAATGGAGATGGGGGTTAGGTCGAGGTATTCGTAGTCCTGAATGACTGGCCATACAAAGGTAGCTCCTCCGGCTAGGGTTTTGGCAGAGCCTTGCCCGGTTCGCCCATAGATAACTAAGATCTTGTCAGAAGGGCAGCGTTTGTACCGAGATACGAACCACATTAGCATTAAAAATATTAGGCCTATCAGGCCAGCAGCGATGACGATAAACTCACTCATAGATTGGTTGGTTTTGGTGGCGAGCGTGATGAGCCGCGCAGATTTGTTGTGTATTGATTGCTGTTAGAACGCTATGGTTTGGGTAAAAACTCATTGACGGGCTCTACCAGTAGTAATTGATCGTTGAGTATTTCTACTATCCGTACAGAAGACCCCGTAGGTAGACTATCTCCCTCAGTGACGGCGTCCATTTCGCGTAGTGATCCTTTGATGCGAACGTGGACTTTTCCTTGGCCATTGCGATTACTGGGGATAGATAGGTAAACTTCGCCGGTATTAAAAAGGGCGTCGTTGATATTGACATTGCCGACCTGACTTAATTTGGAAAAGAGGTACATCATATAACCAACAATGGACATTGCGGCCAAGCCAGCAATGCTGGCAAAACTCAAGGCTACCAAAGTGCTAGCTCCATTGTTTAGCGCGATTACTCCCGTCCAACCAAAAAAGGTGAAAAAGGCAATAATGCTGCGGACCGAAAGGAGTGTGAAGTCCGTATCCAATTGATAGCCATGATCCACATCAGAACTGGTGTCGAAGTCAAGATCAGCATCGTGATCGAGATCTAAACCTACCAGACTTAAGACGAATTGGATGACAAAGAGTACGCTAAAGATCAGCGAGATACCCCAAAAGATTTGTTGGGTATTACTTAGCGCTTGCCACCATTCTCCAAAAAATAGGGTAACCATGTTGCTATTGATCCTTAGTGATTGATTTTATTGATTAGGGCTGTACGACTTAGTCGGAGACCTCAGATAAATTTAAGATAAAAATTTTAACATTTCCCAATTGCTCGACCAAAGCTAACGAAATATCGGCCAAGTGATACTGCTCTTTGTTTAAGGTCTCTTGCCAAACTTCGAAAAAACGAGAAAAAAATAGTAATTTTGCAACGCTCAAAGCATGCTAATTCTCACCAGAGACGAACAAACCTTTTGCACAAATTTATTAAAACAAACATACGATGACGGAAGTCAAATTATTTAGTGGTACCCAATCGCAATATCTGGCAGAAAAAGTGGCAGATTACTATGGTTATTCGCTGGGTGATAAGACCTTGCTCAAGTTTAGCGATGGAGAAATGCAACCGATTATCAATGAATCGGTAAGAGGGGCTTATGTGTTCTTTATCCAATCGACTTTTGCTCCTGCGGATAATTTATTGGAGCTTTTGTTGATGATTGATACTGCCAAACGAGCTAGTGCCGGTTATGTCACTGCGGTTATCCCTTACTTTGGCTACGCTCGCCAGGATCGGAAAGACAAACCTCGGGTTCCAATTTCCGCTAAAATGATTGCTCAAACCCTTGAAGCGGCCGGAGCCAATCGAATCATGACGATGGATTTCCACGCCGATCAAATCCAAGGCTTTTTTGATATCCCCGTGGATCACCTCAAGAGCGAAGCGATCTATATCCCTTATCTACGCAAAGAGGATTTGTCGAACGTTACTTTTGCTTCTCCTGATGTAGGGGGCGTAAAACGTGCTCGGACCTACGCTAAATATTTTGCACGCGACCTGGTTATCTGTGATAAATACCGCAAACGCGCCAACGAAGTAGCAGGAATGACCGTGATTGGAGAGGTGAAAGACGCAGATGTAATCCTAGTGGATGATATCGTGGATACTGCTGGAACACTTTGCCGCGCAGCTGATATTATTATGGAAAAAGGAGCTCGTAGTGTACGGGCGATGTGTACGCACCCGGTGCTTTCTGGCAATGCCTACGAAAACATCGAAAAATCGCGGATTGCAGAGATCATCGTTTGTGATACGATACCACTTAAGAAACCATCTAAGAAGATTAAAGTACTGTCGACCGCTAAGCTTTTTGCTCGTGCGATTCGAAATACTCACGAAAATCGCTCTATTTCAGCACTTTTTGTGGAGGGGTAGGATAAAAATACCTTCTTAAATGCTGATTTTTTAGGGAGAAATCACTATCTTTGCGTGCCT
>SPJL01037477.1_pt1 | contig 11780 bp, 23 predicted proteins | sample 3741751 | NCBI WGS metagenome assembly SPJL01 (sample SAMN10925998, study PRJNA522277) | cold seep metagenome | isolation source: Elba SIP-enriched marine methane seep metagenome, extraction at timepoint T3 | place: Italy: coast of Elba, Mediterranean Sea | reverse complement strand
CGCAGCCCCCGCCGAAGCCCACGCCGCAGACCCCGCCGCAGACCCCGCCGCAGCAAGGTCTGGCGCCGAAGCTTTGCCGGTAGCGTAAGCCCTAGCAATCTCTATTGCTTGGCGAGGTCGTCCATCCCCCGGCCTTTGCCGCTCGAAAATGGGTAGCACGCGATCCGCGCAATCACACGCAAAGATTCTTTGCCCTCTCTCACCCAATAGTTCGATGCCGGCCTGGAGATGGGTCTCCTCCTCATCCGGGTAGAGGATTGCGGCTATCGGGTGCCCGAGGCCAGCAGCAAGCCTTGCGCGGTTCTCGGATAACAAGCCGCTCCGGACTCGTTGAAGCAGCAGCGCGACAGCCGCATCGGTGTCGCTTGGATCGGAGAGAGCGGCGCGGCGCAGTTCGTCTAGTTTCATCGCTTCTCCAATCTCACCTGGATGCGAGGAAGCCCATCCTTTTCGGCGTAGACTTTCTCCGTCGTGAGTCGCGCCACTTGCGCATCGTCTCGCCATATTCCGGCTTGCGTGAGACCGTCGAGAGCCGCCTTAACCAAGTTGTCCAAATCCGGCTTTTTGTCATGCGGAATCAAGCCTTCCGGATCCTTTTTCCTACGTAGCCTTTTCGGTCGCGATACCACGAACAACAGCTCCAGGCAGAGCGGTCCTTCGAGAGGCGGCCCGTCATAGTGCTCGCGGACAGCGAAGGCGATGGCCCCCTCGTGAGCGCGGGTTCGCTTCGGCGTGTAGAGCCGGGCCTTGCCAGCTATTGTGCTGGCGCGTGGCCGTCCCTTGCCTTGCGGCTCAAGCGGGATTGTGAATTCAATCACTTCGCCCCCTTGCCCATCGCGTCGTGAATCTTCGCGAGCGCTTCGTTTTCCATCCCATCCATGTCGCCAGCGCCCACCCCAGCGAGACCGCACAAGCGCGCCCACTCCTTTTCTCTGTCTCCGTCGAAGCCTTCCAGATGGACCGAGATCCGAGCTCGATAGAACTCCGCCTCGCTCTTCTTCTTGTGCTTCGATCCCTCTCCTTCGAGCGCGAGCCGGCGACCGGCCCTCACCGAGCCCTTTGCCGTGCTACCGGCGCTGGCGGCTTTCTCTTCAAGCTCGATTTCATAGGCAGCCAAGATGGACTTGAGCTCTTCCTCGCTGTAGTTTTCGATGGTCCGGCGCTTTGGAATTCCCAGCGAATCGGCCAAGGGTTTGTAGTTCTCCGGATGGTGAAGGTTGAAGCGCTCGCATTCCTTAACCATGTCGTTGTGAGCCCTTGACTCATGGTCCTTTCGCTCGGCTCGCAACTCTCGCGCCCAAAGGACCAGCGCGCGGTTTCGCTGCGAGAGAGCTCGCCACGCTTCGATTTTTCCGCTCACCTTGCGCTCGCACCAAGCTTGCCAGGCCGGCGCATCCTTGAGCGCCACGCTGATGCTGTCGTGTTCTACTCCTCGCTCGTGGTAGCGAGCGCCGAAGTCGCCTTCCTGGAGCTGATAGAGTGGTCCGATTTCGGGGAAGAACTTCCGCGCATCCTCCAAGGTCCTGACCCGTGGCCGCTCCAACGCCATCGCCGGGCGCCTCTCTTCCTTGGCCGATGCGAACTGGCGCGGGGCCGAGACCTTGGGCGGCGCCTCCTTGATCTCCTCCGCATCCCAGAGCTCTTCACGCGAGCATAAGGAAATATCGAAGGCTCGGCGCAAGGCCATACATTCGGCTGTTTTGATAGCCATCTCGGGCCCGTATGCCTTGTTCTTGCCGTTGTACCGCCCCCGATATCGAAAGGGCTTGCTCATGTCTTTGCGGTAGACTTCCACCACGGCGAACCAGCCGCCATCGCCCTTGCCCTGTTCGAGCAAAACGATGCCGTCAAGCTGCCCGCTTCGATGCGCGACGTGCAACAGGCCATCGCGAGTCACGTACAAGCGACCTTGGATGGGCACGATGTGCTTCAGCGGCAGCTCGAGACCGTAGCGGCGCGCCATTTCCATGGCGACGATTTGAGTGGCCTTGTCCACCTTGTCTAAGCCAGCGGCTTTGAGCGCGGCCCTGTCCAGTTCTTCGGCGCTGACTCTCGACAGCAGGCCGTCTCTCTTCTCGATCGCGTTAGTCATCTTTGCTCTCCTTTGTCTGTAATTCGACAACGCAAGGAAAAGGGTTAGCTCTTAACGCATCTCGGGCTACCTTCTCCATTGATTCCGAGTGCTGTGCAAGGGCGATGATTATCTGAGCGAACCCCTCTTCGACTCCCATATATCCGCACTCAATAGCCTTTAGCCCCTGGCAAACAATCACGCTGTTTCTTTGCAGTTCCAAAGGAATGAGGCCTTTTGCTCTATCACCGGCCTTCATCTCATCTCTCCCATCTTTGCGCGGCACTCCGCGCGTTCTCGTTCTTCCAGCCCGTCAAAGCTGGCGTGGCTTTCTTCTGACTCCAGAGACCGCAGAATCGCATAGGCGATGGCGTAGCGGTCGGCTCGGCTCAAGCGCAAGGCTTGGGCGTAGACTTGTTCGCGGCTCATGATTGCTCTCCCTTGGTTGTCGCCATTAAGATCATTCTCCCTATCAACTCGGCGCAAACAGGGACAACTGAGTTTCCACACTGTTTAAGTCTGTCCATTCTTCGGGGAACCCCATCATCCATTCCCAAAGCTGAGGATGAGGGCTGCCCCCAGTCCTTCCGACAAGCGCTTGTAAGTTCCGGCAGCCTCGCCACCGCGCCATGTAAGGAGCTAGCTGATTCGCCTTGCATGTCGGTCGTGGCAACCACAAAGATGCGGCTTCCTTTGTGGGGCGCGCCAAGGTCACAGGCTCGCACTCGAATCGACACGCTGGCATAGTCGAACTCGAAGAGAGCTCGGCGCACTTGCGGCACCCATCGTTGGCGAGCGGCTCCATCAACGTTCTCCCAGATGACCCAATTGGGCCTTGTGGCTTTGATTATTCGCAACATCTCGAAGGCAAGGCCGGATCGTTCCCCGCCAAGACCGCGCCTGTTGTGGTTGGTTCCGGCATCGCTCAAGTCCTGGCATGGGGGGCCCCCGCACAGAACGTCAACCGGAGGAGCGCTGGCGTCGATTTGGCGGACATCTCCGTAGCAAGGGACATCGGGCCAATGCTTGCGCAAGACTCGCCGACAAGACTTGCTCGACTCGGCTTGCCAAACGGTCTCGCCAAGACCGGCTCTCTCAAGCCCGAGCTCAATACCTCCAATCCCAGAGAATAGGCTTCCGATTCGCATCAACACCCCATCGCTTCGATATCGGCCGACATGTAGCCCTCGACCGTATCAAGCTCTTCGGCCTTGTCGGCGAGTCGCCTCGCCCTTTGGGGCTGGTCTTCCCACTCGATGTCATCGCCATCCATGTAGTCGTCCGCCAACTCTCGCGCTTCAGGCGAGCAAGCGAAAAAGCGCCGCTCAGCGGCCGAAAAGATATCCTGGCCCCGCTCGATCCAGTCGCCTTGGTATTCCAGCGCTTGCTGATACTCGGCTTCGTCCATGCAACTTGAGCGCAGGACGTCCATCCATCCTTGGGCCCATTGGAGGTCTCTAAGGCCGGTTTCCTTGAGCCCGTCTTCGCGCTCGCCGTGATTGACTTGGATCGTTTCTCTCGCCATGGTTGCTCTCCTGTTGTTGGGTTTTTCTCGTGATCACGCCCCCCGGAATCGAACCGGGGTATGCCGGCGGCGCTTTAGGCGTTAGCGGGTCAAATCTTCAAGGGCCCCGGTCAACTCGCCGGCCAAAGTATCCATTCCCCGGTGGTAGGCTTCGTCGGCGAGAAGGTCAAGCTTGGTGCTTATGGCGCAATCAAAGCGGTTTTCGATCCTGGCGATGTCTTGCTCACTTCCTTTGTAGGCGATTCGCATGACTTGGCGGCTGATAGCGATAAGGGCTTGCTTACTCATGTTCGTTTCTCCGTGTTGCTCGTTCCCGTGTTGACATTTCTCAGTATACGCTAGCGTCTTTGAATTTCAAGTGCCTTTTCAAAATTCTTTTTGACGTCCCCGTATCATGGTGTATTGTATAAGCAAGGAAGGGGGCTCAAGTGGATGAGTTCTTCAAGGAATGGCTTGATAGCTTGGATGTTTCGCCGAGTGAATACGCCGACAAGGTGAGACTAGCGCCCAATACCGTATACAGGCGCCGAGCCGGGCGACAAGGATGCGGGCTCTCGTTCGAGAAACAAGTTTTGATGCAAGCGCTGCTAGAACAAGGGAGCCCGCGCGACCGTTTTTTGCAGGCAATTGTGAGAGTGGAGGGCCGCGAATCATGAAGGTTTACTTTGTCTCGCAAGGCGAGCGAGGACCAATCAAGATAGGTTTCGCCAAAGACGTTGATAAGCGCGTTCGAGCCTTGCAGACGGCATCTCCAGTACCGCTCAAGGTGCTCGCCGTTGTCGAGGGCGACTCGGCGATTGAGAAGAGGTTTCATCGACTGCTGGAAGCGCACAGGTTGATGGGCGAGTGGTTTGAAAGATCCGCGCCAGTCGTCGATGTTGTCGAAAACGTCGAACGCGTTCTTGCTGACATTCATCGCGAAATCGAGGAAGAGTCTAGCGACGAAAAGAAGTGGGCGAGCCGAGGCGAAGCGGCCCGAGATTGGGCGAAGATCCTTGAATTTGTCGGTGACTCCCAGGCCGAGCAAGCCGAGATACTGGGAGTGCATCAGCCCCGCATCTCAGCCAAGGTTCGGGGGGTCGCGAAAGTTAGCGCTTTCGAGGCTTTCCTCTTGCGCGTGATCATTGCTCAAATCGAACATGACAAGGGCCGCTGCATTCGCCGAGTAATCAAATCATGAAGTGGTTGTTTCCTTCGCCGGCCCCACCGTCGGCGAAACCTTGGGCGCGTTGGCAACGACTGAGCTTGACCCGCTTAGAAGTGGGGGATCGTTTCCCCCGGCGCCCATCGTGAGTGTCGGCCTCGCGCCCTCGTTGGGCGTGGGGCCGGCTAGACCTTGCCTTAAGGAGATGATGATGAAAACACCAAAGGGACTTTGCCAGAGCTGTAAGGGATTCGGGCTTGTTCACGCCAGAGAACCCGGCCCGCCCGAGTTCGAGGCCAACCCTTTGTTCGAGTGCGATGACTGCGATGCAAGTGGTCTTGAGAAGGGGCGGAAACCTTGAGACCAGGGAGTGAGTTCGCGAAGTCCTTTTGTAGATTTTCCGGGGGCGAGATGCTACCCCCCGGAGTTTTGACCCGCTATCAAAAGCTATGGGTCGCGAAACAGCGAGGCGAAGAGCCAGTTAAACAGCGCGAGCGAAAAGGCCCGCGAATCCTTATCGCCGATCGGATGGAATTCATCGTCGATCAGCTCAGGACTCACGGCGCGATGACGCCAGCGGAGATATGCGCTTCGATGCCTATCACGAGCAAGAGTTCGAACAGGATTCTCAACGCGATGTGCGCCGCCGGTTTGATCGAGTACGAGCGCGCTACTCGACTAGGTCGGGGGAGAGTGGAGCTGAAGAAATGAAAGCTAAAGTCATCATCGCCGATCCGCCATGGTCCTATCGGCAACACAGCAGCAAACTAAAAGGAACCGCCCAAGCGCACTATGAAACGATGGGGGATGAAGACATCGCCGCCATCCCCGTGGCCGATTTCGCGGCCCCCGATTGCGTGCTATTGATGTGGGGAACCTGGCCCAAGTTGCCGCAGGGCTTGGAAGTTCTCACCAGCTGGGGCTTCGAGTTCGTGACTGGCTTGCCCTGGGTGAAGACCCTACCAACCCAGCGCGACCTAGCAACGGGCATCGGGTTCTGGTTCCAAAGCGCTAGCGAATTCGTTCTGATCGGTCGAAGGGGCGCACCCAAGCGCAAGCCGACAGCGGCGCCAAGCCTTGGCCTTTTATGCGGATCGCAAGACCAACTTTACGCGCCGCGGTCCAAGCATTCGCGCAAGCCCGAGACCTTGCATTATTGGGCTGAAGCCCGATTCGATGGGCCGTACTTGGAGCTCTTCGCGAGGCGAGAGCGCCCCGGATGGGAGTGTTGGGGAAACGAACTCGGCTACAACTTAGACCGGCATGGTGTCTCGAAGTGTGAGCCCGTGCGCAAGGACTCGGAACAAGGGATGCTTTTCTCTTGACTTCTCCGACGCGTTGCTAAACTAAGAACCGGGGAGTGAGATCCCCAGAAAGCGAACACCATGAAACGAGCCTTTTACCTTGCGCTGAGTCGTGCGGCCTGTTCGCGCCGATCTCACCATGACCAGTGCAGGGTAAAGGGCTTTTTTTGTGGAGGCCTTCGATGATCCGAAAGCGCCCAACGCCCAACACTATCCGGCCCTGTGAGTCATGCGGGCGTCACGTCTCCAAGGCGAGATGCATCCTCAAGTGGCGAACGTTCGACGACGGAACGAGACACATTGAGCGCCGATGCCCATCGGGTCACTACCTTGATTGGGCGCCGCAATCGGATGAGAATATCAGGCTTGCCGATGCCTACATCGACCCACAAGGGAGCCTGTTTTGAACGACATCATCCGCACATTCAAGGCCTTCATGAAGCCCGGCCAAGTGTCAGAACTCCGAGCCTTGAACGTCCCGTACAAACATTGGTCCAAGGAGATCAGGGAAGAGAACCGATCCGGATTCTTTACCCTCGATCAAGCCGAGGCCTTTGCCAAGCACGCGCAAAGCATAAGCGGACACGGCGCTGTCTATTTCGTGCCCAACGCGTTAACGCAAGGCTTCCGGTCTCATGAAGCCTTCGGTGAGTTCGGCCCGCTCAAGCGAGGCCAAGGATGCAGCGACGAAGATATAGAGAGGCGATGCTGGTTTCTCATCGACTTCGATCCCGTGCGAAACCCGGCCACGGTAAGCTCAAGCGAGGAAGAGAAGAGAGAGACTCTCGCCCTTCTTAAGACCGTTCAAGCAAGGCTAGACGGCCAAGGATGGCCAGCGCCCATCGTTGGCGACTCGGGAAACGGCTACCACCTCAACTACGCCATCGACTTGCCCAACGATGACGAGTCCCGCGACTTGATCAAAGACTGTCTCGAGGCCTTGCACAATCGCTTCTGGCATTCCAGGGTCAAGGTTGATCAGACCGTTTTCAACGCTTCCCGAATTTGGAAGGTGTACGGCACCAAGGCCATCAAAGGCAAGGACACCAAAGAGCGCCCACACAGGATGGCCAAACTCTTGTCTGTTCCCGAGAAGCGCATGATCGTCCCGCGCGAGTTCATCGTGGACTTGGCGAACGAAGCGCGGTCGGTGCGAAGATCCTCGCCAGCGCTAACTGGGAGCTCTTGGAACAAGGCCCGCATCCTTGAACTCTTGGACGAAGGCGGAATCGATCGCAACCAAAAGGAGTTCTCGGAGAAGGGCGGCCCGGCCTGGACCTTGGTTATATGCCCTTTCATCGGTGGATGTCACGGCGGCGGAAAGCCCGGAATGAACACTACGATGGTCGGGCTCGGAGGCGATGGGATTCCTTGGCTTCGATGCCACGGTGACCGATGCCGGGACAGAGGATTCTTGGACCTTGTTGAGTTGATCCGGCCTGGCCACAAGCAAGCCAAGCGGGAGCGATCCGAGGCTTTCGTGCGCAAGGAGCGGAAGAAGAAGGCGAGGAAGCAAGCTCGCGAAAAGACGTTGAAGATGGAGCGGCGAGACATGACCGACCTTGGCAACGCTTATCGATTCGTGGATGACCATGAAGGCAAGGCCATCTACATCCCCGATTGGGGTCAATGGCTTGTTTGGCAAGGTCACAAGTGGGAGAGAGACAAGCTCTTGTCCGTTGAAAAGATGGCCCATGAAACAGCGGAGAAGATCAAGGCCGAGTCCTTCGAGGAATCCGATGAGGACTTGTCGGAGGGACTTTACAAGCACGCGCAGAGATCACAGTCCGATAGAGCCATCCGCGCCATGGTCAATCAAGCGCGCCCTATGCTCGCAGAACACCACGCCAAACTAGACCGCGACCAATGGGTCATCAACTGTCTGAATGGAACCCTTGATCTTAAAGCTGATGTCCTTCGCCAGCATGACCATCGGGACTTGATCTCGAAAGCGGTCCCGGCGAATCAAAAGGCATCTTCGAAGTGTCCCCGCTGGCATCAATTCCTCAAGGAGATGACGGACGGCGATCAGGAAGTCATCGGCTTTCTAAAGCGCTTCGTTGGCTACACCTTGACCGGCGACGTTTCCGAAGAGGCGATGCTTTTCTTCTACGGCAACGGCGCCAATGGGAAGAGCGTTTTCGTAAAGACCATCGGCCATCTCTTGGGAGATTACTCGACCATCCTAGCCCCCGATCTATTGGAGATCACGAGAAACGACCAGCACCCCACGAGTGTTGCGGACCTTTACGGGATGCGGCTCGCGACTTCGTGCGAGACCGAGCGAGCCTCGAGACTTTCCGAGAAGACTCTAAAGATTCTGGTGAGCTCGGACTTGGCCTTGAAGGCTCGCAAGATGCGCCAGGACTTCTTCTCATTTCCACCGACTCAGAAACTCATGCTCGCCGGCAATTACAAGCCTCGCATCATCGGCGATGACGATGGAATCTGGCGCCGCATCCTTCTCGTTCACTGCCGCATCAAGTTCGAGGGCGAGAAGAAGGACAAACAGCTTGACAAGAAGCTCCTGAGAGAGCTTGACGGGATTTTCGGTTGGGCCGTCGAAGGGTGCCTTGAATGGCAAGAGAAGGGCTTGCAGGCGCCGCAATCGGTGCTGGACGAAGTCAAAGAGTACCGGATGGATGAAGACGTGGTCGGACGCTTCCTCGAATCCTGCTGTGAAGTAGCCGACGGATTGCGAATCGAAGCCTCAGTCATCTACCGCTCATATGTTGAATGGTGCAAGGCGAATGGTGAATACTCGCTCTCGGGAACTGCATTCGGCAAAAAGCTTACATCCAAGGGATTCGGTAAAATAAAGGCAAGTCGCGTAATACGAACAGGGCTAACCATACCTGAGCCTAAAACCGATGGGACAGTTGGGATAGTTGCGGGACAGTTCGATTCAAACTATCCCGTTCATAAGAGGTATGGATGAATAGACTTACAGAGTCTACGGGACAGTTGGGACAGTTCAAGCAAGGGTGTCGTCCTTACGCACACACACACATAGGGCTTATAAGGGAAAACTATCCCAACTGTCCCACTGTCCCGTGCGAAAGATTCCGCGCAAAGTTGCAGCCTCCGAAAGAGAGTTGCACTCACCAAGGAGAGAGAGATGACCGACCCACGCATCGAACAGATCCGCGCCAGGCATGATGCCGTCGATCGTGCCTGGCCCGGAATCAAGGACCAACAACGCTTCGAAGAGATGGCGGGATCGGACATCCGATACCTGCTCGCCAAGGTCGACCGACTACAGGCGCCGATCGCGACCAGCGAAGAGATGGCGCGAGAACTCCACTTGCTGATAAGGAGGCGGAGATGAGCATGACTAACCCAACCTTCGAAGAGTCATTCCTGGCAAACATGGCCGAGATTGGCCGGAACATGGCCGCCGAGATGGAGGCGACCGAACCCCAGCCCGAACCAGCGGTGGACGTGGAGCTTAAGCCGTGTCCGTTCTGCGAATCAAATCCAAGAATGGAGTCTTGGTACTCGCCGCCAAGAGGTTACTGGTTTTCGTGCGATGGTTGCTCTGTCGAAGCCGACTCGGCCATCGACAAGGCGGGGGCCGCCGAAGCCTGGAACCATCGCCCCATCGAAGACGCCCAAACCAAGCGCATCGCCGAACTCGAGGCCCGCATCTCACACCTTGAAGAGAGACTCGAGCGAGCCAACTGGGAACGACACAAGGAAATGAGGAGATCATGAGCGAAATTACCACCGATGAAGACCGCACACCGTACGACTTCAGCACTGGCGCAAGGTTCGACCCCGGCTCAACCGGAGAGCTCGAGGTCAAAATCGGCGACAAGATCACGCAGCGCACCGCGGCCGGATCTCGCCAGAACCAAGACTCTCATCTAAGACGCTTGCCCAATGGCGGCTTCGACCTTGGTCCGTCCGATCGTCCTTGGTTTCGCGACAAGACAGCGCCCCCGAAACACAAGACGGCATCACGCACCAAGGCGAAGCGAGCCAAGCGCAAGGAAAACAAGCGCCGACGAAGGCAGAAACGGAGCAAGCGATGACCGCCGCCCTATTACTCAAGGACATCCTGCTATCCCTAGTCGCCGGCCTGCTGGTCATCCTCGCGTACCGCCTGCGCGTGGTTGAGCGCGAGGCGATGGGCGTGACCCAAGCCCAGCATGAAGCACGAACAGCCAAGGAGCGCGCGACCAAGCTTGAGGATGACTATGAATATTGGTATGAGCGCTCGCACGAATGGCGCGAGAGATGCCGGCTCATTGGCGAGGACTGCCAAAAAGAGCGCCACAAGCGTGAGACCGCAGTCAAGGCCCTGCGCCGTGAGCTCAAGCGCAAGACAGAGATACGCGAGATGGCCATTCGCGCCGCGTTGAAGGTTGCCGAATTGGAGCGGGAGAGAATCGATGCCTAGTGAACCATGCGCACTCTGCGCCCTTTGCACACACTACGCCGGCCCGGACGGGAGCAAGGGGAACTGTGTTCTGTGCGCGAATTGTCTTGCGTGCAACGGTACGGGAGTCGTGACGCGGTCGCCGGAGGGGGAGAGATGATTCTGATCGTTTGGAACAAGGAAGAGCTTTTCAAGGGCATCGATCACTGCGAGGCCTACGATCGGCGTTGCTGTGGCGATGACTACCCTTTTCGCGCCGAGTTGATCGCAGAACTCAAGGCCATGAATGACGATTTCAACCTTGAATACTTGATATGGGATTTCATTCAACAACACCGAGCGCCGAGCGACCTGAGAGCGCTTGAAGATGTCGCTGAGTTCATGGCTTGGTTCCCCGAGTTCATGGGATGGGATTGCTGGTGAGAATCTTCCCCAGCCTACGCCACGAATGGCGCCTGCTCACCGAAGACCAGCGCCAGGCCCTTGCACAGTCCGCGAAAGAGTACGCCCGAAACACCGACTGCATGGGGGGTGGATGCTGCGACACGATACGCGCAGAGTCGTGGCTGGCGCGAAAGCTGGTCAAGATCCGAAGAGAGAGGATAGAGCGATGCGAATCATGATAAGCGGACCGATTTCCAACATGCCCGAGAACAACTACCCCGCCTTCGATGAGGCGGCGAAGCGCCTGGAATCCCAGGGACACATCCCCGTCTCACCGGCGGACATGGGGCGCGCCATGGGCAGCGGCCATCCATGGGAAGCCTACATGCGGGGATCCATCCAACTCCTGCTCACCTGCGAAGCCATCGCCATGCTTCCCGGTTGGGTACAGAGCCGCGGCGCAAGGCTCGAACGGCACATCGCGAGAGAACTCGGGATGGCCGTTTATCTGGTGACTCCAACGGAGATAGTGAGGGCGAGATGACGACCGAAGAGAGAGCCCGAGAAATAGCCGAATTCGTTTACGGTCTCGGCCCGTTTGAGATGGCGCCTTTGCTCGCCGAGTCTCTAACCCGAGCCGAAGAGCGCGGGGCGAAAAGAGAGCGCGAGCGGCTCCGAGCAATCCTCGCCAAACTCGAAGCAAAGGACCACGTCGAAGCCCTTTCGCAACAGCTCGCAGACTTAGCAAAGGATCACGAAGCATGAAACCCAACCCACCACTCAAGACCGTCCTCGCACTCATCCTTGGCGCCGCTTGGCAAGTCAACCGCGCGGCCCCCGGAGCTCTCGAACCCGGCCGGCTGTACGAAGTGGGGGAGGAAGCGTACGCCGAAGCCCGCGAGACGTACAGCCGAGGATCATTCGAGCTGTACGCCGGCGCTCTTGTGCGGCGCGCCATGCTCGACGCGGTG
>SPJL01000615.1_pt1 | contig 11786 bp, 12 predicted proteins | sample 3741751 | NCBI WGS metagenome assembly SPJL01 (sample SAMN10925998, study PRJNA522277) | cold seep metagenome | isolation source: Elba SIP-enriched marine methane seep metagenome, extraction at timepoint T3 | place: Italy: coast of Elba, Mediterranean Sea | reverse complement strand
CCCTCTGTTTCAGACTGGGGGGTGGGAGCGGCCTCACTTGCCTGTTCTTGTTGTTCCAGGCGCTTGCCTTCGCTGAAAAGGGTCACTCCCCCCATAAAAAGAACAGTTGATAACATCACAATGGCCATTCTACTGGGCTCATCCAGAAAAAACAGAATCCATTTGGGCTTGATCAAGCCGACAATCAACAGTAAAACAGACAGGATGATCAGGTGGATGCCGTGGTTAATTATCATTATTTTTTTTCCGGGAGAACTTAATGTCTAAAATTACAGATTAGATCAATACACTTTCACTGATATTGAGTGAAACTATTATCGTGCATCATGATCTGAAAGCAGCAGCATTTTATCACGACTTTTCTACAGGGGAAGCTTATGGGTGGTTTTACATTTTTTGTCATCGCATTATTCATTTTTGCGATATTAATGGTTTTTATGAGCGTAAAATCTATTCCACAAGGGATGGAGTATACCGTTGAGCGATTTGGACGCTATACCGGCACGTTACGGCCAGGGCTCAATATTATTGTACCTATCGTAGATCGTATCGGGCATCGGCTGAATATGATGGAGCAGGTACGAGATGTGCCTTCCCAGGAAGTGATCACCAAGGACAATGCGATGGTCACGGTCGATGGTGTGGTGTTTTTCCAGATTATGGATGCACCCAAGGCGGCTTATGAAGTCAACAATCTTGGTCTGGCTATTTTGAATCTGGTGATGACCAATATCCGTACCGTGATGGGGTCTATGGACCTGGATGAATTGTTGTCACGGCGTGATGATATTAATGCCCGTTTGTTAAATGTGGTCGATGAAGCGACGTCTCCCTGGGGTATCAAGGTTACGCGAATAGAAATCAAGGACATTGCGCCTCCGCGTGACCTGGTCGATGCCATGGCGCGCCAGATGAAAGCCGAAAGAGAGAAAAGAGCCTCGATTCTGGAAGCCGAAGGCTTGCGGCAGGCAGCAATTTTACGTGCAGAAGGTGAAAAGCAGGCGGCGGTACTGGATGCCGAGGGCCGTAAAGAAGCCGCGTTTCGCGATGCATCAGCCAGGGAGCGTCTGGCAGAAGCAGAAGCAAAAGCCACAGCAGTGGTGTCCCAGGCGATTGCCAATGGTGATGTGCAAGCCATCAATTATTTTGTGGCGCAAAAATATGTTGAAGCGATCAAGGATATTGCCGGGGCAGATAACAGCAAACTAATCCTGATGCCGCTTGAAGCATCCAGTGTTATCGGATCTTTGGGTGGAATTGGCGAAATTGCCAAAGAAACCTTTGCTAAAAAAGGATAATGATGCTGACATTTGAAATGATTTTCTGGTATTGGTGGATATTGGCTATCGTACTGCTGGCAATAGAGCTTTTGGTGACCGGTTTCTTCTTTCTGTGGATGGCCATTGGCGCAGTGGTTACAGGCGGTATTCTGTTTTTCGTCCCTACGCTCAGTGTTGAAGTTCAAGCCGTTATTTTTTCGGTGTTTTCTTTTGTTTCTATCTTCATCTGGCGTAAATACAGTAAAGGAAGTCTGAAGGAAACTGACCATCCACTGTTGAATAAAAGAGGTGAACAGTTTATTGGCAGGGTCTTTACCCTGATTGAAGCGATAGAAAACGGGCAAGGGAAAATCAAGGCAGGAGACTCTTACTGGAAAGTAATGGGTGACGATTGCCCGATGGATAGTAAGGTTAAAGTTATTTCCGTTAAAGGGACTGTTTTTCAGGTGGAAAAAGTAGAATAATACCTTTGAATAATTGATTTTAATGTTAGTTTAATCTTTTCTGGATAGTTTTAATTGTTATCCCTTTTTTACCCGTCAGTATTATGCGCCTATTACTTGTTGAAGATGATGAAATTCTCGGTGACGGCTTGAAAGCCGGGCTAACCCTGGAAGGCTATGCTGTTGACTGGTTTGCCGATGGAAATATGGCGGATGAGGCGCTGCAGACCAGCCCATATGAGCTTATTGTGCTAGACCTTAACCTGCCAGGAATGAAAGGGCTGGATATTCTCAAATCTCTGCGCTCGCGTAAAAACCTGACGCCGGTATTAATTCTGACAGCCAGTGACACGGTAGAAGACAGAATTAGTGGCCTGGATAATGGGGCGGATGACTTTGTAATCAAACCCTTTGATCTGGCTGAAGTTTGTGCCCGGTTGAGAGCAATGTATCGGCGTCAAAGCAGTGGCAAGCAACCTGTTATCGAACATAAAGGTGTCAAACTTGACCCCGCTGCTCATCAGGTGTCTTATCAGGGTAAAAGTATTGAATTATCGCAAAAGGAATTTAGAATTTTGCGCTTTTTGATGAATCGAATAGGCCAGGTGACTTCCCGTGCGCGTCTTGAAGAGTCTTTATATGCCTGGGATGCGGAAGTTGAAAGTAATACCATAGAAGTGCATATCCATCATTTGCGGAAAAAACTTGATAGCAAGTTTATTCGCACCATTCGTGGTGTAGGTTACATCATTGACGAACACTGAATAAGTGTCTTTTAGCAGGCAGTTGAAAAACTATTGCGCGTGTCAATCCGGCGTTAAAAAATGACTCAAAAGGCTCACTTACTTCATGTAAACTGCACTTTTTCAGCACTATTGCCTTACCTTGACTGCGCTTATAAGGGTTTTCAACAACCTGTTAGGCCATAGTTTTTCAGCATGCTCAGACATTTTTTTTCAAATTCGCTTAGAAAACGCCTGCTTGTTTATTTGCTTTGTTCTTCCATTTTTACCTGGGGGTTAACTGCAATCGTGACCTACAGTAAAACCAGAGACGAAGTCAGTAAGTTGTTTGATGCCCAACTGGCTCAGTCAGCTGGTGTGCTGCATGCTTTTGTAGAAAGTATGCTTCATCAAGGCTCATTGTCAGAACACTGGGATTCATCCCATGGGTCAGACACGCTAGAGAGCCATAAATTCACCCACAAATACGCACGAAAAATTGCTTTTCAAATAATTTCGATCGAAGACGGAATGATCCTGCGCTCAAAGAGTTCACCTGATTTCCCTTTGTCTGATTCTTTTTATGGCTATTCTGGTGCAACCATCAATGGTGACCCCTGGCATGTGTTCAGTGTAGCCAACAATAATGGTGAATACGTTATCCATGTCGGGCAACGAGAAGATGTCAGAAAAGAGATTATTCATGAAATTGCACGCCAAATGTTACTGCAGTTTTTTCTCGGCTTGCCCGTTTTGACCTTAATCATTTGGGTCACTGTGACGCATACATTTTCACCGATAGAAAAGTTAAGAAAACAACTGGCTCGCAGGGAAGCAGGCTATTTGGAACCTCTACCGATAAAAAATCTGCCGCGAGAAATCGTTCCTTTGGTGAATGAGCTCAATGAATTATTAGTCCAGCTGGAAGATGCCCTGGAAAATGAACGCAGCTTTGCTTCAGATGCGTCGCATGAGCTACGTACGCCATTGGCGGGGGTGCTGTTGCAGGTTCAGGTTGCCCAGAAAACCTCGGATCCCGCAATGCGTGACCAGGCGTTGGTAAAGGCACATCAGGCAGTATCAAGAATGACACGGATTGTGCAGCAATTATTAACGTTATCAAGATTACAGAGCCAATCAGATAACCTGCCCATTGAACCGGTCTCACTAAATAATGAAGTGATAGACGTGATCACGGAGCTGGAAGCAATGGCACATCACAAGCAAATAGATATTGAGTTCAGACACTCAGAAAAATTACAGACCACTGGCAATCGGCAATTGCTCAATATTCTTATCCGAAATCTGGTAGAAAATGCAGTGAAGTATGCTCCCCAGCAAGGTAAGGTCAGTGTGGTGCTGCGGAGGCATGATCAACACATTTTGTTGAGTGTTGCGGATAATGGGCCGGGTATCAAACAGGACGAATGTGACCGCTTGATTCGGCGTTTCTATCGCAGTGTAGAAACGGCAAAAAAAGTAGAGGGCAGTGGTTTAGGTTTGTCTATTGTGCAGAGGATTGCAGATCTACATCAACTGGAAGTGGGGTTTTTGAAAGCGCGTCTTGGCGGCTTACAGGTTGATGTTTTTTTTCAGTTTCATGATTTGAGCAATAAATAAACCAGGCTTAGCGACGAAAAAAAAGATGGAACACGATTGAAAACACTATGCTGATAATGATCATCGACGTTACAGGCATAAAGAAAGTACTGTTTTCAGATTCAATATGAATATCCCCAGGTAAGCGCCCAAACCAGTTGACTAACCAGGGTGCAAATTTAATAACCAGCCCGATTGCAACCAGAGCCAACCCGCTATATATAATTGATTTGCCTAAGTCCATCTTGTTATCGTTTAACTGTAAGGAAGGGCATGCGATACCTCTTCCTTACAGTAATTTCAGGGTGTGGTTAAAAGCGAAAGTAAAAGCCGCCAGACCCATAATCAGTCCAAATAACTTTTCGGTCATTCCTGTCATAATGGTGCTCGTTATAATAATTATTTTTGCGAATATTTGAATAGCGACGATTATGTTTCAGACGATAAATCTTATTGCTGTTTTTATCAAGTCGAGAAAGGATGTTTCGTTTCTCGTGATCTGACAGATAGCGTTGATGTCGCAGATCATTGATACGGTCAGATAATCGGCAATGTTTTCTTTGCAGTTTGCGATATTCCTTACGGGTTAAACGGCCGTCATGAAACCCATTTTCAATTCTGTTGTCCTGCCTATGCAGGCGGCGCTCAATCTTGTTCCAAAAAGGCTGGTGAGCATAGCGTTGCCCATAGCGCGGGTGACTCCACTCGGCCTGAGCGGCGAATGGCATTAATACAGTCATTAAAAGCAAAATTCTTTTCACCATATTCTCCTGCTGTAAACAGCGTTTTGTTGATGTCGCAGACAGCGTATTACAGTGTCAATGAATCAAAAATGAACGGCGTTTAATTTATAGCTGGACGGGTTCTTCAATGACGGGGTTGGATAACGCGCCGATCTTTTCAATTTCAACCCGAACCGTTTGTCCAGGTAATAAATAACCGCGTGGCTTCATCTTTACGCCGACGCCGGAGGGTGTACCGGTGCTGATAACATCACCAGGCTCCAAGGTCATCGCCTGGCTTAGATAGGCAACCATTTCAAAACAGTTGAAAATCATATGCCGTGTATTGGAATGTTGGCGGCGTTCATCATCTACCCAGGTACTGAGTTCCAGTTGATGTGGATTACCTATCTCGTCTGCAGTCACTATCCACGGGCCCATCGGGCCATGCGTATCAAACGATTTGCCAAGTGTAAATGTGGGGGACCGGATCTGCCAGTCGCGCACTGAAACATCGTTGACAATGGTGTAACCGGCAATCACTTCATGCGCTTTTTCTAATGGTACATGACGACAGCGCTTGCCAATAACCAAGGCCAGCTCACCTTCATAATCCACTTTTTCAGAGACGACAGGGCGATGGATAGCATCACCATCAGCGATGACACAAGTGCTTTGTTTAGTGAAAAATGTCGGAAATTCAGGCTTCTCACGTCCGGTTTCTTCAATATGATCCGCATAATTAAGCGTAATACCGAGAAATTTTCCAGGTCTTGGAACCGGGGCCTGCACGCGCACATTTTGCAAAGGAATTCTGTTGCGACCACTTTCAATTAAAGCGTGCATACGTTCAAGCGCCAGAGCGCCTGCCGCCAGAAAATCAATCATATTGTCAGGAATGTCCTTATCACCTGTACTGTCCACAACGTCATTGTTTACGACGGCGCCAATTGCCGGAAAATCGTTATATAAAAAACTGACCAGTTTCATATCAGAAAATCAATGTAGAAAGTTTTTATTGTACTCCCGCGCAGGCAGAATGAACATTATCCAGACCTGTTGGAAAAAAGTTATAATGCAGAGTTTTACAAAATAACCTGTTTGCTTGGAAAGCGACGAGATGACCCCGGAGCAATTTGATCACTACGCCCAGCAGGGCTATAACCGCATTCCCGTTAGCCGGGAAGTGCTGGCTGATTTGGAAACCCCGTTAAGCGCCTATCTTAAACTGGCAGATGGTGCTTACTCATATTTATTTGAGTCGGTGCATGGCGGTGAGCAATGGGGACGTTATTCAATTATCGGCTTGCCCTGCAAAACCATCGTTAAAATTTTCGGGCAACAGATTACCTTGGAGCAGGCGGGCAAACGTCTGGAAACTATCGATCATGCACAGCCATTGCAATGGATAGAAGAATTCAGGCAGCACTATAAGGTGCCGGATATTGACGATCTGCCGCGTTTCAATGGCGGGTTGGTCGGCTATTTTGGTTACGAAACCATCGGCTACATTGAAAAACGCCTGCAATCGACCGGCAAGCCGGATCCTATAGGCAATCCCGATATTTTGTTGATGGTCTCGGAATAGATGCTGGTGTTTGATAATCTGTCCGGCAAAATGTTGTTGTTGATCCATGCCGATCCATCGGAAGCTGACGCCTTGCAACGGGCACAGCAACGGCTGGATGCTTTGGTCGTCAGATTACGCGAAGTGACGGCAAGGCCGGATAACCATACGGCCCCCAAACAGGTGAATGAGGCGGATTTCGTGTCCGGGTTTACCCAGCAGGGTTTTGAAGATGCCGTGTTAAAAGCCAAGGAATATATTGTTGCAGGCGACATCATGCAGGTGGTGCTGTCGCAACGTATGTCTATTCCCTATAGCGCATCGCCGTTGAATTTATACCGCGCCCTGCGTTGCCTGAACCCGTCGCCGTACATGTACTTTTTGAATCTGGGCGATTTTTACGTAGTGGGTTCATCGCCGGAAATTCTGGTCAGACTGGACGATGATACCGTGACGGTGAGACCCATTGCCGGTACCCGCCCGCGCGGTGCCACCGTTGAGCAGGACAAGGAACTTGAAAAAGACCTGCTGGCAGACCCTAAAGAACGGGCCGAACATTTAATGTTGATTGACCTGGGGCGCAATGATGCCGGTCGCGTCGCCAAAATCGGCAGCGTAAAACTCACCGATAAAATGATAATTGAGCGTTATTCCCACGTCATGCACATCGTGTCCAATGTCACAGGCGAACTGGAACCCGGCAAAGATGCCTTCGATGTACTGGCTGCCACCTTTCCGGCAGGCACGGTCAGCGGTGCACCCAAAATTCGTGCGATGGAAATTATTGATGAGCTGGAGCCGGTCAAACGCGGCGTGTATTCCGGCGCGGTGGGTTATATTTCCTGGTCGGGCAATCTGGATACCGCGATTGCGATCCGCACCGCCGTTATCAAAGACAAAACGCTACATATACAAGCAGGGGCAGGCATTGTTTACGATTCAATACCGCGTAACGAATGGGATGAAACCATGAACAAAGGACGCGCGGTATTCCGCGCCGTCAGCATGGCCGAAGCCGGGCTGGAAGGAGAAAAGTCATGAGCGCAAAAGTCGTCATGGTCGATAACTACGACTCGTTTACCTACAACCTGGTGCAATACTTCGGCGAATTGGGCGCAGATGTCACTGTGGTGCGCAATGATGAAATCAGCGTGGCGCAGATTAAGGCCATGCAGCCGGATAAAATCGTCATCTCGCCGGGACCCTGTACACCGAATGAAGCGGGCATCTCCGTCGATTGCATCAAACAGTTTGCCGGAAAAATTCCGTTGTTGGGCGTGTGCCTGGGGCATCAAAGTATCGGTCATGCGTTTGGCGGCAAGATTGTCCACGCCAAAGCCATTATGCATGGTAAAACCTCGCCGGTTTTTCATCACGATGTCGGCGTGTTTGCAAGCTTGAACAATCCGTTTATTGCCACCCGCTATCATTCACTGGTGATCGACCAGGCCAGCCTGCCGGATTGCCTGGAAGTCACCGCCTGGACGCAGGACGAACAGGGCGGCATTGAAGAAATCATGGGCGTACGCCATAAAACACAGGATGTGGAAGGCGTGCAATTTCATCCCGAGTCAATCCTGACCGATCACGGACATGATTTGTTGAAAAACTTTTTGGAACGCTGACATGAACATACAACAGGCCATACAGCAGGTATTAAATCATCAGGACTTGGCACTCGCCGACATGCAACAGGTCATGAAAACCATCATGACCGGCGGCGCGACCGATGCGCAGATTGCCGGGTTTTTAATCGCATTACGTTGCAAAGGTGAAAGCGTGGCAGAAATTGCCGCCGCTGCATCAGTGATGCGTGAACTGGCAACCCAGGTCCCGGTGCAAGGCGAACATATTATCGACACTTGCGGCACGGGTGGCGATGGTGCCAATACCTTTAATATTTCCACCACCAGCGCATTTGTTGTGGCCGCAGCAGGTGGCCAGGTTGCCAAACACGGTAACCGCTCAGTTTCCAGCAGTTCCGGCAGTGCCGATGTGCTGGAAGCAGCAGGTGTCAATCTGGATTTAACGGCAGACCAGGTATCACAATGTGTGAAAGACATCGGCGTTGGTTTTTTATTCGCCCCCAAACATCACGGCGCCATGAAACACGCCATCGGCCCGCGTAAGGAAATGGGCGTTAGGACCCTGTTCAACCTGCTAGGCCCCTTATCCAATCCGGCCGCCGCCCCCAATCAATTGATCGGTGTATTCGATCAACAATGGCTGGACCCCTTGGCGCAGGTGCTTAAACAACTGGGCAGCCAGCATGTGCTGATAGTCAATGCCGAAGACGGTCTGGATGAAATCAGCATTGCCGCCCCAAGCCGCATTGCCGAATTAAAAGGCGGTGAAGTGGCAAGCTACACGATTACTCCTGAACAATTCGGCCTGCACACTCAAAACCTGCAAAGCCTGGCAGTGGATGGCGCAGAATCCAGCCTGGCCATGGTGAAATCGGTGCTTAATAATGAACCCGGTGCAGCGCGAGACATTGTCCAGCTCAATGCCGGTGCCGCCATTTATGCCGCCAACCTGACCGCAACATTAGCCGAAGGCATCGCCAAAGCAGATGAAGTCATCGCTTCCGGTGCGGCACTACAGAAATTGAATGCGTTGGTTGAGTATTCAACGACAAGTAAGCGTTGCTTGAAAGATTGACGACTGAAGCCTATAAAGTAATTGTGTGTAGGGGAGCCTCATGGGCGTTACAAGTGTCAGGCTACAGCCAGAAATTGAACGTCCTTTGGAAGCCTTATCAAAAAAACTCGATAGAAGTAAAAATTATCTGATTAATCAGGCCTTAAAAGAGTTTTTGGCCCCCCCTGGAAGAACAACATTGGAATGAAACGCTGACGGCAATTGATTCAGTCTAGTCTGGAAAGAATATAGACGAAACAGAAGCCAATAGGCTGGCAAGTTGGGAGACAGAGCATGAGCTTGAGCCGGCTTCTCAATGAAGATTGCCTATACGCCCAAAGCCATTGATGACTAACAGGACTCAGAGAAATCATCGAAATGAACAATCCATTGGCTGCTCAGAGTGAAGCCGCCTCGCTATTAACAAGTATTGGGCAATTGAAAACCTTTCCTTATCTGGATGTGGAAGTAAAACAGGCGCCTGATCCGGCAATAGTTCGAGATTTATTAGTGGGACAGTACACCGTCCGTTATTTAACCCGCCCTGAAAAAATTGATATATTTAGAGTGTGGCATCACAAAGAAGACCGCTAACCCGACCTACAGAACTGAACAAACACAATAAAAACATGACAGATACCCCCGATATTCTAAAAAAAATCCTGCAAACCAAGGAAGAGGAAGTCACGCGTCGCAAGGCGAAAACCTCGTTAGAGATGTTGAAAGAAATCGCTGCCGATATTGAAAAGCCACGTGGCTTTTATCAGGCCTTGAAAAATAACGCCGATGCCAAAAAACCGGCGATTATTGCCGAAATCAAGAAAGCCTCACCCAGTAAAGGCGTAATTCGGGAAGTCTTCAAGCCAGTCGATATAGCCATGGATTACGCCATGAACAGCGCGACCTGCTTATCCGTACTGACAGACAAGGACTACTTTCAGGGCTCGGAAGTATATCTGCAAATTGTTCACGACCGTTGTCCGTTACCGGTAATACGTAAAGACTTCATGATCGACCCCTACCAGATTCACGAAGCACGCGCGCTAGGCGCAGACTGCATCCTGCTCATTGTGGCCGCGCTGGAAGATGCGCAAATGCAGGATCTGGCCGGTGTTACGGCTGAACTGGGCATGGATGTGCTGGTTGAAGTCCACGATGCCGAAGAAATGCAACGCGCCTTAACACTGGATACCCAACTGGTCGGTGTCAACAACCGCAACCTGAGAACATTTGAAACTTCTTTGCAAACCACGCTGGATTTAAAGGACATGTTGCCGGAAGATCGCCTGTTGGTCACAGAAAGCGGTATTCACACAAAAGAAGACGTGCAATTGATGCACGATAACGACATTTACACCTTCCTGGTCGGCGAAGCTTTCATGCGCGCCGAGTCTCCGGGGCAGAAAATGCGGGAATTGTTTTATTAAGAGGCGAATCCAGGAAAAAACTAAACCCTGTCATTCAAATTTTGATTCCCCCTTCATCGGAATACCAACCTGGAACTGACAATAAAAAAGCCCCGTCTGTTACCAGATGGGGCTTTAATCACAGATCAATTGCGTCATACTCTCCACACACCACCTAATGATGCTTGAAACGTATGTGTCGAGTATGTTGTACCGAATACGGAGTTAAGCCCGAAATCCGGTTCTTGGTAATGCTCATTGCGGGAAGAGAGAGGCCCGGCATAGGGTGACTCTCTCAATAAGACGCTATAAGCCCCCGCTGACAGCTTACATCATGCCGCCCATGCCACCCATACCGCCCATGCCACCCATATCAGGCATTGCTGGGGCAGCGGCCGCTTCGTCAGCAGGTTCATCAGCCACCATCACTTCTGTGGTGATCATCAAGCCAGCAACAGACGCTGCATTTTGCAGTGCAGAGCGTGTAACTTTCGCTGGATCAAGAATACCCATTTCGATCATGTCGCCGTATTCGCCTGTTGCTGCGTTGTAACCAAAATTACCAGAGCCTTTCGCGACTTCGTTCAAGACAACAGATGATTCGTCACCCGCGTTGGTAACGATTTGACGCAGCGGCTCTTCCATCGCACGACGCAGGATATTAACACCCACTGTTTGATCGTGGTTTATACCTTGCAGATCAGTGATCGTTGCCAATGCGCGAACCAGGGCTGTACCACCACCAGCAACCACGCCTTCTTCAACCGCGGCACGTGTTGAGTGCAGTGCATCTTCAACACGGGCTTTTTTCTCTTTCATTTCAACTTCAGTCGCCGCGCCAACTTTGATCACAGCCACACCGCCAGCCAGTTTGGCCAGACGTTCTTGCAGTTTTTCTTTGTCGTAATCAGAGGTTGCTTCTTCCGCTTGTGAGCGGATTTGTGCAACACGACCTGTGATTTGGTCTTCAGCACCTGCACCATCAATGATAGTGGTGTTTTCTTTGCTGATTTGTATGCGTTTTGCCGTACCCAGTTGATCCAGCTCGGCTTTTTCCAGAGACAATCCAACTTCTTCAGAAATTACAACCGCACCGGTCAAGATTGCGATGTCTTCCAGCATGGCTTTACGACGATCACCAAAACCTGGTGCTTTAACCGCAGCCACTTTAACGATGCCACGCATGTTGTTAACCACCAAGGTTGCCAAGGCTTCGCCTTCCACATCTTCAGCGATAATCAATAATGGACGGCTGGATTTTGCAACGCCTTCCAGAATCGGCAGTAAATCACGAATGTTGGAGATTTTTTTATCGAACAACAAAATGAATGGACTTTCCAGTTCAACACTCATGCTGTCCTGATTGTTGATGAAGTAAGGTGACAGGTAGCCACGATCAAACTGCAT
>SPJL01006153.1_pt1 | contig 11790 bp, 13 predicted proteins | sample 3741751 | NCBI WGS metagenome assembly SPJL01 (sample SAMN10925998, study PRJNA522277) | cold seep metagenome | isolation source: Elba SIP-enriched marine methane seep metagenome, extraction at timepoint T3 | place: Italy: coast of Elba, Mediterranean Sea | reverse complement strand
GGCTCATCACATACCACCACAATCACTTCCTGACAGGCGCGGGCAAAATTAACCACGCCTGCGGTAATACCTGCTGCGGTATCGACGATCAATACATCCAGATCTTTATCTATATCGCTAAACGCATGAATAAGTCCAGCCTGTTCGGTACTGGTGAGCTCTGACATATGCTGCAAACCGGATGACGCCGGAATAATTTTTAACCCTTCCGGCCCGTCCAGCATGATGTCAGCCAGTGCTTGTTCTCCATTCATCACATGGGACAGATTAAATTTGGGTGACATGCCCAAAAGAATATCCACATTGGCCAACCCCATATCTGCGTCGAGCAAGGCCGTCTTGCGCCCCATTTGTGCCAGCGCCACACCCAGATTGACGGAAAGATTGGTTTTCCCTACCCCACCCTTGCCGCTTGTCACTGCGATAACTCTTACCGGTTTTGATTGTTTCATGCTTCGTATTCCAGCTGCCTGATCCCTAAACCTAGACGTATGCATTTGCAGCCCAGGCTTCGCTTGTTTCCTGATTAGTATAGTCACTTTCTTCAGCTATCCCAGCCAGACACTGTTGTAACAATGCATAGACATCGGCTTCATGAAAATCTTCTGGCACCTGCTGACCATTGGTAGTAAAAGCCAGCGCTAATTTATGATTGCCCAGTGCAGATAATGCCTGTCCCGGCGTCACGGCTTCATCCAGCTTGGTCAGAATTGCCGCATGAGGTTGTGAGTCACTGAACGCATTGATGGTTTCAGCGATACTCCTGCCCTGGGTCGCTGCGGACATCACCAGGTAGCTGCGTATTTTGAATTGTTCAAAAGGCAGACTGTTAATCTGCTCAGCCAGCCGCACATCACGTTGTCCCAAACCCGCAGTATCGATCAACACCAGTTTTTTGGCGGCAAAATAATCCAGATGCTGTTTTAATTCGTCAGCATTATTGGCTACTTTTACCGGTACCCCAAGAATGCGTCCGTAAATTTTTAATTGCTCCTGACCGCCGATACGGAAATTATCCATACTGATCAATGCCACGTGGTCCGCGCTGTTTTGCAGAATAAACTGGGCTGCCATTTTAGCCAGGGTGGTTGTTTTGCCCACACCGGTGGGGCCGACCAATGCTGCAATGCCGCCTTCGAATAACAGGTCATCACTGAGCATTGGCAATTCATCAGCCAGCATATCGCACGCTTTGTTAAAGGCTCTATCGATATCCCGATGCGTTCCCAGACGATTACACAAGCGCTGCACCAGCGCACCAGCAAAGCCCAGCCCGTGTAAACGCTCTGCCAATTGGCGGCGGGTATCTGCATCCTGAACCGGTACTGACTGCTGCGAAAGCCCCTCAAGACGGCTTTCCAACAGGTTTTTTAACCCGGCCAGTTCATTGCGCATTTCCTGTTTCATATCCTTTAATAAAGGTTCGATATTCACCGTATTGAGGGATGCTTTGGCCTGAGTTGAACTCGCAGAAGCCTTACTTGGTGTCTGCCGAGGTTTTGCAGGCGCTGTTTTGGTCATTTCTGTTTTTGCCTGCTGACGCTGACCGGCCAGCTGAATTTTCTCGGCATAGCCTAAATACTGATCCATATTCTTGCGCACCGGGTTTTGGCGCCGCTCGGTTTCATTGCCTTTTTTCCGCGAGCTGCTGATGACATGCATGGGTTTGTCACTGTCCTTGAAGGTATCCAGCTCTACCTGTTGTGGCGGCTGTTGTTCCTGTTGCTGCAAGTCGTTGTGAATGGCCTGTTCATCAAAATCCCTGGCCGCCACAATTTCGACACCTTCATCCACCGAACGGTTGGACATGATTACGGCATCGGCCCCCAACTCTTCTTTAACCATTTTCATCGCTTTACGAATATCCGGCGCAACAAAACGTTTAATCTTCATGAAACATCCTCTTTAACTAAGCGCGTTGACCAACGGTTGAAACCACCTTGATCTGCCGATCTTCGGGAATTTCGTTATAAGCCAGCACATGTAAACCTGCTATCGAATGGCGAATGAAACGTGATAACCAGGGGCGGATGAATGAAGACACCAGAAGAATCGGTGTGCGGCCTTCCACTTCCAGTCGCTGCACACTGTCTTCCAGTGATTGATGCATTTGTTCCGCCAGCCCGGGCTCCAGTCCTGCCCCGCTATCACTCGCTGTCTGTAATGACTGCTGCAATATGCGTTCCAAATCCGGCTCAAGTGTAATGACTGCAAGTTCTTTATCTATCCCATTGATTTCATGGATAATTGAGCGGCCTAACGCAGCACGCACGGCCGAAGTAAGGATGTCCGGATCTTGACTCTTGCTGCCGTACTCCGCCAAAGTTTCGGCAATGCGGCGCATATCGCGAATAGTCACCCGCTCTTGCAACAGATTTTGCAATACCTTGACCACCACGCCCAGCGGCAAGGTTTTAGGCACCAGGTCTTCCACCAGCTTGGGTGCCTGTTTAGCCAGATTATCGAGAATCTGCTGCGCTTCCTCGTAACCGAATAATTCATGCGCATGGCTGCTGAGGATATGGCTTAAGTGTGTCGCCACCACAGTACTGACATCTACCACGGTGTACCCCAGCGTCTGTGCCTGATCTTTTTGTGAGCCATCAATCCACAACGCATCCAGTCCGAATGCCGGGTCTTTGCACGCTGTTCCCGGCAACGTGCCAAACACCCGCCCCGGGTTAATCGCCATATCATTTTCTGGCATAATTTCCGCTTCACCCACGGTCACACCATCCATGGAAATGCGGTAGGTATTGGGGGCAAGATCAAGGTTGTCACGAATATGTACGGACGGAATTAAAAAGCCCAGCTCCTGCGACAATTTTTTACGCACCCCTTTAATTCTGTTCATCAACTGCCCGCCCTGATTCTTGTCCACCAGAGGAATCAGACGATAGCCCACTTCCAGCCCGATAATATCCAGTGGCAAGACATCATCCCAGCCCAGTTCCTTGGTTTCCGCTCGACTTTGTTCCGGTACGGCCAGGGCTTTTCTGGCGACCTCTTCGTCCTGTTTTTTGCGTCGACGCTCCAACATGTAGGCCATCGCCAGTAATGCAGACGACAACAGGATAAACACCAGGTTTGGCATGCCCGGGATGATGCCCATAAACCCCATCACAGCGGCTGTGATGATCAGGCTTTTAGGGTCTTCAAATAATTGTGAAGATACCTGGCGACCAATATTCTGGCGACTGCCGCGCACCCGGGTCACCACAATCGCGGAAGCGGTTGATAATAATAATGAAGGAATCTGCGCAACCAGACCATCCCCGATGGTCAACAATACATACACCTGACCGGCATTTGCAAAGCTCATGGCATGCTGGCCAACGCCAATCGCCAGTCCACCGATAATGTTGACAAACAGAATGATGATACCGGCGACGGCATCACCGCGGACAAATTTGCTGGCACCGTCCATGGAACCATAAAAATCGGCCTCTGCAGCAATTTCTTCACGTCGTGAACGGGCTTCTTCCTGGGTGATCAGACCGGAATTCAAATCGGCATCAATTGCCATTTGTTTGCCCGGCATGGCATCCAGAGTAAACCTGGCGCCCACTTCAGCCACACGCCCGGCACCTTTGGTGACCACAACGAAATTGATGATCACCAGAATGGCAAACACTACCAGACCTACGGCAAAATTCCCGCCAATAACAAAAGAGCCAAACGCTTCAATCACCTTACCGGCTGCCGCGCCGCCTTCATGTCCCTGCAGTAATACAATACGGGTTGATGCCACATTCAGCGCCAGACGCAAAATGGTGGCCACCAGAATGACCGTTGGAAAAACCGCAAATTCCAGTGGTTTAAGGGTGTACACCACCACCAGCAGAATGATCAGTGAAAAGGCAATATTAAAAGTGAAAAACAAATCCAGCAGGAATGAGGGTAATGGCAATACAATCATTGCCAGAATCATCAGGATAACCAATGGTGCCCCCAGGCCCATGCTGCCCAAATTTTGGCCGAATTGTTTTAGTTTTTCTACATCCATAATGTCCTCAATCTATCGTTTGCCTCTCGGGCCTGGTTAACTCTGTCTGAATTCATCCGGTACGTCGATGTTGTTGGGGTATGCCGGTTTCCCCCCGCCATTTTCATTCGCCGCCTTTAACTGGAAAACATAGGCCAGTATCTGAGCGACGGCTACAAACAAACCTTGCGGAATCTGTTCATTTAATTCGGTGGAGTAATACAAGGCGCGTGCCAATGGCGGTGCGGCAACCAGCGGTACATCAGCCCCCAATGCCTGCGTTCTGATTTCAGCCGCCACCAGGTCAGTTCCTTTGGCAACAACAATCGGTGCGCCGGACCCTTCCATGTCATATTTAAGTGCTACAGCAAAATGCGTTGGATTGGTTACAACTACGTCTGCCTTGGGTACTTCCGCCATCATACGGCGCTGGGCAATATCCATTTGCCGTTGACGAATCCGCCCCTTGATTTCCGGATTACCATCCGATTCCTTGCATTCGTCCTTGACCTCCTGCTTGGTCATTTTCAACTGCCGTTTGTTATTCCAAAGCTGAAACGGCACATCGACCATGACCACCAGCAACAGAGTCAGGCACATGATTAAAAATCCCAACACCAGAATTTCTGCCGCGCGCGCAATACCTTGCGCCAGTTGTTTATTATTCAGTGTCAGCAATTCTTCCCAGTACACATTGAACAGGCCGTAGGCCACACTGAAAATCAATGCTACTTTGATGATGGCCTTGATCAGCTCCACCACACCTTGTACGCCAAATATTTTTTTAATCCCGTTAAGCGGATTAAATTTGGACAGCTTGGGCTGAATGGCCTGGCTGCTGAAATTCCAGCCGCCAATAATCATGGGTGTAATCAGAGAAGATGCAACCAAGACCAGCATAATGGGTAAAACCAGCAACATTGCATCTTTTAGCAAACTGCCAAATAACTGAAGGGGTAATGCAGCATCAAAAATCGCTTCACGGTTTAACTGGAATGGTCGTCGCATCAACTGCCACAAGCCCTGCGAGATATGTTCACCCAGGAATAAAAACATCACCGAACTGATGATTAATATGGAAAAGGTATCCAGTTCCTTGGATCGCGGGACCTGGCCTTTTTTGCGCGCATCGCTGATGCGCTTGGCCGTGGGTTCTTCGGATTTATCCTGACCTGAGTCTTCCGCCATTACAGCCTCAGCACATCAGAGACCAGTAAAAAAGCCTCGTGCAACATATCACCAAACACTTCCAACATGCCCGGAATGGTCATCCAGATCAGCACCATGCCCATCATGATGGTAATTGGAAAGCCCACCCCGAAAATCTGTAATTGAGGTGCAGCGCGGGAGGCCACGCCAAAACTTAAATTGATAAATAAAATGGTGATGATTAATGGCAAGGCAACGAGCACGCCACCAACAAAGATTTGTGCACTCCAGATGACAACCTGCCAAATATCCGACATTTCCAGCGCCATCAGCGCAATGGGCAAGGTGTCAAAACTTTGAACCAGCATTTCAATCACCAGCAAGTGACCATTAATACCCAGAAAAAAAAGACTGCCCGATATAACCAGTACCTGACCAATCACCGGTACCTGTACGCCTGTCGCCGGATCGACCAGTGAACTGAACCCCAGCCCCATACTGTAGGCCACTGATTGGCCAGCCAGTAACATGACTGAAAACACCATTTGCAAGATAAACCCCGTCAATAATCCGATCATGACTTGTTGTACTGCAATAACGATGCCTGTATAGCTGAATAAGGTAATATCAGGTATGTTTGGCAACACAGGAATGACTACCCCCGTGGTGACCAGGGCCAGCAGTAAGCGTACTCTGGCAGGTACCGCCTGCATGCTGAACACCGGCATGGCAATCAACAATGCCCCAATTCGAAAAAAGAGCCAGACAAAACTGGCCAGCCAGGATAACAGCTGGGCTTCGCTGATATTCATCCGATCAATTCAGGAATGGAACGCACCATATCCTGAAAATAATCAATTAACATCTGCAACATGGCAGGCCCTGCAATCATTAACACAATAACGATTGTGGCCAGTTTGGGAATAAAGGTCAGCGTTTGTTCCTGAATGGATGTCGCTGCCTGAAACATGGAGACCAGCAGTCCCACGGCCAGTGAGGTCAGCAGAATAGGAGCGATAACCTTGACCGCCACCCAGACCGTTTCCTGGGCGATCATGGTGATGGATTCAGGTGTCATTTTGCCACCTGCTAAACGTAAAAACTGGCGGCCAGCATTTCTAATACCAGTGACCAGCCATCGGCCAATACAAACAGCATCAGCTTAAACGGTAACGAGACAATCATCGGTGACAACATCATCATACCCATCGACATCAATACACTAGCAACCACCAGGTCGATGACCAGAAAAGGCAAAAAGATGAGAAAGCCAATCTGAAATGCAGTTTTCAATTCGCTGGTCACAAAGGCAGGTAACAGCAGGGAAAATGGCACATCGTCAACCGTATCAAAATCATCGCGATCTGCAATACGCATGAACATGTCCAGGTCGGCTTCGCGGGTTTGCTTAAGCATAAACGTGCGCAACGGTTGCGCCGCTTTTTCCAGCGCTGTCATTACACTGATTTGCTCTTCCAGATACGGCTGCACCGCTTCGCGGTTGATGTTGTCAAATACTGGCATCATGATAAAAATGGTCAGGAACAGTGACAACCCCAATAACACCTGATTACTCGGTGCCTGTGCCGTTCCAATCGCCTGCCGCAACAACCCCAGCACAATCATGATGCGGGTAAACGACGTCATGGTCAGCAGCATTGCCGGCAACAATGTCAGCATGGTCATCAGCGCCAGAATCTGGATAGTCACCGTATAGGTCTGTCCACCATCCGGCGCCGTCGTTACACTAACGGCATTGACCCCCGCCGCCATACCCTGCTCCGACACCAGCATCAAACCCGCCAGCAGACACAGCCATTTAATCACTGGGTTGTCCTCCCAGCGCTTGTCGTAACTTGCTGGCAAACGCCGGGTTATCCACATGTTCTTCTTGTGAATATAAACGTTGCTCTCCATCCAGTTCCAGCAGTTTTTCAATGCGTCCCGGGGTTACGCCCAGTAATACTTCCTTTTCACCGACTTTAATCAGCACCACCTTTTCACGCATGCCCAGGCTTAATCCAGTTAATATGCGTAAGGATTGTGCACCAGCAAGCGATAAATGTCCGCTTTTTTTAAAAAACCAGACGCAGGCAAAAAATAACAGCAACACCAGTACCAAGCTTACCGACCAACTGACAGCATCCTGCATCCCAACACCAGGGGCCTGCTCATTTACTAATGTCTGTGCAGCATGTCCCATCACGGGATAACAAGCGGCAAAAAATAATAAGCACAGATTCCTCATTACCCCAGCTTTCTCACTCGTTCTGATGGACTGATTACATCCGTCAGGCGGATGCCGAATTTATCGTTGACCACGACCACTTCGCCATGCGCGATCAAGGTTCCATTCACCAGCACATCCATCGGCTCTCCGGCGTAACGATCCAGCTCGACAACGGACCCCTGATTTAACTGCAGTAAATTGCGGATATTGATTTTGGTGCGTCCGATTTCCATCGACAGCGTCACCGGAACATCAAGAATGACATCCAGATTAACGTCTTCATCTCCCCCTGCTATCCCGTCAGCTTCTTCCAAATCGGGAAAAGTGGCCGCATCCAGCTCATCTGTACTCTCTTCAAGCCCGGCATCACTTTCAACTTCCGCCTGTTCATCCATGGCCTGAGCCCAGTCATCTCCTAATTCATCATCATTGTCACTCATGTGCAGTCCTTAACTAAATATTTGAATACATCAAATGGATCCCTGATCCAGTTTTTTCATAATCTGAATAGCATAATTGCCATCTGACAATCCCAGTTTGCCTTGAAAAATTGGCACTTTTTCAGCTCTTATCACCACTTCTTCCGGCACATCAATGGGGATCACGTCACCGGCATTGAATGTCATCACATCCTTGATCATCATTTCTTTTTCTACCAGATCACTACTGAGTTCCACCTGACTACGCATCACTTCATTACGTAATGTTTCCCGCCAACGTCCATCCACTTCACCATGATCACTGGTCACCGCATCCAACATTTCCCTGATCGGTTCAATCATGGTGTAAGGCATCACCAGATTCATATCGCCGCCGCCGCCTTCCAGTTCAATATGAATGGTAGAAATAACAACAATTTCAGACGGACTAACCACATTCGCAAATTGCGGATTTACTTCCGAGTTCATATATTCAAACTCGATATCCATCACCGGTTTCCAGGCTTCCATCATATCTTTGAAAACCACATCAATAATCAAGCGGATGACACGCATTTCCGTCGGTGTAAACTCACGCCCTTCCACTTTGTTATAAAACTGGCCACCTCCACCAAAAAAATTATCCACCGCGGTAAACACCAGACGCGGCTCCATCACAATCAAAGCGCGGCCACGCAATGGCGACATTCGGATAATGTTCAGATTGGTCGGTACAAACAGGCTTTGGATAAATTCAGAAAACTTCTGCACCTGAATACCAGACACAGAAATTTCAGCAGAACGCCTTAAAAAATTGAAAAGTGATATACGAAAATGCCGGGCAAAACGCTCATTTACCATCTCCAGAGTCGGCATACGCCCTCGGACAATACGCTCCTGATTGGCAAAGTCATAAGACCTGGTTCCCTGTTGCTCTGCATCCTCAATCGCTTCAGTTTCGACTTCACCATCATCTACACCATGCAACAGTGCATCAATTTCATCCTGGGAGAGTAAATCAGCTGTCGACATATTATTGCATCACAAATGAAGTAAAAAAGATTTCCTTAACCTGCTTTTTGCCGGTCATTTTGGTCATCACATTCTGGATTTCTTCCAACATGACTTTACGCAATTCATTTTTTCCTTCCGTTTGCTTTAGTTTCATTGCCCCCGCTGCGCTAATTGCCATTAGCAAGTTATTCATCAACATCGGCTCGTGTTTTTCAATCTCGTCCTCAGCATCTTTATTCATCAATAACAAGGACAGTTTCACTTCAATCAAACGTGCTGCACTGCCTTTAGGAAAATTGACCCGCAAGGCTTCCTCAAGCTCGTAATACACCATGTCACTGACTTCCGGCTCAACCTCCTCCTTGACAACTTCTTCTGCCACGTCTTGCGTTTCTTCACCTTCAGCCTTGCTGTCATCTCCACCCATCAAAAAGAAAGCGGCACCTCCACCAATAATAATCAGCACCAAAACAATAATGATGATAATTAAAATTTTATTAGAGCCGCCCGCCCCTTCTGCTTCTTGTGTTTCTTCTGCCATAATTTTTTCCAAATTTTTAATTGCTTAAAGCAACCAACATTCCAACTCTAGTTATATATTGAAAAACAAATACTTAGCCAATATTTGTAACGTGTTCTTTACAATGCCAATTTTTCGCCCACGAGAATACGTATCAACATGTCAAAAAACTGACAATCAACATCACATGCACTGATTAAAGTCTAGACGGGAATTTTGTGAAGTGAATAGCGTTTTGGCAATAAAATGCTAAAGATATTTTTCAACTGAAAAAATAATGCTTATTACACGACTGCGTAAAACTGTTGCACAGCAGCCTTGAGTGCCCAACGGCAAATTGATAGCCCTGCGCGGTGCCCAGTTGGTTCATATTGTCATTGGCCTCGTAATAACGCTGAATCTGATTTTCAATGCCATTAGCAATACCCGGGCTCTGACTGCCCAAGGTACACAGACTGGTTAACAGCAATAAGCTGTTCAGACGCTAAAGAAATGTCGAATAACGTTCCCGCTCATCCAACTTACGGTTCCGTCTTACGAATTGACATACGTAAAAAAAAGAATTATTCTTCGAGTTAGCTACTGATAACCAGGATACTATCAATTATCAGGGCTATTCGACAGGATAAATTGAATAGCAGGCAAAGGTGCCTGATTTCACGGCCAATACTGTGGAATATGGAATAGCAAGTCAAAAGTTCAGGATATTAATATCCTGTCAAATGTGCCTGAGTGTTCTGTCAGTATCTAGAATATCAGGGTAAATATGCCTGATAATAATAAGTTAGGCTCGCAGGGTAAGTAATAATTATGGGAAATAAAGCTTATAAATATGCAGGAGCAGATGTGATAAGCAAGGCCTTCTCACAAGAAGGCTATTGTAATTTCAAGTGCTCATACCCCAAAGATTTTAATGACCCTTATGAGTTATTTCTAACTATCGACTATAATCAAGAACCAGATGTTTTGGCTTATTACCATGAAACTATTGGAAAGCTTCCTCAACTAGCAACTACATGTTTTTCTAAATCACCTGATGTAATACCAATGTGGGCGCACTATGCGCATAATCACCAAGGAGTAGTCATTGAAGTAGACGAAGAGATATTATCTGAATTTCTTCCTGAAGTTCGATTTGGAGATATTGATTATCTTGATGAACCAGATGAATCTATATTAGAGTTTCTACAGCGAGCACATGCAACGTATAAAGCACGCCATGTTTATTTCTTACAGAATGCTGTGTTTAGTGCTGCATACTATACAAAAAATACATGCTGGAGTTACGAGGAAGAAAAAAGACTGGTAGTAGCACCAGAAGATTGCATCGAATTAAATGAGTTACTACTAATTCAGCTACCTACTGAATGTATAACAGCATTAATTGTAGGTCATCAATCAACTTCTAATACCAAAGAAAGTATAAAAGATCTTTCTAAGAAACTAGAATGCTCATATTATGAAATGCATATAGGGCGGAGCAATCCAGTCCCCTATTTTTCTAACGATGAAAAAGCTACTTATACATTTAATGGTAGTAGTATTGCTGGCTGACCCCTTGATCTGTTTCCTATTTTCTTTTTAAAGGTCAATGTTTGTATTAATGAGTGCCTGTCCTATAAAGGTTTATCATCGCGCAATTATATCCAGCTCATGTTTTAGAAAAACTGCGCAAGCTCTGAGTTTGTCATCATATCGAGTTTCACTTTCCTTATTTTCATCTACATAGCCAACTAGATACTTTCCCTCATTATCAGTCTTAAAATACCAGCCAGCACATCTTTTATCTTCTGAATACTCGAGCCAATCATCAACAAAATCAGGATGAGATAGCAACTCTTTGTATAAACTTTGCTCAGTGACTTGGCTTGCTCCACTCGCATAATTTAATTGCTGTAGCAACTCATACATTGAAACAGTATATTTTTGGGAAAACTCTCTTGCTAGGCCTAGCAGACTAGCTGTTATGTTAGACATTATTTTATTAACCTCGCTCCGTCATCGCTTAATTTAAAGCCCTGTCCCATCAAGTAATCCAACTCTTTACGAAACGCTCCAGAAACATCTTTCACATTCTTCACAGGATTGGATAACACAATGTCATCACCTCGTTTTATCATCCTATCCAGGAATTTCTTATTAGCGCCCCATTGTTCGGCTTTACTCATTTTATTCCAAACATCCGTTGGAATACTGAAACGCTTCGCCCCCAATTCATTGAGCCTTCTTTTTGATAGTTTGGCGAATTATAGCATATCGATCGAGTCTGACCCCATTGGTTCACTTTGTATCCAAAAGCGACCGCGAAAGCGAAAGCCATGGGTGAAGTCTATTGGGTTAAAAGTCATCCTTTAGCGGCCTGGAGTGTACTGTTGCGTCAACCGAAAAAGAAACGAAAAGCGGTGACCTATACCGGCAAAGAACGCCAGTCTAAACGGGATAAAGTCCACGCTAATCGAGAGAAAGAACCCGG
>SPJL01001817.1_pt1 | contig 11820 bp, 10 predicted proteins | sample 3741751 | NCBI WGS metagenome assembly SPJL01 (sample SAMN10925998, study PRJNA522277) | cold seep metagenome | isolation source: Elba SIP-enriched marine methane seep metagenome, extraction at timepoint T3 | place: Italy: coast of Elba, Mediterranean Sea | reverse complement strand
GGCCGCGTCCGCCGCGCCAAGCTTTACTATCTGCGCGATCGCCGCGGCAAATCTGCCCGTATTGCGGAGCGGACCACCGGTCACGGTATGGAAACCACTGAAATCACCACGACCAAGACCGAACTGCGCCGCCAGCGCGACGCTGCGAAAGTTGCGCGTCGCGAAGAAGCGGCGAAAGAGCGTGATGCATCTGCCAAAGCAAAAGCCGCTGAGGATGCTGCAGCAGCTGCCGCAGCAGAGGCTGAAGCGGCCGCCGCTGACGCCGCCCCAGAGGGTGATGCCGAAGCATAGTTCGCTTTTCGAACTCAGAATATTGAGAAGCCCCGCACAGTGTTGCGGGGCTTTTTGATTGTGGTCCTTTGCGCCGCATCCAGACGCCCGTCTCCCGCGCCAATCTTCAAAAGCGGCACCCTTCTTACGGGTAAATCACAGAAATAGCAGTGGATTTTTCTCGTCAGAAGCGAAACAGATTGGATTCCGCCATTTCATTCCGTACACAAAACAATCAGCGTGAGTACTGCGCTGCGCTTACAATATCCGTTTGATGGATATGGCAATGACGTGTGCAGAACGTCGAAGCCACGTAAGTTGGCAAAAGGGGAAGAAAAATGAAATTGACCAAGTCGATCATTATCGGCGTCGCGGCCGCAGCATTGCTGCCGATCTCAGCTTTAGCTGATGGCGACAATAAAAGCTGGGATGGCCAAGCCGCTGGCGAGCGCTATGCCGCATCTGGAACATCAACCTCCGATCGTGTCTTGAGCGACGATGACATCCGCGACATCATTCAGCGTTCCGGCGCCGATGCGAGCAATACTGACGTGCGCTATATTGCCGGTTCCGACGTGGCGGTTGAGACCGTCATGTGCTGTGAAAACGTCGAAGAACAAATTGAGACGCGCACCGAAATTGAGGAAACGACGGAATATATCGATGTCGTCACCCGCCGCGAGATCACGCAGCCGGTTCAGCGCACTTTGATTCAGCCGATCACTCGTGAGGTGCTGCAAGGCAGCGTCGAGGACATTACCGAAGACCGGGTCTATGAAACCAAGCGTCTGGACACCCGCTATGAGCGTGATGCGGTCCCGACTGTGGTTGAAAACTACATACCGCAAGTGACGACAGAAACTCGCGAGGAGCGCACGGAAACGATTTATGATGTGATCACGCGCCGCGATATCATTCAACCCGTCGAGCGTACAACTGTTGTGCCGGTGCAGCGTCGGATCGTACGTCCGATTACTGAGACCGTCACCAATGAGATCCGCTACGAGACGCGTACCGCACCAGTCCAACGTAACTCGGTCGTGGTTCCTGCGACGGAAGAGATTGTTACCGACGCGGTGACCGAAGTGCGAGAAGAACAATACACCGAGAAAGTTGTTCCATACATCGCCACGCGCAACATCTACCAGCCGAAAACGATGACGACGATTCAGCCGATCGAGCGTCAGATTCTGCGCGGCACCACGGAAAGCATAACCGAAGCGACTCGCTATGAAGAAGAACGGCTTCCGGTTCGGGTTGAAACCGAAGCGGCGCCGGATGTGGTCGAAACGATCATCCCGCAGGTGAGCGAACGAACCGTGCTTGAAGTTGAAGACGTTTATATCGACAATGTGACCCGCAATGTCATTCAACCGGTCATCGTGACGACCATCCAACCGGTTGTGAATGAGGTTCTCCAGGGCCGCGTCGAAACCGAAACACGCGCCACGCGTTACGAAACAGAGACACTGACAGGCATCGTCGAGTCGGTCTCGGTTCCGGACACGGTTGTGAATTACATTCCGCAACTCACGGAAGAGTATCAGGAAGAGCGTACGGAAAGCTATTTCGAAGCGGTAACGCAACGCGATATCTATCAGCCTGTGACGCGCACCATCATTCAGCCGGTGGAAGTTCGTCGCGTCAATGCGAAGACGGAAACTGTAACAAACCCAACACGTTACGAGACCGTCCGCGCAAGCCTGGTGGTGCTGAACATCGGCGCCTCGTGCAATTGCCAATAGCCGAACCTGGCGCCAGTGCGCCGGGCCGTTATTGCGGTTGAACGCAATCTGTTTCTGATCTGTGATCAGATAGCTCCGAGAAGGCGCTGTGGTTTTTCCCAGCGCCTTCTTTTTGCCTCGCGGAATGGTTGCAGGATTGGTCCGCGCGTGCTGATAGAGGCGGCAAGAAAGGTTGAAGACTTATGGCAGGCCAAACCCTCTACGATAAAATCTGGAACCAGCATGTTGTGAGCGAGGATGCGGCGACCGGAGAGGCGCTGCTTTTCATCGATCTGCACTTGATCCACGAAGTGACTACGCCGCAGGCCTTTGCCGGCCTAAAGGCTGCTGGCCGCGGTGTTCGCCGACCGGATCTGACACTGGCGGTTGCCGACCACAACACGCCGACTGAGGGGCAGGCCAAAGGCCTGGACGGCGTTCGTGACGAGGCGGCGCGCAATCAGCTTTCCGCGCTCACGCGCAATGTTGCCGAGCATGGCATCGAGTATTTTCCCATGGGCCATATCAATAATGGTATCGTGCATGTGGTCGGTCCTGAGCAGGGACGCACACAACCAGGTCTGACCATTGTTTGCGGCGACAGTCATACCTCCACGCACGGCGCGTTTGGCGCGCTGGCGCATGGTATCGGTACATCCGAAGTCGAACATGTTTTGGCAACGCAAACACTGCGTGCGCGCAAGATGAAAAACATGGCTGTGGAGTTTAAGGGTCGTGTTGCCGATGGGGTAACAGCAAAGGACATGGCGCTGCACCTGATCGCCAAAATTGGTACAGCGGGCGGCACTGGATGCGTCATGGAATTTCGCGGCGAAGCCATCCGAGACCTGTCTATGGAAGGTCGGATGACGCTGTGCAACCTGTCCATAGAAGGCGGCGCTCGGGCCGGCCTGATCGCGCCAGACGAAACGACATTTGCTTACGTTAAAGGTCGGCCCGCTGCGCCAAAAGCCGGCGCATGGGAGATTGCTGAACGCCATTGGCTCACGCTGTTCTCAGATGCGGACGCGGTGTGGGACGAGATTATCGAGATTGATGCCTCCGCGATTGAACCGACGGTGACATGGGGGACCAGCCCAGAGCAAGCGATTCCGCTCTCAGGCCAAATTCCAGACCCAGATAAGATGAGCGATCCTGTCAAACGCACCGCGGCCGAGCGGGCGCTGGATTATATGGACCTACAGCCTGGGGCCGATATGGCTGGAACACCTGTGCAGCGTGTGTTTATTGGATCCTGTACGAATTCCCGCATTGAAGACCTGCGGGTGGCGGCAGAAGTCGCGAGAACTGGTAAGGTTGCTGACGGCGTGCGCGCATTGATCGTGCCCGGCTCCGGTTTGGTTCGCGCGCAAGCGGAAAGTGAGGGCCTAGATGAGGTCTTCCGCACCGCGGGTTTTGAGTGGCGTGAGCCTGGGTGTTCCATGTGTCTTGGAATGAATCCTGATATTCTAGCCCCTGGTGAGCGCTGCGCGTCTACGTCAAATCGGAATTTCGAAGGTCGCCAGGGCCGCGGAGGAAGAACGCATTTGATGAGCCCCTATTTGGCCGCTCGCGCCGCCATCACCGGAGTGATCGGAGCGTGAGCCTGAGTAAATGGACAGCGCGTGAGCGCCCCGGACAATGGCCATTGCCGGGCATGCGTGTGGTGCTCGAACCGCTGGATTGGGCCGCACATCTTGAAGGACTGTTTGAGGCGGTCGCGGCGCCAGCTGTATCCGATATCTGGACTTACATGCCACTTGGACCATTCGAAAGTGCATCTGAATTTCAAAAAACGTTCGAGTTTGTCGCTCAGGATCTTGGTTGGGAAGTTATGGTCATTCGTGCCGCCACTGGTGGCGAGATTCTGGGCATGTCGAGCTATATGCGTATTCGCGAAGCGCATGGCAGCGCCGAGATTGGATGCGTGGCGTTTGGTCCGGCGCTCAAACGTTCAGCTGAAGCCACCGAAGCGATGAGTCTGATGGCTGAACACCTGTTCGACGAGCTCGGATATCGCCGATATGAATGGAAATGCCACAATGAGAATGCCGCGTCTAAACGCGCAGCCGAACGCTTCGGGTTCAGATTTGAAGGCATTTTTCGCAATGATATGGTCGTTCGCGGCAAGAACCGTGACACGGCTTGGTTTGCCATGACCGACGAAGACTGGCCAGCCGTCAAGTCAGCCTACAAGGCCTGGCTGGCGCCAAAGAATTTTGATGCTGTCGGCCAACAGAAAAAGCGTCTGGAGGCGTTCCGGTCATGATCACGGCGCTCGACCATTTTGTCCTTGTTTGTCCCGAGATCGACGCGGCAATATCGGATTATGAGATCTTGCTCGGCGCTGAGCCCGCGTGGCGCGCTGAAGCGGACGGTGTTGCCACGGCGGTGTTCGCGACCGGCAACACAGCCATTGAACTGATGGCGCCATCTGGAGATGACGGGGCGGCAGCGAAACTGCGCGAAATGACCCAAGACGGCGCCAGGCTGACGAGTCTCGTCTACCGCTCGGACGATTTGACCGGCGATCATCACAATATGGCGCGGCGCGGTCTTGATCCGAGTGCGCCGTCTACCGGGAGCAGCACGCATGTACGATCCGGCCAGACCCGTTCTTGGGAACGATTTCGCATACCGGATGAGACGATGGCGGGCATCAAGACATTTGTTTTGCAGCCAGAAGCGCCGCTCATCGTACCGCAGCCTGCGCCGGGGGTAGCCACGGCGCTCGATCACCTCGTGATCAATACGCCGAACCCGGAGCGCGCTGTTGCCAATTATGGCGCGCGGCTTGGGTTGAGATTCGCCCTCGATCGCACCGCAGAACAGTGGAAGACACGGTTCCTGTTCTTCCGCCTGGGCGGATTGACGCTTGAGGTCATTCACCGGCTCGGCGAGACTCATGATCCGGCCGGTTCAGATGCGATTTGGGGGCTGACCTGGGAGACGGGCGATCTGGAGGCGGCGCGCGACCGCCTGATCGAAGCGGGCCGGGATGTCAGTGAAATTCGCACAGGGCGCAAGCCTGGCAGCACGGTTTTTACCGTTCGCGATGGCACTCAGGGCGTCCCGACCCTGTTCATTGCTCACGCGAGCCGTTAGAAAGCCCAGTATGAAAGCCTTCACCAAACTCCGATCCACCGCTGCGCCTTTGACCGACAAAGGAAAACTTATGGTCAATGTCGATACCGACATGATCATCCCCAAACAGTTTCTGAAAACGACAGAGCGTGATGGATTGTCTGAGGGCCTGTTCCACGAGCTCAAAACGCTTACGGACGGATCACCAAACCCTGATTTCATTCTCAACAAGCCGCAATATCAAAACGCTGGCGTGCTCATCGCCGGGGAAAATTTCGGCTGTGGTTCGTCGCGCGAACATGCGCCCTGGGCCCTGCTAGACCAAGGCATAACCTGTGTGATCGCGCCGAGCTTTGCTGATATTTTCTACAACAATTGCGGCAAAAACGGCATTCTCGCCATTGCCCTGCCAATTGACGTTTGCGATGCGCTGGCCGCGCAAGCGGGGGGTAGCAACAGTGTGTTCGAGATCGATCTGGAAACCAAAACCGTGACGACGCCGGACGGGGATGAGCATCATTTTGATTTTGACGAAGGCCGACGCGAAAAGCTGCTCAAGGGCCTCGATGATATTGCGTTGAGCCTGCAATCAGAAGACGCGATTGGCGCCTATGAAGCGCAGCGGAAGCTGGCAACCCCGTGGTTGGAGACGGCATGATGAAAAACTTATTGGCCATCGCCTTGAGTGCGGGTCTGATCACTGCGTGCATACCTGACATCATGAACACGCAGCCTGAAGTGAGGGGCCTCGAAGGCGCCGCGCCCGTTCAGACTTTTGCAGACCCAGATAGTGGCACCACAGTGACGCTGCGGCCTGGTGGTAAGCTCAACCTCAAGCTCGATTCCAACCCAACCACGGGCTATTACTGGTATCTAAAGGATATTGATGCCTCGCGTGTGGATCAGTTGAGCGAAGATTATATTGCCGACCCGGCACCCGAAGGCATCACCGGCAGCGGCGGGCACCAGCTGTTCGTATTTGAAGCGCTGAACCTGGGAAAATCCGACCTGGTTCTGTCTTATGAGCGCTCGCCGCAAGACGTCGCCGAAACGCTCACACTCAAAATAAAGGTGGTGGAATGATTATTGTTGAAGGCAGCGCGCGCATTCCCGAAGGCGCATGGGACGAAGCCCTAACGGCCATGGAGGCGATGATTACCGCCAGCCGTACCGAGGCCGGTTGTATCGAATATGCCTATAGCCGCGACCTGCTGGACCCAAATCTTCTGCGCATTATCGAACGGTGGAAAGACAAGGCTGCCTTGGTCAGTCACTTTGCCGAACCGCACATGGCGGTGTTTCGCCAGGCGCTGGCCAAGCTCGGCCCTCAGGACCTATCGGTCCGCATGTATGAAGCTGAACCAGAGCCGTTACCGCTCTAAATTGCGGCACGCTTGGTCGCAGTAGACTCGACAGGCGCAAACTGATCTATGGCGCGAAACTTAAACGCGCAGATGAGGATTTCATGAGCCAGACCATGCTCTTGCTGCCCGGTGACGGGATCGGCCCTGAAGTAACGGAACAGGCGCGCCGCGTCGCGGAAGTGATCGCCCCTGATCTCCGTTTCGAAGAAGATCTGGTCGGCGGCGCCTCCATCGATACGCATGGCGAACCGCTCACCGTTGCGGCTATGGTCAAAGCTAAATCCAGTGACGCCGTCCTGCTTGGCGCCGTCGGTGGTCCGAAATGGGTCGGCGTGGAACGCCATCTTCGCCCAGAAATGGGCCTGTTGCAGCTGCGAAAAGGCATGGATACGTTCGCCAATTTACGTCCAGCTTTTTGTTTTCCGGCCCTGGTTGATGCGTCCAGTCTGAAGCGAGACGTGGTCGACGGCCTCGATATTATGATCGTGCGCGAGCTGACCTCAGGCGTGTATTTCGGAGAACCGCGCGGGTTTGAGCGCGGCATTGGAGACAAGAGTTTTGGCTATGAGACGTCACGCTATACCAAGGGCGAAATCGATCGAGTAACCCGCGTCGCGTTCGAAATTGCCAAGGGCCGCCGCGGCGAGGTTGCATCGACCGAGAAATCCAACGTTATGGAGAGCGGCCTGTTTTGGCGGGAAACCGTCACCGCGTTGCATGAGACCGAAGGCGACGGCGTGACCTTGCGTCATATTCTCGCCGATGCCTGCGCGATGGAATTGGTACGCGACCCGAAACAGTTCGATGTGATCCTCGCGGGTAATCTGTTCGGAGACATCCTGTCAGATGCCGCCGCCATGCTCACCGGATCGATCGGTATGTTGCCGAGTGCATCGCTAAGCTATGACGGCAAGCCTGGCCTGTACGAGCCTGTGCATGGGTCAGCGCCGGACATTGCCGGTAAAGGCTTCGCCAATCCATGCGCGGCGATACTGTCTTTGGAAATGGCACTGCGCTGGTCGCTGGGGCGTGCGGACGCCGCTGACAGGCTGTTCGCTGCGGTCGGCAAGGCCCTCAATGATGGCGCTCGTACGCGTGACCTTGGCGGCGCCCTGTCGACGCAGGACATGGGCGACGCGGTTATCGCTGCGCTCTAAGCCCTAGTCGGCATTCGCGTCCATGGCGAGCACGATTTGCGCGTAGCCTCTGGCGAGGCGGCCCATATTCTCGACCGTTATTCGCTCATTGGTGCCGTGAAAGCCGGTCAAGTCTTCCGGCGACATGACTGCAGGCATAAAGCGATAGACACTGTCCGTGATCGCGGTGGCATAGCGCCCGTCAGTGGCACCGAGCACCAGACCGGGCGTGACCGGGGCGCCGCTTGAATCAGCTGCGACGGCGTAAAGCACGCCATAAGCGAGATTGTCCATCGGACTGACCGGCGAAGCCCCGGTGCCGCGAATACCGCTGCGACCGAGCGAAACTTCCAAGCCGTCGATATCTTTGGTCACGCGTTTCACATGGGCAATAATGCTGTCTTCGGTGTCGTTTGGATGAATACGGAAATTGATGATCGCTGTGGCACGCTGAGCGAGCACGTTTTCTTTGGCTGAACCGGCCAGCATGGTGGGCGCTGTTGTCGTGCGTATCATCGCGTTCGCCTGCGGAATTGCGCCCATTTGCTTGTCGATCATGCCGCCGAACAGCCATTGATTGGCAAAGGCCATTCGCATCATGAACGGCATGTCCGCGGCAGAGGTCTCAAACAGAGTCGAAACCGGAGGTTTGGAGAAATCGGATGGCATTTGGTTCTCGTCAAGCGCGATCAGGGCGCGCGACAGCCTCACTGTGGCACTGTTGCGCGGCGGCGTCGATGAATGCCCGCCGGCAGCCGAAACCGTCAGCTGGAGCGTGACATAGCCTTTCTCAGCAATCCCGATAAAGGCCAGCGTGCTGCCGGTAAGCGGGTTGTTCTCGACCGCCATGAACCCCTCATCTAGCGCCATGACCGGTGAAATCCCGCGAGACTTCAAAAGCTCGACGCCTGCCGATGCGCCTGACCCAGACACTTCTTCATCATGACCGAGCATCAGCAGGACTGTGCGCTTCGGCGTAAAGCCCGAAACGGCGAGCGCATCGAGCGCTTCCAGCAATCCGACCATTGAGCCTTTGTCATCTATGGCGCCGCGACCATAGACATAGCCATCCTGGATGGCGCCTGAGAAAGGCGGCGCGTCCCAATCGTTTTCGGTCCCGATATTGACCGGCACGACATCCTGGTGGGCCATGAGGAGCAGCGGATCGAGGTTTTGATCAGATCCGTCCCATGTGAAGAGGAGACTGAGGCCGCCTGGAATAGTCTCTTTCGCGGCAGCTGCGTGGAAAGCGGGATAAGTTTCCTCCATCCAGGCCTGCAGGTCGAGCCACGGCCCTTCCTGACCGACGCGCGGATCGCCGGGTGCGACTGTAACGGTCTGGAATCGGATAGCTTCGCCTAGATGCTCTGCAGCGCGGTCCGCGCTGAACTCCGGGACCTCTGGCAAAACGATTTCGCGTACATCGTCCGGCGCGCCGCCATAGCTGAATGTACGTACCAGGATCACGACCAATAAGAGGCCTATGATCGCGCCTGCCCCGATAAGGATACTCCTGAACATATCCGACCTCCCGCATTTTCGATAACTGTGACGGGATGCCGAATTCTTGGCAAGACGTGCCGCAAGGCCAGCATGCTGTGTCTAGTGCGGCCGATCACCATTCACGGTGGCACGCCGCATATGGCGGCGCTGACCCTGATAGTCGTTCAGCGCATAATGCCAGCAACAACGATTGTCCCAGAACGCCACGGCACTCTGGCTCCAGCGGAAGCGGCATGTGAATCGTTCATCGCGCGAATGCTCAAACAGGAAATTCAGGAGCGGGCGACTTTCGCGTTTGGTCATGCCGGCAAAGCGCAGCGTGAAGGCTGGATTGACATATAGGCCCTTGCGGCCGGTTTCCGGGTGAGTGCGCACCACTGGGTGTTCGTATTCCGGGGCGTCGGTCGCCACATCTGACTGCATCGACCGGCGCGCCTGTGCGGATTGGCCTTGGGCGCTATATTCTCGGCTCGCAGAGTGGATGGCCGTCAGCCCCCCCAGCATCTCTTTCATGCCATCCGAAAGCGCCTCATAGGCGGCAATTTGATTGGCAAACAGTGTGTCACCGCCAAAGGCCGGAATTTCCACGCCGTAGAGAATGGAGCCGAGTGCCGGTTCTTCCAGGAACGACATGTCTGAGTGCCAGCCGCCGCCGAAATTCAGCTTGTCCTCTGGCTCCTTGATGATTTCGAGCAGCTCTGGGTGACCATCCATGCCTTTGACATAAGGATGCACATTGAGCGTTCCAAACCGCCTGGCAAAGCGCTTTTGCGCTGCGGGCGTGAGATCGCTCTGGTCGCGGAAAAAGATGACATGATGGTCAAGGAAAGCGCGGTGGATCTGGTCGAATTCCGCGTTGGAAAGATCGTCCGAGAGATTGACGCCCGAGATTTCGGCGCCGAGCGCCCCGGCAATCGGGGTGATATCGAGCGTAGAGGCCATACAGCCTATCCTACGCTCGATATGGAAGGAGTCTATCTATTCCCCAGCGTCGGTGCGGTCTGCGTCTTGCGGGAACAGCCGGTCATAGAGGTATGAGAATTCCAAGGCGGTCCGCTTGGCCCGCTCTTTTTGGTTGGCTGCCGCCGAATGACCACCATCGATATTCTCATAATAGAGAAATGGCTTGTCGGCCGCTTCGAACAGTTTCGCCATCTTGCGTGCGTGGCCCGGATGGACCCGGTCATCCTTGGTCGAGGTCACAAAGAGCGGAGTCGGGTAGTCCGCACCCGAGTCGAAATTCTGGTACGGCGAGATGGTTTCAAGGAAGGCGCGTTCTTCCGGAAGGTCCGGATTGCCATACTCGTCCACCCATGAGGCGCCAGCGAGTAGCTTATGATAGCGCAGCATATCGAGCAGCGGCACCTGGATCACGACCGCGTTCCACAGATCCGGACGTTGGGTGATCATGACGCCCATTAACAGACCGCCATTTGACCCGCCCATGATGCCGAGATGCTCCGGATTGGTGACACCGATACTGATCAGGTCTTCGCCGACTGCGATAAAGTCATCATAAATGCGTTGACGATTGCCTTTCAGGCCGGCCTGGTGCCAGCTTGGACCGAACTCGCCGCCGCCGCGAATATTTGCGAGGACATACGCACCGCCGCGCTCAAGCCACATCCGGCCAATGCCGCCGCTATAGCTCGGCCGCATCGAAACCTCGAATCCGCCATAGCCATAAAGTAGGGTGGGCGTAGACCCATCAAGGGTGATCCCTTCGCGGTGCACGACGAAATATGGAATCTTGGTCCCGTCCGCAGACGTCGCTTCTTTTTGATGCACGACCAGGCCATCTGCATTGAACTTGGACGGTAGGGCCTTGAGGCCGGAGGTTGTGTTTGCCTCGGCATCATAGGTCAGCAAGCTGTCTGGGCTGAGGAAACCTTCATAGTTGATGAAAACCGTTTCTTCGTCCTCGTCAGAGAAGGCAATGCCCGCTTGGCCGGTCCCTGGAAGAGGTACATTGGTGGTTGTCCATCCTTCCTCATCGCTATGCTCAAGGCGCAGGATCTTGCCCGCAACATTGTCATTTATCGACAGCAAGGCAGCAGATTTCGAGACCGCGACGCCGTTCACTGCTTGCCGCTCATTCGCGCGGAAGACCAGTTCAACAGGCGGCAGTTCCTTTGCATCGAGGAATTGCTGCAAGTTGAAAGCGACCAGATCACCGGTCTGGAACGCATCCTCGCCAACCGTCCAATCTTCTTGGAGCGTGACGAATTGCCAGCCTTTATAGTCACTGCCGAGGGTCGATTTTTGTGGCAGTGGGAATTTGGTAGGCTCGCCGTCACTGAGCAACCAATAGGTTGAGGTGAAGAACGTGTCCGCTTCAACAGCGCCATAGATCATGGTGCCGTCTTCAAGCTCAGAGGACCAGGGCCAGACGCCAACATCGGTGGCTTGTCCGGCGTAAAGTTCTGTCGCGTCGGCGAGGGTTTCGCCGCGTTTCCACAAGCGCACGGATGAAGGATATCCAGACTCCGTCAGGGTGGCGCCATCGCCGCCCCAATCAGTGCCGACCAGCACAGTATCATGATCAATCCAGGCCAGTCCCTGCTTCGCCTCGTCCGTGACGAAACCGCCTGTGACGAAGGTCTTTTCGTTCAAATCGAACTCGCGATTGATGATGGCGTCTTTGCCGCCATCCGATAGCGAGACGAAGCACAGGGTTTTTTCAGCGCCTTTTGGCTTGAAACAATTCGCGCCTTTAAACACCCAGTTCTTATCTTCATC
>SPJL01004203.1_pt1 | contig 11825 bp, 9 predicted proteins | sample 3741751 | NCBI WGS metagenome assembly SPJL01 (sample SAMN10925998, study PRJNA522277) | cold seep metagenome | isolation source: Elba SIP-enriched marine methane seep metagenome, extraction at timepoint T3 | place: Italy: coast of Elba, Mediterranean Sea | reverse complement strand
CCGCCATGACCAGCCTTTTGGGCATTGAACAGCCAGCGCAGTTTGCCGACCGCTTGGGTCGAACCCAGCCCTTCCGGCTTATCCAATGCCACCCAGCCATGGACTGGGTTACCCTTTTTCCGCTTCTTGCCCATTATGACTGATCCAGTCGGCGGCGTCCCAAGACACCCTCCCCCGCGCTAGGGGGAAGGGGATTGGCGCTTAGCCCATAGCGTATTGCGTCACTCATCCTCATCAACCAAATCTCGGGCAACCTCCGGACGGCGCAATACGTTGTCGATCCGGGTGGCTTCATCAAAGCTTTGATCCGCCTGGAAGCTCAATCTTGGGACATGGCGAAGCCGCACTTCACGCGCGAGCTGTCCGCGCAGGAATGGGCCGGCGCGCTTCAATGCATCAACAACCTCACCCGCATCGCCACCGCCAAGCGGTATGACAAAGCAGGTCGCGTTCTTCAGATCAGGGCTGGCCCGGACTTCCGACACGGTCAGGGAGACATCCTGAAGCGCCGGATCGCGCAGATCGCCGCGTGCCAGGATCGCCGACATGGCATGCCGGATTTCCTCACCGACGCGCAATTGGCGCTGTGATGGCGGTTTGACGGACATAAGCGGTTCTTTCCCTCGCAAGGGGTCGTCCTGGTCGCGGCGACATCCTTTTTAACGCTCGCAACAGCGCACGCCTCAGGATGAGGGGCAATACAAGACCGACCATAGAAGCCTTACCCTGGGGAGCATGTTGAGCTGCATCCCCCAGGATAATACCTCGTACTACACCTTAGAGCTCGCGCGCGATTTCCTCGATAATAAAGCACTCGATCATATCGCCGACCTTGATGTCGTCGTAATTTTCGAACGCCATACCGCATTCATAGCCCTGCTTGACCTCGCGGACATCGTCCTTGAAGCGTTTGAGCTGCTTCAGCGACCCTTCATGGATCACGGTATCGTCACGCAGCAGCCGCACCTTCGCCCCCCGACGTACTTCGCCGTCGGTGATCATGCAGCCCGCAACCTTGCCGACCTTGGTAATCGCGAAGACATCGCGGATTTCTGCGTAGCCCAGGAATTTCTCCCGCGCTTCCGGCGCCAGCATACCGCCCAGGATCGCCTTCGCATCATCGATGACATCATAGATGATCGAGTAGTAGCGAATATCGACCCCATCGCGTCGGGCATGTTCCCGCGCTTGCGGATTGGCTCGCACATTGAAGCCAACAATGACACCACCGGTCGATGAGGCGAGCGTTACATCAGATTCCGTGATCCCGCCTACTGCGCCATGCAGCAGCCGAACCTTCACCTCATCCGTCGCCAGCTTGTCCAGCGCCGCCGTGATCGCTTCCAGGGAGCCCTGAACGTCAGTCTTCACAACGACCGGCATTTCTTTAACTTCGCCAGCCTTGATCTGATTGAACATCTGCTCAAGCGTGCCGCGCGGCGTCAGGGTGGTCTGCGATTCCCGTGCCTTACGCTGACGGTATTCCGCAATTTCCCGTGCCTTCGCTTCATCGGCAAGGACGATGAACTCGTCCCCGGCAGCCGGTGTTCCGTTAAGACCCAGAACCTCAACCGGGGTCGAGGGGCCTGCTTCCTTGATCTGCTGACCGCGATCATCCAGCAGTGCCCGGACACGACCCGATTCCTGACCAGCAACGAAGATGTCGCCAACCCGCAAGGTCCCGGTCTGGATCAAAACGGTCGCAACAGAACCACGGCCTTTTTCGAGCTTCGCTTCAACAACAGCACCGCGGGCCTCACGATCCTGATTGGCCTTCAGCTCCAGGATTTCCGCCTGCAGAAGAATATTCTCTTCCAGCTCAACCAGGTTTGTGCCTTTAAGCGCAGAGACATCCACACAGATGACATCCCCACCCATTTCTTCCGGCACCAATTCATGTTCCAGAAGTTGGGTGCGTGCCCGTTGCGGATCCGCGCCTTCCTTATCGATCTTGTTGATCGCCACGATGATCGGCACTTCCGCCGCCTTGGCGTGGTTGATCGCTTCGATCGTCTGAGGACGCATGCCGTCATCCGCCGCGATCACCAGGATGACCAGATCGGTTACCTGAGCCCCACGCTGACGCATCGAGGTAAAGGCCTCGTGGCCCGGCGTGTCCAGGAAGGTGATGGAATCACCAGAAGACAATGTGACCCGATAGGCGCCGATATGCTGCGTGATGCCGCCGGCTTCACCCGCCGCCACATCTGTCTTGCGCAAGGCGTCCAGCAGCGAAGTCTTGCCGTGATCGACATGGCCCATGACCGTGACAACCGGCGCGCGGGGGATCAAATCCTCATCCGCTTCCTTGGTTGTGTCGACGGTCAGCACATCTTCGACGTCGGCGTCTGAGACGCGGCGGATGCGGTGACCGAATTCTTCAATGATCAGTTCCGCCGTATCCTGGTCGAGCGATTGGTTGACCGTCGCCATGACACCCATCTTCATCAAAGATTTGATGACGTCCGGCGCACGCGCCGCCATCCGGTTGGCGAGATCACCGACTGTGATCACTTCCGGTACGACGACATCACGGACGACTTTCTCGCCCCGTGCCAACATGTCACGGCTGCGCTGACGCTCTCTTTCACGCTGACGTCGGATCGCTGCAATCGACGGACCACGCTCGAACTCAGCTTCATCTTCCAAAGCTTGAGAAATGGTGAGTTTGCCCTGACGCCGTTTCGGTTCACCCTTCGGTGCCTTTGGTGTCTTCGGTCGTTTTTCTTCCCGAGCCGGGGCCGCCGCTTCAGCTTCCTTCGGCTTAACCGGTTTGGTAATGCGGCCTTCCGCATCCGGCTTGATTTCGGCTTCGATATCCGCCGGTGTCGGTGCAGGAGGCTCTTCCGGCGTTGGTGCCGGTGCCTTTGTTGCTTCCGCCGCTTTTGCAGTCGTCGCCTCTGCTTCAGCCTTAAGGCGCGCCGCCTCTTCTTCCGCGCGCTTGCGCTCTTCTTCTTCTTCGAGCATACGGCGTTCCGCAGCTTCGCGCGCCCGCTGCTCTGAAGCTTCCGCCGCCTCGCGCCGACGCTCTTCTTCCTCTGCCGCCCCTTCGAGAGCCCGCATCCGGGCCTGGCGTTCGTGTTCCGAAAGCCCCTTCAGCGGGTCATCTGCGACCAAACGGTTTTCACCGGAACGACCAGGAGCCTGTCGGGTCTCCGTTGATTGCGCGACATCCGCCCCGCGTTCAACAACACGACGTTTGCGCTTCTGTTCCACGACCACGGTCTTGGAACGGCCGTGGCTGAAGCTCTGCTTGACCTGACCCGCGCCGCCCGAATTGGACACGCCCAGCCGGCCCTTGCCGAGGGTCAGTTTCTTGCCGCTGCTGTTATCGTCGCTCATACCCGTCCTTCTTTACCTTCAAGCTCTACTTTCAAGCTTTACTCTCAAGCTTTGCATCAACTCAATCTATCACTTCCAGACCGCAATCCCGAAAGCCGCAAGGTTTCCCGCCGCAATTTGTCGCCGAGCCCTCCCGGCGCAACAACGGCATGAACCATCCGATCACGACCGAAAGCAGCACCGATTTCTGACGCCGACAAGCTGTCGATCACCACAACATCCGGTCCCGCAATCGCCACCAGCTTTCGCCGACCATCTTCGGCACCATCCGAGGCTTCAAGCAACAAAGCGACGCGGCCTGCCCGAAGACCAGCCTGCACTTTATCAAACCCCGCAACCGCGTCCCCAGCACGCCGTGCCAAGGATAAAAGATCAACCGTCCGACGCACCAAAAGTGCGATCACTCGTTCCGGCAAATCCGCCGAAAACTCCGCGCGCGCCTTAGCAGCCTTTGCAAAAAGCCGACGATCGCAAGCCGTCTTAATGGTTCCGGCTTGTGCACTCAACCACATTCCGCGTCCAGGCAGCGTTTCCGCAAGGTCCGGCGTCACCTGCCCGTCCGGATCCAGGACGAAACGGATCATGCTTTCCCGCGGACAGCGCTCCCCGGTTACGAGGCAACGCCGGGTTCCCGCCGGCGCGTCCTCTTCCTCTTCATCCACCGTTTTCCGGCGCCCCATGGCCGCCTTCTCCCCGGTTTCTGACCTTAAAGCGCCGCCTCGTCACCGGCAGGTGCTTCACCAGCACCTTCTTCACCGGCTTCAGCGTCTTCCGCCTCTTCAGCAGCCGCGTCGGCCAGCATCTGGTCATATTCTTCCCGGGTAAGCCACCCGGCAGCGATCCGAGCTTCCATGATCAGATCATTTGCCCAGTCTTCCGTGACGCCCTCGTCCTTGAAGATGCCTTCTTCCGGATCACTCAGCTCATCACCAGCCAAGCCGGCGAAATCTTCGAGTGAGCGCACTTCGGCCTGACCAAGAGCCACCAGCATTTTCGGCGTCAAAGCCTCAAAGGCGGCGACATCATCCGAAACGCCAAGGCGCTTGCGTTCTTCATCAAGACGGGCCGCTTCAGCTTCCAGGAAGTTCCGGGCACGCAGGCGAAGTTCATCCGCCAGATCGTCGTCAAAGCCTTCGATAACAGTAAGCTCGTCCAACTCAACCCAGGCGACTTCCTCAACTTCGGTGAAGCCTTCGGTCACCAGCAGGCGCGCGATCACATCATCAACGTCAAGCGCCAGCATGAAGCGTTCAGAGCGTTCCGTGAATTCGCGTTGCCGCTTCTCAGATTCCTGATCTTCGGTCATGATGTCGATGTTCCAGCCGGTCAGCATGGAAGCCAGACGAACATTCTGGCCACGGCGACCGATGGCGAGCGACAACTGCTCTTCCGGCACCACGACTTCGAAGGTCTGGACATCATGATCCATGACGACCTTGGCAACTTCTGCCGGGGCCAGGGCGTTCACGACGAAGGTCGCCGTGTCGTCGGTCCAGGGAATGATGTCAATCTTCTCACCCTGCAGCTCGGCAACCACCGCCTGGACGCGACTACCGCGCATCCCGACACAGGCGCCAACCGGATCGATAGAGCCATCATTGGAAATCACGGCGATCTTCGCGCGGCTACCCGGGTCGCGGGCGACTTTGCGGATCTCGATAATGCCGTCATAGATTTCCGGTACTTCCTGAGCGAACAGCATGGCCATGAATTCAGGCCGCGTCCGGCTGAGGAAGATCTGCGGGCCACGTTGTTCCTGGCGCACATCATGGATGAAGGCGCGGACCCGATCGCCCCGCTTGAAATGTTCGCGCGGGATAACTTCGTCCCGACGCATCACGGCTTCCGCCCGTCCCAGATCGACCGTGACATTGCCGAATTCGACCCGTTTGACGATACCATTCACGATCTCGCCAATGCGATCCTTATACTCTTCAAACTGACGATCACGCTCAGCTTCACGTACTTTCTGGACAATCACCTGTTTGGCGGTCTGGGCAGCAATGCGGCCAAAATCAATCGGCGGCAGACGGTCGACGATGAACTCACCGATTTCCGCATCCGGCTTCTTGCGTTGCGCGCGCTTGAGGGTGATCTGCGTCACCTCGTTATCGATCTGGTCGGCTTCCCGAACTTCCAGATAGCGGGCCAGGATGATCTCGCCGGTCTTGCGGTCAATATTCGCGCGAATATCGTGCTCAAGACCATATTTAGAGCGCCCGGCTTTTTCGATTGCCTGCTCCATCGCTTCGAGAACCAGCTCCCGGTCAATCGATTTTTCACGAGCGACCGCATCAGCGACTGCCAGCATATCGGTCCGGGTAATGGTGATGCCTTCCAATGCCATGGTTTCTCTTGCCCTCTTGATCGCCGAACGCACCACCGCGTCCCGGCGGGTCCGTTAAAATCCTAAAGCGCGGCCCCCTCGGCAACGCCATCTTCTTCAAGCCCAGCCTCACGAGCCGCCTCCAATGCGGCTTCCAGCAACGCATCGGTCATCACCAGCTTCGCATTACGAATATCGGTGAAAGCAATTGCCGCTGGGCCTTGATCCGTTTCCAGTGTGACGATGTCCCCATCAACACTGTGCAAAGTACCGCGGAAGCGCCGCCGCCCATCGACCAGGCGCTCCAACTCAATCTTCGCGTCATGCCCGATATAGGCGGCGAAGTCCTTCAACCGCGTCAGCGGGCGATCAATACCGGGAGAACTGACCTCCAGGCTGTAGGCCGTCGTGATCGGGTCGTCCACATCCAGGATCGCAGAGACCGCGCGTGAGATATCCGCGCAATCATCGACAGAGATCGGTCGACCATCAGCGCGATCCGCCATGATCTGCAGCACCACCCTTTGTGTTCCGGAAAGCCGTACACGCACGAGCTCAAACCCCATATCCTCAATGGAGGGTTCGATCAGCCGGACGATGGCTTGTTCCAACGACATGCGACACGCTACTCCCAAACGGTGGAAATAGGCTGTCCACGGCACCTGCCCAAGAAGGCCGGTTGCGGTGTCAGCTAACAAAAAAGGCGGGCCCGGGGGCCCACCCTCATCGGATCGCTGAAATGATTTAGGACCTAAACCAACCATTCCGCGATAGAATGAAAGATGACTGTCGCGCTATCTACGGGATCGCCGACGAAAGGTCAAGTAGACCGGCACACCCGCCAGTGCCTTTTCCTCATACCGCGTCTGGGGCCAGTCCGGCTTGCGATGCCGCCAATCAGACGGGCCTTCATCCAGCCATTCAAAATCCGGATGGCGGTAGAGATGGCGGATCATCCAATCCTGATAACCCGGATGGTCGGAGGCCAAGCGCATTTCCGCCCCATCTTTCAGGACGCGGCTCAAGCGTGGCAAGTTCTCGGGCCCAAGGAAGCGGCGATTCCAGTGCCGACGCTTTGGCCAAGGATCGGGAAACAGTAGGAAAAACCGCCCCACGGAAGCCTCCGGCAAAGCATCGATCAGGGGGCGCGCGTCGTCCGCAAGGACCTTGATATTATCCAAGCCTGCCAGATCCGCATCACGGATCATCTTCACCACACCATTGATGAAGGGCTCACAACCGATAAAACCGATATCGGGATTTTCCGTCGCCTGCCAGACCAGATGCTCGCCGGAACCAAAACCGACTTCCAGCCAGAGATCCCGCATCGCCCGATCGAACAGAGCCGCAGGTGCCTCCGCCTCTTCCGGTGAAACGGACAGACTGGGCAGGCGCTCTTCAGCGATCCTGATCAGGCTTGGCTTCAAGGGCCGCCCCTTACGGCGGCCGAAGAATTTCAGCTCTTGCAAGGCGCAGCCTCTCGAAAGGTTCCGGCTTTCGCTTAGGTCAGCGCAGCCTTCAGCGCCTCGACCAAATCCGTGCGCTCCCAGGAGAAATGTCCTTCATCCGTTGGGATCCGCCCGAAATGACCATAAGCGGCGCTGGGCGCATAGATCGCACGAGAGAGGTTCAGATGCTCCCGAATTCCGCGCGGGGACAGATCGACTGCCTCATTGACGGCGCCAACCAACTTGTCCTCATCGACGGTGCCAGTCCCATGGGTATCGACCAGCAGGGAAAGCGGCTTGGATACCCCGATCGCGTAAGCGACCTGAATGGTGCATTTGTCCGCCAGCTCAGCCGCTACGATGTTTTTCGCCACATAGCGCGCTGCATAGGCGGCAGAGCGGTCAACTTTGGTCGGGTCTTTACCGGAGAACGCGCCGCCGCCATGGGGTGCTGCACCGCCATAGGTATCAACGATGATCTTCCGACCGGTCAGACCAGCATCGCCATCCGGACCACCGATCACGAACCGGCCCGTCGGATTGACGTAAAATTCACCCTCTGCCGGGAACCAGCCCTGCGGCAGAACCTTTTCGACATGCGGGCGGACGATCTCGCGGATCTCCGCTTGTTCTAGCCCCTCGTCATGTTGGGTCGAAACCACAACCGAGCTCACACCAACCGGCTTGCCATCTTCATATTGAAGGGTGACTTGGCTCTTTGAATCCGGCCCCAATCCGCTGTTCGGATCGCTATGCCGGAAATCGGCAAGGCTTTTCAGAATTTCATGGGAGTACTGGATTGCTGCCGGCATCAAGACGTCGGTTTCGCGCCGCGCATGTCCGAACATCAAACCCTGGTCACCGGCCCCTTCATCCTTGTTGCCCGCCGCATCGACGCCCTGGGCAATGTCAGAGGATTGCGCGTGCAGATGAATTTCGACCGAGGCATTGGCATGGTGGAAACCATCCTGCGCATAGCCGATGTCTTTCACCGCCGCGCGGGCCGCCGATTCAATCCGATCCTTATCAACTTCACCGTCATTCACCAGGCCTTCCGGGCCCCGTACTTCACCGGCGATCACGATCCGATTGGTCGTCGTCAGTGTTTCGCAAGCAACCCGCGCACCAGGATCAGCGGCGAGAAAGATATCGACGACTTCGTCGGAAATCCGATCGCAAACCTTATCAGGATGCCCTTCGGAAACGGATTCACTGGTGAAAAGATACGACGAGGCCATTTGGATCTCCCCTGTCTCTTATTGTGTGTGGGTAGCGTTCGCGCGAGATCGGCAAAACCGATTGTATTAATTCTGCCATAATCAAAAACCGGCGGGGTTTGTTGCAGGCTTTAGAGGGCAGGTCAATACTATGACCATCGCAAAACTGGGAGCAGGCAAAAAGGTTGGCGTTGTGACGTCGCTGTAAGTGACCTAATCACCCTTCATCCGTATGCGCCATGGACTTGCAAAGCTCGAAAATTCGCTTCCTGACAAGCGGGTCCTTAACCCGGTAATAAGCCCGGATAAGCTCAAGTGTTTCACGTTTTGCCATGGGATCAGCCTCCCGATACGGCTCTGTCGGAGGCTCAGACAAGCCGGCCCGCAACATCGGTGACTGATCAACCACATCATCGGTCATATCGTCATAGAAAAACTGTATCGGAACATCCAAAACGCGGCTTAAATCCCACAGGCGACTCGCCCCGATTCGGTTCATACCACGTTCATATTTCTGGACTTGTTGGAAGGTCAGCCCAATCGCTTCCCCAAGTTTTTCCTGCGAGATTCCGAGGAGTGTCCGGCGCAACCGGACCCGCGCGCCGACGTGAATATCGACTGGATTGGGAATTCCTGGACGGCCAGCTGGGATTGGAGTCAGGGCCTTACCTGTCATGGGAGGTCGCCCGCGCTTCTTTGCCGGACCCTTTTTTGAGGCTGCCTTAGCAGCAGGTGATTTGCCGCCTGACATCTCATTTTCCGACTGTTTCGCCTTGTCCTTTGCCATGTTTCGTAGCCTCCGCTGACTAACATCGGAACAATTCCGATACGGAATGTTCCATCCCCTGCCCATCATCCCGGAAACCAGGAGAAACTGACAGCAAGAACACTGTCGGTACGTGTAGAAATACCATGCCTTGCCACCATCGATTACGCTAGACGGCGTTGCAGGCCGCGTCAAGAATGCCGCCCGTATCTATAGACGCACACGGCTCGAAGCGATTGCCGCAGCCCCCAAAATCACGAGGAACAGGAAGAACATGGTATCACCGAACCGCCCGTAGAATGTTGCCTCGGCTGGCTTCGGCAAGCGGATATCCAGTACACCGGCCTGGCCCAATCCGATCCGCCCGATTTCCCGGCCATAAGCATCGAAGGCAGCCGAAACCCCGGTGCTGGCGGCGCGCAGAATGGGCAGGCCTTCCTCGATCCCCCGCAACCGTGTTTGCGCCAAATGCTGGAAAGGCCCGATGGAATAGCCATACCAGGCATCATTCGTCAGATTAAGCAGCCATTCAGGCCGGGCTCCTCCAGCCTCTGTCACCGCGCCAGGGAACACCACCTCATAACAAATCAAGGGCGAGACCGGCGGCATACCGGGCAACGTTACCGTTCGCGGGCCAGGGCCGGACACATAACCTGAAACCCCACCGACGGCGCGAAGCGGCAAGTACTCCGATAACGGCACATATTCCCCGAACGGGACCAGATGCGACTTTGCGTATGTGCCACGGACAATGCCGTTCTGATCCACGGCAGCCATGCCGTTGTGGATACCCTCCCCCTCTGGACTACGGAGCAAGGTACCTGTCAGAAGCAACCCATCTGCCGGAAGCATTGCCGCGATTGCAGCCCGGGCGGCATCCGCCTGCTCCATGAAGAAGGTTGCTGTCGTTTCGGGCCAAATCACGTGATCGACCCAATCGGGTCGGGTGCGGGTCGATAGTTCCAGATAAAGACTGAAATTGCGCCGCTGATAGGCGCGGCCCCATTTTTCACGCTGCGGAATCCCGCCCTGAACCATTCGAAGGCCGACACTCTCTGTCTGGTCTTCAACCGCTGTCGTTTCCGAAGAGAAGTCCCCAGCGAGTTCAGGCGCCTGCACAAGCCGTATCGCCCCCCACCCCGTCAGGACAATCGGCAGCGCAACGCCAAGAACACAGGCCACCACTGACTTTCGGTCAAAGGCCGGTTGATCCTGAAGCCTGTTCATAAGCGGCAGGGCGCACAAACAGGCGGACAAAAGCGCCAGAACACCCATACCATAGACACCAATCAGCGCCGCCGATTGGTCCAACCCGACAATTTCCGCCCAGGCGTAACCTGAGAGATTCCAGGGAAAACCAGTGAAAACATGGCCCTTTATCCATTCGGTCAGGGACCAGATAACGGCGATGCCGATCGCGCGGCCTAACCCTGCTCTCAATCGGGCCACGGCAATCCCGGCCAACCCATAAAAGATGGCCAAGGCAGCGGGCAGGCCAACGGCCGCAAAGGGCACCATCCACAAGAAATCAGCAGAGAACACCAGAAGGGCATTACTGATCCAGTAAAGCCCCGCGACATGCTGACCGAAGGCAAACCACCATCCGCGTGCAAAAGCAGCACGCCAGGAAAGCCGGTTGTCACCGACCCCGAACGACAGCACCAGTAAGGGAAAGGCAACATAGTAAACCGGTAAGACCCCAAACGGCGCGAATGCGAAGACTGTGCTGGCGCCTAAAACAAATAAGGCGAGCCATAGGCGCCATCCCCGCGCTTCTGCCACGAAAGCGGCGGCCTTCAGATATGAGGGTCGGGAAGTCGGGTTGATTGCCTGCATCATTGGCACGCTATCCGTTATCGTCGATCCGACTGGCGGGCATGTTTCTAAGGCGCAAGCGTTTGATCCTGCGGGGATCCGCTTCAATCACCTCAAACTCAATGCCGCTTTCCTTGTGCAGAATAAGCTCTCCCCGCGCCGGCACGCGGCCCGCCAGGGTAAAGACCAACCCGCCAAGCGTATCGACATCTTCTTCGCGTTCTTCTTCAGTCAAGAACTCACCGAACTGCTCTTCAAGTTCATCAAGGGGGAAGCGCGCATCCGCGGCCCAAAGCGCATCACCGACACGCTCGACCCTCGGTCCTGAGTCGATATCGTGCTCATCTTCAATTTCACCAACAATTTCCTCAACAAGGTCTTCAATGGTGACCAACCCATCGATGCCGCCATATTCATCAACCACAAGCGCCATATGCAGGCGGGTCTGTTGCATCTGCAGCAACAGATCAAGTACCCGCATACTGGGCGATACGAACAACACCTTGCGTATAATCTTGGGTAAGGAGAACTTCTCTTCCGGTTCCGTCGTCGCCGAGAGCACATCCTTGATGTGAACCATGCCGATGGTGTCGGCGAGGTTCTCCCGATAAACCGGATAGCGGGAATGCGGTTTCAGCACGATGTGCCGCACCAGTTTTTCCAACGGCATATCAATCTCGCTCGCCGCGATATCCGCCCGGGGGATCATCACATCGCGGGCGGTCATTTCACCGATATTGAGGATATTGTGGATCAGCATCCGCTCATCCGCATCGATCGCGGTTTCCCGATCATCATGCTCCTCGATCAGCTCCTCAAAGGTTTCTCTGAGATTCGAATCTCCGTTTCGGCCGAGCAGCGCGCGCAAAACCCCGCGCAAGCCGCCCGGCTTCCTAGAACCAGGATCAGGT
>SPJL01029634.1_pt1 | contig 11852 bp, 3 predicted proteins | sample 3741751 | NCBI WGS metagenome assembly SPJL01 (sample SAMN10925998, study PRJNA522277) | cold seep metagenome | isolation source: Elba SIP-enriched marine methane seep metagenome, extraction at timepoint T3 | place: Italy: coast of Elba, Mediterranean Sea | reverse complement strand
GGAGCAAATTTATTATTGGATTAGAATTCAATTACATTCCGAAGACTGATGTTCAAATATCAGATGGGCAAATAATAGGAAGACTTAACAATAGCAATATTGCACTATCTATTGGATATATCATTGGAAATAAAAAAATACCCGTACCCCAATCTTAATTCAGCCCTAAGCCAAACCACGATCGCGATACGGGTATGCTAGCCCTTAGTTATCCTAAAGACCTATTCTACTACTACCTTAAAGTAGCTCAATTCTTTTTCTGACCGCAACTGTAGGAGGTAAACGCCTGAAGGCTGTCCACTCAAGTTATATTGCTTGCGCAACTGCCCATTAAAACTGCGGCGATCGGCCTCTACAACCTGACCCAATACATTAAACAGGGTCAATTCCAATACCGGACGGGATTCTCCCTGTAAGTGCAACACAAACTCGCCATTATTCGGATTCGGATATAAATCCACCGACTGGATAAAACTTGGTTGGCTTGTACTGGTAATCCGCAAATCAACGGTTTCCGTAAAGGTGCTCGTTCCACATTCATTCGTTACCGTCAGCACTACTTCGTAGATACCAGAAGAAGCGTAAGAATGGGTTGGGTTTTCATCGGTGCTGCTATTGCCATCACCAAAGTCCCAGTTGTAAGAGGTACCATCGCTCGAAGTATTGCTAAATACGATAGCTCCCGAGTTATCATCCACAAAGGTAAATCCAGCCGAAGGCTGCGCCAATACCTCAATGAAATTACTCTGAGTCAAGGTGTTATTACCTTGAGCATTTGTAACCGTCAAGGTCACTTCGTAAATACCCGGCGCACTATAAGTCACTACGGGATTCTGCAACGTGGAGGTAGCGGGAGTTCCGCCTTCAAAGGCCCAAGACCAAGAGGAAGGACCTCCAGTGGAAACATCGATAAAGGTAACTTCTAAAGGAGCACAACCACGAGTTGGGGTAGCGCTAAAACTAGCTGTTGGCGCCGAGCCTCCTTCTTGAATAACAATGACTTGAGAAGAGGTCGTCGTTCCACATTCATTCGTTACGGTTAATACAACCGTGTAAGTCCCTTCCATCGTGTAAGTATGGCTAGGGTTCTCTAGGTTACTCGCCGTTCCATCACCAAAGTCCCAACTGTAACTATCGCCATTGGTAGAGGTATTGGTAAAGTCGACAGTAAAGTTGACACTGTTAAAGCTAAAGCCAGCCGTTGGTGCAGCGAGTACCGTGATGTAATCCATCAGTACGGTGGTATCGGCTCCGGCAGTATTGCTCGCGATTAATTGTACGGCGTAAGTACCCGGTGTATCATAATTCACTACAGGGTTTTGCATCGCGGAGGTAGCGGGAGTACCACCTTCAAAGCTCCATGCCCAATTAGTGGTATTCGCAGATGATTGATCCGTAAACGTTACTTCAAGTGGAGCACATCCTTCTCGCATTGAGCCAATAAAACCAGAGGAAGGAATAGTCACTACTTCAATCGTGATTTCTTCCGTAAACTCAACCGAACCACATTCATTCATTACCGTCAGCGTTACCGTATAAGTACCACTCATGGTGTAAACGTGGGTTGGGTTAATTTCCATACTAGTATTTCCATCTCCAAAATCCCAGCTGTAAGAATCACCATCAGTACTTTGGTTGACAAAGCTAACTTGATTATCACTTACGGTACTACTAAAGCTAGCCGTTGGTTGTGCAAGTACACTAATGTAGTTGATTTGAGTAATCGAATTACTACCCGCTGCGTTGGTTACCTCTAAGGTTACCGTATAATTTCCGGCAGTAGTATATTCTACTTTAGGATTTTGCTCTGTGGAAGTGGCTGGTGTACCACCGGGGAAACTCCAAGACCAAGCGGTAGGCGTGCTACTAGATTGATCGGTAAACTCTACCTCTAAAGGCGCACATCCCTCGACTTGGTTAGCCGTAAAACCTGCAACTGGGGCCGTTACAATCACTACGGTTTGAGTAGTCGTAACTTCTCCACATTCACTGATCGCGGTTAAGGTCACCGTATAGGTGCCATCCATCATATAGGTATGGGTAGGATTGGCACTAGAGCTGGTATTACCATCGCCAAAGTCCCAACTGTAAGAGGTAGCATTGCTACTGTTATTGGTAAAGTCGACGGTGCTTCCATTAACCATGGTATTGAACGCAGCACTTGGAGCAGGCAATACGGTGATAAAGCCATTTTGCGCCAACATATTGGTTCCAGTGGCCGTGGTAATTTCTAGGCTAACGCCGTAGTTGCCCGGAGTATCATAAACCACCGTTGGGTTTTGCATCGTAGACGTGGCTGGTGTACCGCCGGGGAAACTCCATTGCCAATTAGTAACACCTCCGCTTGACAAATCACTAAATGCTACGGTAAGTGGAGCACAACCTTCCGTAACATCAGCAGTAAAACCAGCTTGAGGTCCAAGCGTAATTTCCACCTCCTGAGTAAAGGTCATCGTTCCACAAGGATTCGTGGCAGTCAAGGTCACGATGTAAGTCCCTTCCATCGTGTAAGTATGGCTGGGGTTAACATCAGTGCTAGAATTGCCATCACCAAAGTCCCAACTGTAGCTAGTGGCATCGGTAGAGGTATTGGTAAAGTTAGCCGTAAAATCGCTACGCAATACGGTGAAGCTTGGACTTGGCATGGGGTCCACCGTGATGTAAGACGTTTGAGTGCTAATATCCATTCCTGCGGCATTAGTCACGGTCAAAGTAACATCGTAGGTACCCGCAGTATTATAAGTTACCGTCGGATTTTCCATCGTTGAAGTAGCAGGATTACCGCCAGGGAAACTCCAGGACCAGCCAGTGGCATTTGCACTCGACTGATTGTTAAACTGTACAATCAAAGGCACACAACCCGATACATTATCTGCGCTAAAGCCAGCCGTTGGTGCGGTTACAATTACTACCGTCTCCATGCTCGTTACCGAACCACAAGGATTCGTGGCGGTCAAGGTTACATCATAAGTGCCATCGGTGGCATAGGTATGAGTAGGGTTCGCAGCCGTGCTAGAATTACCATCACCAAAGTCCCAACTGTAGCTGGTCGCATTGTTACTCGTGTTATTAAAGCTAACCATGGTACCATTTACCATACTACCAAAACCAACGCTTGGTACATCGTTGACCGTAATGTAATTACTCAAGGTCAACATATCCGTTCCAGTTGAATTAGTTACCGTTAGCATCACATCATAGGTACCCGCGGTACTATAAGTTACCATCGGATTTTCCATTGTAGAAGTGGCGGGAGTACCACCGGGGAAAGTCCAAGACCAAGCGGTAGTATTGGCACTAGATTGATCGGTAAACTGTACCGTCAATGGCGCACAACCGCTAGTTACATTTGCAGTAGCACCTGCATTGGGAGCCGTTCCAATATTTACATTATCCGTAGTCGTTACGGTACCACAATTATTCGTTGCGGTCAAAGTCACGGTATAAGAACCATCCATCGCATAGGTGTGGGTGGGGTTGGCATCCGTACTGGTATTACCATCGCCGAAGTCCCAACTGTAGCTAGTGGCATTAGTGGTGGTATTGGTAAAATCTACCGTGCTGCCACTTACCATGCTGCTAAAACCAATACTAGGCACATCGTCTACAACGATATAGTTGCTTAGACTTATCATATCCGTACCCGCAGCATTCGTTACGGTCAACATCACATCATAAGTACCCGCAGTATTATAGGTCACCATCGGATTCTCCATCGTTGAGCTAGCAGGATCACCACCGGGGAAGCTCCAAGAATAACTCGTCGCATTACTGCTGGACAAGTTGTTGAACTGTACCGTCAATGGAGCACAGCCACTAGTCATATTCGCTGATAAATCTGCCGTCGGAGCAGTTACTATCGTAATCACTTCCGTAGTCGTTACTGGACCACAGTTATTTGTTGCCGTCAATGTAACGGTGTAAACGCCATCCATTGCGTAGGTGTGCATGGGGTTCGCATCCGTACTCGTGTTGCCATCGCCAAAGTCCCAACTATAGCTCGTCGCATTAGTGGTGGTATTGGTAAAATCTACCGTGTTGCCACTTACCATGCTACTAAAGCCTACACTCGGCACATCGTCGACAACGATATAGTTGCTCCGAGTAATCATGTCTGTGCCAGCGGCATTTGTTACCGTCAGCATCACATCATAAGTACCTGCTGTATTATAGGTCACTGTTGGATTTTCCATCGTTGAAGTGGCGGGATCACCACCAGGGAAAGTCCAAGCATAACTCGTTGCATTGCTGCTGGATAAGTTGTTGAACTGTACTGTCAATGGAGCGCAACCACTCGTCGCATTTGCCGATAAATCTGCCGTCGGAGCAGTTACTATCGTAATCACTTCCGTAGTCGTTACTGGACCACAGTTATTTGTTGCCGTCAACGTTACCGTGTAAACGCCATCCATCGCGTAGGTGTGCATGGGGTTTGCATCTGTACTCGTGTTGCCATCACCAAAGTCCCAACTGTAGCTCGTCGCATTAGTGGTGGTATTGGTAAAATCTACCGTGTTGCCACTTACCATGCTACTAAAGCCTACACTCGGCACATCATCCACAACGATATAATTGCTCCGGGTAATCATGTCCGTGCCAGCAGCATTTGTTACGGTCAACATCACATCGTAGCTACCTGCCGTATTATAGGTCACCGTTGGATTCTCCATCGTTGAAGTGGCAGGATCACCACCGGGGAAAGTCCAAGCATAACTCGTCGCATTGCTGCTGGATAAGTTGTTGAATTGTACTGTCAATGGAGCGCAACCACTAGTTGCATTCGCTGATAAATCTGCTGTCGGGGCTGTTACTATCGTAATCACTTCCGTTGTCGTTACTGGACCACAGTTATTGGTTGCTGTCAATGTAACGGTATAAACGCCATCCATTGCGTAGGTATGCATGGGGTTCGCATCCGTACTCGTGTTGCCATCGCCAAAGTCCCAACTGTAGCTCGTCGCGTTGGTGGTGGTATTGGTGAAATCTACCGTGTTGCCACTTACCATGCTACTAAAGCCTACACTCGGCACATCATCCACAACGATATAATTGCTCCGGGTAATCATGTCTGTGCCAGCGGCATTTGTTACCGTCAACATCACATCATAAGTACCTGCCGTATTATAGGTTACTGTTGGATTCTCCATCGTTGAAGTGGCAGGATCACCACCGGGGAAAGTCCAAGCATAACTCGTCGCATTGCTGCTGGATAAGTTGTTGAACTGTACCGTCAAAGGAGCGCAACCACTCGTCGCATTTGCCGATAAATCTGCCGTTGGGGCTGTTACTATCGTAATCACTTCCGTAGTCGTTACCGGACCACAGTTATTTGTCGCAGTCAACGTAACGGTATAAACGCCATCCATCGCGTAGGTGTGCATGGGGTTCGCATCCGTACTCGTGTTGCCATCGCCAAAGTCCCAGTTGTAGCTCGTCGCATTAGTTGAATTATTGGTAAAGTCTACTGTCGTACCATTTACCATACTACTAAAGCCTACACTCGGCACATCGTCGACGGTGACGTAGGAGAAAAGGGTCAAGGTATCATTGCCGGAGCCATTCGACACGATCAAGGCGACATTATAAGTACCCGCCGCATTATAGGTTACGCTTGGATTTTGATCAGTTGAACTAGCGGGATCTCCACCAGGGAAAGACCAAGACCATCCTAACACATTGGCACTTGATTGGTCGGTAAAGTTGACGGTGAGCGGTACACAACCACTCGTTACATCAGCCGATAGATTCGCCGTTGGTAGGTTGGCGATGGTAATCATTTGCTCAAAGGTGAGGGTATCACAAGAACCAAAGGCGGTAAGGATAACGGTGTAGGTGCCATCCATTGCGTAAGTGTGCATGGGGTCTACATCAGTGCTAGAATTACCATCACCAAAATCCCAACTATAAGAATTGGCATCTGTAGAGGTATTAGTAAAATCGACATCGCTACCATTTTGGTTAAATGTATAATTCGGTACCGGACTAGCCTCTACGGTAATAAAAGCCGATTGGGTTAATGTATTTGAACCTGCGGCATTGGTTACTTGTAGGGTAACGTCGTAGGTACCGGGAGTAGAATAAGTTACTACGGGATTTTCGCCTTCGGAGGTAGCTGGATCACCGCCGGGAAATAGCCAAAGTAGTTCTTCCGAATTGGAAGAGGAAAGGTTGGAGAAAAAGACCGTTAAAGGAGCACAACCCGAAGTCACATTGGCTTCAAAATTAGGCAGGGGTTGAGTAAGGATAACGACCTGCTGAGTAGTGGTAGAAGAACCACAATTATTTGATGCGGTCAGAGAAACGGTATAAACGCCATCTTCTTGGTATTCGTGAGTTGGATCAACTGCAAAGCTGCTAGTACCGTCGCCAAAGTCCCAGAGGTAATCTGTGGCATCGGCGGAAGAAGTATTAAGGAAAAGTGCGGTAAAATCACTTACAAAAACGTCGAAACCAACAACTGGTGGTCCAGCCACTTCGATATAATTGATCCGAGTGCTTACATCTGAACCTGCCCCATTGACCACTTGCAAGATGACATCGTAGATACCAGGCGTATTATAAATCACCGTTGGGTTTTGTTGATTAGACGTAGCGGGCGAACCGCCAGGGAAGGTCCAAGACCAAGAAGAAGGGGTATTGACTGAAAGGTCGGTAAAGTTGACCGTCATCGGAATACAGCCATCCGTTACATCTGCTACAAAGTCAGCTTGTGGTGGCAATTGGCTAGCACAAGAGGTTAGGCAATTGCTTTGGCTGGCCAAAAAGTTGACGTAATTGTCAATATCATTGATGGAGGCGGGCGACCAAATATTGGTATTATTTACCGAAGGTGCCATAATAAAACCACTACCAGAAGCATCGTGGGGAGAGCTAAAATTGTGTCCAAATTCGTGGGCCACTACTACCCGGAGTAAGTTGGCATTATTGCTAAAGTCCTGAATACAGTGGTACCGACGGCTATTACAGATGGCATTGAGGAATGCGATTCCGATTGTGGAGCCATCAAAGTTACGATTTGTCCACAGCTCAGCCACATCGTAGGTAAACCCAAATCCACCGCCATTTCCCCAAGAACGGAAACTACTCAGGAGGGTTCCTGCGGCAGTACTCGTGGTCCAAGGATCACAACTACTACAATCTGAATAAAAAGATCCAACAACCACAAACTGGATTTCATCTTCAAATTCATCATCGTAATTCCCTTGCACATTATTTAAAACACCCAATACGTGGCCTTCAACGCCAGGTACTGAGCCATATTTTTGGAACATGGAGAAATCGGCGGCCATCGCCACTTCCACCTCATAGCAATTAATAGTGGCAGAAGAGGAAGACTGAGCGCGTTTTTCTTCAATATCATTTTCGTAATCATGCCCACGGTGTTCCATTTCGGAAAAACCACAGGTCGTATTGCGAGGCTTCACATCCTCGGGGCGATACACTATGATTTGATTACGTGGAGCATCGGGGATAAAATGCCATAAAGGCTCGATAAAGGTTTTTTTGTCCTTCACCTCGATGTATCCGTACAAGAAATCCTCATCGATGGTAAGGCGAACCTCCGAAAAGGGTTGATCCTTTAGATAGCCTCGGAAGGTGATAATCTCATCGATTCCTTGGAGAGAGGTACCAAAGGAATTGCGAATTTGATAATTCGGACCACGCAGGTCGTTTGGAATCAATTCGAGCTCCCAGGAATGCTCCGTACCGAGATCGAGTACGAATTCGTACTGAGGGTTGAGCCCTTTGACGCTAACATCAAGGGCATTGATATCCATTTCGTAGACTTCGTAGTCGTTGAATTGAAAATCTAGCTCGGGAGAGACTTGAGGTCCTAGTTTTTGTGCTTCAAAGGCATTTATTGTTTGGGAAAATGCAGCAGTTGTGAACAGCATACACAACAGGGCAGCAAAACATCGATACATAATGCAGATGGTTTTGGTTATTGTTTGTAAAATACGTGCTTGTGTGAAACGACCTGAGAGAAGAATACCACAAAATACTATATAATAAGTAAGAGGTTCTCCTGCTCTGGTGAACCGATCCTTTTACTTGGCGAAAAATGCGATATTGGCAATTAGAAAACGTGTCTGATCTGGTCCAAAAATAAGCACGATAAAGTGCCAAATGATTTTTCGGACTGTTTTGGTTAAAAACAATGCCTAAGATAATATTTTTGGGCGTTTTTCCAGTGGCAAATTATGCAAATTACCGTCGTAACGCTATTTATCGCATATTACCGGACAAATCGCGAAATTATTTCCTCTCCTCCTTTCCCTCCTAATCATCGGAATTTCCACTAGCTTTGTAATGCATTGATCTCTTGATCGAGAAAACACCAAACTTATTAATAGCATGTTTACCCGCTTTCCACACCTCGGCCTTTTTGCCTTATGCTGCCTGCTATCGGCTTGCCAACCGACCAACGAAAATACGACGACTACCACTCCGCCCCCCACAGCCAACAATAGCCTACTCGACGGCCAATTGCTCCTCGAAGATACGGATCAAGCTACTTTTGCGGCTAGCCCCGGAGATAGTTTACAAAAACTCCTCATCCAACAATTTTGCGACGAATCCAAAGGCTATCGGGCCAATACTTGGCTCGGGCTCAACAAATGTAGCTGGGCCATCGAAAAATACCGCCTCGATCATTCCTCCAATTTGGTACAACGGCATGGAGATGAGCTCCATATCATCTTGCCAGATGGAGCAAAACGCAGTTTTATCCACAATAAATCGGAAAACGAAGCGCTGTATTATCAATTTCATCGCCATTTGGCCGATCAGGGACTGGTCTGTATTGAAAAAATACAAGAAAACCATTGTCCTCAATTTTTACTCATTCAGCAAGAAAGTGGAAGCGAACAGGTATTGGAAGGACAACCGTTTTGGAGTCCTGAGGGAACGGCTTTTTTGCTCCAAAGCAATGACCAAGATTGTCGGGAACGGCTTGAGCACTGGTCGATTACGACGGGTAAGGCCCAACGCGATTGGGTAGTTGATTTCCCGGACAAAGCATTGCAGGAGGTTAAATGGGCTGCACCGGACGAATGGTTGCTGGCGGAAGCCAATCAGTACCATCGTTTGAAATGGTTAGGTAAATAGTGATGAAACTGGTATGTTTTTAGTCACTAAGTAGTTCGACGGAAATCGAAGATTCTCAAAACAATACACTCATGAAATCGATCTGGTATATGGCCTGGGGGCTGTTATTGGTGAGTACTTACAGCGCATGTTTGATTACGCCTCCCCCACCCGAGCCCATACTTTGGATGAAGGCAGTCGAATTTGAGACCAATACTCCCATTCGCGAAATGAATGCGACGCCTTTGGAGTTGCGTATTCTTAGCGACGATGAATTTATCCGTTTGGGGCCCGAAAGCGTGGTTGTCGAACGGCGGGTATTGCAAGTGCCTTTTGAATTCTATGGCCGGCCGGTATTGGCAGAGTCGACCTTTGCGCGGCTTACGCGTACCGAGGCCCAGGGAGGCGCTATTCTAGAACTTCACCTTACCCTCAACCCTGACGAAGTCCGACAAATTCCTTACGAAACGCTCCGCCGCAACCCCGACGAAGTCCTCATCCCCGTGGCGGGTTCCAGTGCTCAATTCCCGCTGGCCTACAACGATAGTGGCGACCAAATGCTATTGCCCGTGATCAATTTTAGTGGTAATGCACATACTTTCTTTCTTTTTGATATCCAATTAGATTTTACCAAAACCAAGTTTGTTAGCGTCGATACGCCTCAGGTCATCGATATTCCCGAATTGCCCGCGAGTACCGATCGTTTGACCAATATTACCTATGAAGATGGATTTTACTATGCGATCACTAAGGATGGAACCTTTCGTATCGATCCTACGGATGGCAGTTATGATAAAATTATTCCCACCTGGCTATACGATTGTTTTGGCCGCAACGACACGCTTTTTGCTACTGGTCGTGGCTTAGACCTCCATTTTTCGACCGATAATGGTCAAAATTGGGTAGAACGAGATTCCAGCACAGAGATTCGATTTGCAGAAGTGATTGGCGACCGGGTCTTCTCTCAAGCCTTTACGGGCGATTTGATTTTATTGTCCGATGGAGAGCTTGAAAAAGCACGTCCCCTCAAGCTCAATGATGACTTTCCCGGCAATCCCACCAATGCTTATGCCGATCTAGCCTATTTTTACAATGGATTTTACCTCTCCGTACAGAAAGAAATCTATATTTCTTGCGGGATTCAAGCTGTTGAGGAATAGTTCGGTGTAGTTCTTGTATTCTTCTAGGAATGGGATCTATTTAGGCCCACATTTACCCCTTTTTATGAAGAAACAGTGCACCTTACTCATCGTCGGCCTGTTGGTACTGAGTCAATTATATGCCCAGCCGACCGCTACTTACGACTATTCCCAACTACTGCAACAGTTGGAATGGGAACTCATGGCCGGTAATAAGCGAGCAATTCGTGACCTAGCGACCTTATTGGATCAAAAAGAGCTTCGATCTAATATTCAACGGTTAATTGATGAAAATTGCCTTTTTACCTCTACCGAGTTAGCCCTTGACCAGCCCATCCAGCAGAGTGATTTACTCCACTTTTACTATACCTACGAGCAGCAAATCGATTATTCTCTGATTTCTGGTAGTTTTTACCTCACTCCTCCGGGTCAGCAGAAGGGGAAATATCGCGTTGGAAAAAGCATAGAGACCAAAAAGCCCGATATTTCGACCCAATTGCGTCAATATAGTCAGCAAATGGAGCAGTCGATGACCATGCAGCATCACGAGCGTTTGGAGGGTTTGATTGAGCAAATTGCGGCCCTCAAGAATCGAGAGGCCTATGACTTCCTCAAAAATTGGGCAAAAGAACAAGCGACAACGGTAGATCGGGGTAAAAAAACTAGAGTTTATAAAAGCCTACTCATCGCTCTACAAGACCACCGGGAGTTGGATTGTCTGATTACCCTACTCCGCCTCATCGACCAGGGAGCCTTTAGCGCAGAGTTAGCGGCCCCTTATTTGACCAAACTCACCAATATTTCCGTGACGGAGGATGGTCAATACGATCAAATGACCAAACGGTATTACCACTACGTGGATTCCTTACGGTCGCTGGAGAATTTGCGGCAGTTTGGTTATGAAAAGTTGTACAGCTATCAAAAGACTTTCTTTTCCCTGCCCGTCGATTACTACGGCCGCTTGCTGAGCGATGACCGCTCCTATTCGTGGATTCGACACAATGCCCTAGCCGATTTGATGGCCACGGGCCACCCTCGGGCCTTATTTTACCTCGCTGCTCAAGTCTATAAACAACGAGATCGTCGCAACCACCTCAATCAAAGCGATACTTCTCCTTATTTGGAATTGATTGAAAGATTGACGGGATTAGAAGTCGAGTATCAAAATAAGGAAGGGCAATATGAAAAACGTCCTCAAGACCTCGTCGCCCAACGTAATTTTCTGATCTATTGGGCGCGTCATTATGCCGATTACGAATGGGATTCCCATCAAGGCATGTTTGCCAATAAACTGGAAGCCGCAGAAATCACGCAGAATTACGAAAAATTATTCCGCCGACTACCTTCGCGTAACGATTCGGTGGCCATCGCTGCCTTTCGGCAGCTCACCGAGGGAGAACCCGGCCAAATCATTGAGCTGGCCCAAAAGTACCGCCAACTCCTTCGCAATTACAACGCTACCCTGCCCTCTTTTCAATATCAATACCTCGAACAGTTGACCTTGCTCACGGATTATTGCCGACGCAATAATTTCTCCTATCAACTCAGCGACCATTTGGCGGCACAGCTTTATCAACTCCTCCGCGCGGAAACGCCTGCGGAGCGGTATCAGCTCGAAAACCAAAT
>SPJL01004584.1_pt1 | contig 11868 bp, 9 predicted proteins | sample 3741751 | NCBI WGS metagenome assembly SPJL01 (sample SAMN10925998, study PRJNA522277) | cold seep metagenome | isolation source: Elba SIP-enriched marine methane seep metagenome, extraction at timepoint T3 | place: Italy: coast of Elba, Mediterranean Sea | reverse complement strand
TGGAGGAAACTGGCATGATGATCCAGTCGATCCAAATGATGATGAATGCTATGGTGCTAATTTCTGCGAATTTAACACCAGACAAGCCTGCCGTAACATTGGCGGTTATTGGAATGATACCTGTTTTTTTGATTTTGCCAGTTGCGAAGACTCAACGACAGGAGGTATTGGTGACGACTTTGATACATCATTAGGCCTATGTTCTTCAAAATTCCCTATTTCACAAGCAGCTGACTTAGCCTATAACGAAGAAACCCTTATATTAGAAATCAGCTACCGCTCCAACGGCAGCATTCAAAAAGCACAAAGCAGCACCGCAGTGATTCAGGAAAATGGCGACAAAAATACAATTCTGTTTAGCGGTTTTGACAATAACGGCTCCGCAGTCACTTTTCTACCTATGGGCATACACGGCCTGTTATTAACCAAAAATTATAATTTCGGCACGAATACAGGAGATATTTATCCTGCCTCTTGCTCGGGACTGGCGGGAGATACTGACAGCAACCTGATCAGTGACTGCGAAGAAGCTGGCGGCACTCTGCTGGAAAACAATCTTTGTGACAATATCACCTTGAATGAATGCACTACGGGTGCTGACGGCACAACAGGTGTTTTAACACGCCAGGTCAAACACGTCGCCTTTGTCCCCAGAAAATCCACCCCTATTATCTACTGGTAAAAGTAATCATGACTCAAATTAAATGGCCTTACGCCTTGTTATTACTGATTTTAACAGCTCTGATCACTGCTGTTTACTGCTCACCGTATATCAATATGAGCAATTTAAAACTGGCAATTGATCAGAATGATAATCAGCGCTTTTCCAGGCTGGTGAACACCGCTCAAATCAACGACTATACCTCACAACTGTTAAACGGCATGATCAAGATTAAATACAATATGGATATGGAAAACCCGGCGATTGATCCCAGAGATGCCATGCAGGACTATACCTTTGCCCGTACGCATATCAAGACCCGACTAAAAAAACTGACCTCACCCGGCAAATTTAACGAACTGGTTTGTGGCAATGTGATAGAAACCGGCGAACATGATTCAAACGAAGACTGCGGGTCACTCAATGGCAAACTGGAATGGTTGTCCTTAACCCAGGCAAAAATTGACTTTAAAAACCCCGCAACCAGATGGAGCAGCAGCCTGATTCTGGACAGAACCGGACTTTTTAACTGGCAGATCTCAGAAATCCAGTTACCCGTGAACGACATCCTGCAACAGTTTGAAAAGCAGATACTGGCTGCTCAACAGCCAAACGTGGATAAAAAAGTATGAACAACAAACAAACCGGCATGACGCTGCTGGAGTTAACGGTAGTCTTGTTTATATTAATTGCTCTGGCCGGGCTTGCCGTACCTTATGTTGCCGGTACAAACCGGGATAGCTTATGTCAGGCAACAGACACCACTCTGCAAACTATAAAACAGACTATCATGGGCGGCGGCACAAAAAATGGGTATTTTCTGGATACCTTAGGCTACTATCCCAAAGCCAGCCGCAGCACGACAGCAGATTTTGATTTACACTACCTCTATGATATAGGGGGCTGGACAAGCTATAACCCAAAAACCGGTGTAGGTTGGAGGGGCCCCTATCTGGCAGGTGGCCGTGCTCCTCATCCAAATATTGACAGCAGCTTTGCCAGTCTGGCTACGGAAATTTATCACCCAACCACCAACACCACAGGTAAAGTTCATACGATCATCAAAGGTTCAGCCAACCAGCAGATCCATGATGCCTGGGGAAGACCGATCATTCTTCAAGTCCCTTATTCCACAGCGGATACAGCCTACGAACTTGAAAATGCGCGTCTGGTCTCAGCTGGGCCTGGCGGTGGAATAGGCGCAGATGAAGCAGCCATTGATACCAGCATCCATGATAACCCCAATGCCATTGATCGGGGTGATGACCGGGTTTTATATCTAAACAAACCTGATCCGTTTATTTCAGGCAATGCAGCCTGTAGCCAAGGATAAAAACCTGAAAATTTTCTAAACGTTCATCGACATATTTGTGTTAGCTAAAAGCTAGCTGGCTCGAAAATTTCATTTGGGGAATGGAATTTCTGGAGAATCGATAAATCCGAATAGACCTTATTGAAATAAAAATCATAGCTCTACACAAACCACAGTTAATACGTTGTTTCCGTTTTGTTTCTCAAGGCTATTGACAGCAGGGATGCTGTCACTCAGGCTACACGGACATATTGACGCCGTGCCTTGAGAGACAAAATGGTAGCAACCAGTAGTTTGTTTAGAGCCATGTTAAAAAAACTTTGTATAAAATAACTACCGACCTGATAAAATACCCGAACAACCCCTAAGGTATTGATTTATCATGATTTTAAAATAAGAGTGTTGCACAGAGCTACATGGATCTATTCACGCCTGCTGATGAATCAAACCCTTAGATCAAGCTGAGTGTATGATCAGAACTTGACCTTATTCAGCCACGGATTAAAACCGATAATTCAAACCAATATTGGCCGCCATCGATTCCCAGTTAACTCCGTTTAAAACCGTTTCTCCCTGCGTGCCATCGGAGAAAAAAATACGATCCACACCTTTTTTATTGGCATCCCAGCGTTGATAATCCACTGATAAATTTAAAAATAAATCTCGATTCAACCTGAGCTGGCTACCAAGTGAGGCGACATAGCCTGTTCCTTCGGCTTCATGTTCAAAACTGCGAGGCTGGGCAAAGTCTTCTCTCAAATTCCAGGTTGCTGCCGCTTCATAATAAGCATAATGATATTCAAATGAACCATACAAACGCAGATTATCAGCAAAATTCAATTCACTATCCACCCCGGCCCAGGGCCCCAGCCAGGAAGCATCATAACTGCTGTCCAATCCGGGAATAGCTCCCTGAAAGGGTATGACTTGGCGGCCATCCGTAATTGTCAGATTTTGCGCATGATAGGAAAAGCCGAATTTCGGCATCACACTCAAAAACGGACGAGATGCTGACGAAGGAATTAAACCGAATCGATAACCCAAAGCAATTGATAAATCAATTACATTGCCTTCATCAGCCTGATTGACGGATCGGGAAAACTCCTCAGTACGGTCATTGCCCAAATAATCTGAATCCTGATTGTCCCCGTCTAATATGGTTCCATAGCTGAAATCTGCATCAACAACCCAATTTGAATTAATGTGCAACTGACTACCAATCCCAAAACTGACTATTTCCAGATTTCTCCAGGTGAGTTCAGACAGAATATTAGGCTGTCCACTGGGGTCAGCAATGGTCCAGTCAAAATCATCGATTCTGTAACCACTATCGAAATAAAATTCTACTGCCATATTTTCAGCCCATGCGCCTGCATGATTAGCGGGAACAGCAGTATCATCACCTGCCTGATTTTCTTCAGAATGCAAACGATAACCCTGAGCCTTTTCTACGGGCTTGGCCTCGGTCTGCTCACTGGAAAAAATCACCATTTGCATAGCAGGCACAGTCTTTTGATCAACAGATGAATGGGGTTGCTCATCAAAAATATACATCTGAATTTCAGGAATCGCAGAATCAGCCAACATCACACCTGGCAAACAACTCATTCCCAGTAAATAAATTCTGCATACATTCATCTTCATCCCTGTTATTTCTTCACAATGGAGTTAACAATATCATTAAATGGACCGGCAGAAATCAGATATAAATAGGTTGAGTCGCCCATTTGTCCACGAGGCTTTAAACGCGCCTGTTCTATGCTGGAAGCCAGCCATCGACCCTTAATATTTTTATAATCTATGGTTAAATCCGTATTGGATTCATTATAAAGACCCAATGCAGTCACGTGAATCCCGCCCTGCCTCCAACTGGCTACAGGAATGGTTTTAATGCGCGTATCATAAACAATATCAACCGTCCTCAAACCATTGAGCCCAACCCGGTCTATACCGTCAGCCACGGTCTGTTGTGTAGCGGGTTTTCTCACTGTTTCAGCAGCAAATCGGGTTAAATTCACATAAGTCTGCTGTTTATTGCCTTGAGGAGTTAAACGGCTTTGATCCGTTGGTTTGGTATGCAATGCCCGTTCACCTTTATCGTGTATGACATCGAATTTATCCTGTAAATCGTATTCCTTGAATGGTTTTTCCAGTTGATAGCCTTTATGACGCTTATCTCGATTGGTATAAACATCCAGATTATCCAGTTGCGGTGAATTAGGATGGATGGACACATTATCCAGCAATGCCTGGCTGTCCAGCGATGCTTCATTCGGTGTCGTCGTGATAAATGGCCGGATGATCACAACCAGTTCCGTCCGGTTGCGCGTATCACTCTGTTCTCTGAAAAAGAAACCTAAACCGGGAATATCTCCCAATACAGGCACCTTGCTTTCTCTATCTCCGGCTGTTTCATTAATAAAGCCACCCACTGCGATAGAGGTTCCATCTTTAGCGACCACGGTACCACTGAAGGTTTCTGTCTGTACCACATCAATATTGGCATCGACCAGATTATTTCCAACCTGAACTGGAATGGTGGCCGGAATGGAGCTCAAACCAGAACGTTCAATCAAAATTCGAATATTGACCGTCCTGTCCGCATTAATATTCGGCGTAAGAAACAGGGTAGTCCCCAAATTTCGGGTCTCCGTCTGTGGCACGATAATCGAATTGTTAATCACCGTGGCATTCCCTGCTAAGGCCGTACTTGTCGAAGAATCTACATAACCAGTAACGATGGGACGTTCATCACCGATAAAGACCCGACTGACTTCCTGATTCGTTGTCAGCAAAATAGGCGTAGCCACTTCAGTCACCCGGTTTTCCTGCTCCAGCAATTGTAAACGTGCTTCAAATCGATCACTGACATAGGTGGCCAGAAAAGCCGGATTAAAGGTTGTTGCTGCCACATCCAGAGTCTGATCCAGCAAGGCAGTAGCGCTCCGCCCTTCAGTCACTGTGGTATTATCCGATTTCACTTTGAAATCAAATAAAGAATCAAATCCATCCGATAAATCGATAGAAAGAATTTTAACTTCCATCAGCAACATGGAACTTTCAGTATCAATCTGTTCATAGAGCGACCTGACCTGTTTCATGGCTTCGGTATCCCTGGTTCTGACCAACACCCGGTTTTGGCGTTTAATCACACTGACATAAATCGGAGCCTGATGACGAATAGCACTCGCCAGGAAACGGTCACTACGCGAAGAATCACCGGATAAAATATTCTGCAGATCCTCGCTTTTGGTATTAATATCCTTTAACAACTGGGCAATGGAATCAAGAGAACGACTATTCTCCACACTATTGCTGTTATTACGATTACCATTGGCATTATTGTTATTATTATTGTTGTTGTTTTGGTTGTTATTATTATTGCCGTTATTTCTATTATTCCTTACACAATTACTGCGACTACTGTTATTCCCACCGAATCCTCCTACACCACCATTATTGTTATTTCCATTGTTATTATTATTGTTGTTGTTATTTCCGTTATTATTGCCACCGCTGCTATTAAAACTTTCACTGCCAGTCGCGCTGTTGATCAAATCAAATCGGTTGATTCGTGACGATAAATCATTCAGCAATTCATCTTCATTAGAACCATAACTCAAATAAACCCGTTCACTGCCATAGAGGTTACACACCGTATCAGCCAGGTCTATCGCATTTTTAGCATTTTTCATGGTAAAAATACGGGTCTGTTCCGACTTGAATTCCACCTGTTCCAACCGATATTCACTCACAGTATAAATGCGAATAATATTGGCAGAACGGTCATGCTTATACCAGAGGTTATAGGTTTTAGCGATGGCATCAATTACATCCAGTACCGAAATATTTTTCAGATACATGGTAATAATGGTACGAGAAGCCTCCTGTGAGGCAATCATATTTAAATCAGAATGATCTGATAATATCTTGAGTGCATCACCCACACTGATATTTTTAAAATCAAGTTGGCCAATTTTTTCATAGGCTGGTTTTTTTGCTGCCTGAACATCAGTCGCATTGAACGGGGCAAGCAACAAATTCAATACAACCAAGCTGGTTAAAAGTTTTGTGAACATCAGGTTTCCGCTAAGCATTTAAATGATTCTGGTTTGCCTGTTGCATTAATGCAAAACCATAGATTGATTGAATGGACTGTCCAGAAAAATAGTGACGTGGTCTTCAGCTATTTCATCTATCCGGATATTGACGATTTTTCGATTGACCAAAAGCGATGATCGACTCCCTTCCAACACATGAAATATACGGTTATTCACATTCAATACCGCCTTGGCAGGTTTGTCTTTTGCAATGACCTTACCTATCAGCTGAATCACTGGAACACTCAATTCATCATCCAGTTCTTCATTATTGGAACTGGAATTGTCTTCTGTAAAACGGCCTCTTTTAATCTGATCCATGGCCTCACGAAAATTTTTACTCATTTCGGTGGGATTTCGAAGAATACCCACGGCCTCATTAATATTTTCAACGGTTAATTGAGACTTTGCGTTATAGACCTGATTAGTCGATTCAGCAGCAACCGGTAAACAGCATAAGCACAAACTGAAAAATAAACATTGCTTCATGAAGGACTTCCCCCGGCAGCCGAAAACATAGCCACCAAAAATGCCGCATAAACAAAACCGACCACCCCGCCCACAACCACAGTCATAGTCGGTGCAATCATGCCAGTCAGCTGGGCAATGGATTGTTGCAACAGCTCATCGTGATAGTCTGCCATTTCCTGCATGATCTCATCCATCGTCCCTGAGCTTTCACCCACACCCACCATTTGCACAAACAACGGCATAAAGCCGGAACGGTTTTTCAGGGAATCGGAAAGACTATTGCCTAACAAAATGCGTCGATGAGCATAAGCCACCCGACTGGCGATGTATTTATTAGCATGCAGCTTTTCCATCGTTACCAGGGCTTCTGATATCAAGACACCACTGCGCAATAGTAATCCCATCGCCCTGGAAAACAACACGGTTCCGGATAATCTGAGAATCTTACCTAATATAGGCAGCTTTAAAGCTGATCGGTCTATCCACCAGCGAGATGGAGACCAGTTATAAAACACAATGAACACCGTAATAAAAGTAATGCCACTGACGGACAAAAAAATCGAATTGGCAACAAACCAGTCCGAGACATCAATCAGGGCCTGAGTAATCGGAGGCATGGGTTTTCCCATGATTTTTAATAATTCTTTGATTTCAGGGACGATACTGGTCAACATAAAAACCACCAGACCTATGGCAAATAACAAGGTGACTACCGGATACTTCAAGGCCGAGACAATTTGTTTTTTTAAGCGTCGCGACGATTTAATTTCGTTGGCCGCCTGATCCAGCACTAAATATAAATGCCCGGTCTGCTCGCCGACTTTCACCAATTGAATAGTAAAAAAGTTAAACACCTTATGTTCCTGCATGGCATCAGAAAACGCTCCCCCCTGCTCGATACGTTCTATCATGTCATCCCAGGTTTTCTGAGCACCGATACGGGCAAATTCCGCCGTCATATTCAAGGCATCCAGCAAACTGATTCCACTACGCAACATCACAGCAATCTGATGAAATTCATGCTCCAGTTCTTTTTCCTGTATAGCGCGATAATCTAACGGGTTCAAACTGAAAGTCTGTCTGTGACGTTTGCGATGCTGATTTTGTACTTCATCAATTTTTAAAACCAGCAAGCCTTCCTGACGCAAATTGACGATTGCAGCATCCCGATTCGGACTGTCTATGCTGTCTGAAACCTGCTGACCCTTACGATTTCTGGCGATATAGGTAAAAACTGGCATACCGTTACCAGGACGAAGCGACTTTTAACACTTCAGCATAGGAGGTTTCACCTACCAATAATTTTTCTAAGGCATCATCCAGTAAACTATTAATGCCCGCATCCCGCATATTTTGAGCCAATATGGCTTCACCTTTATTATCGACCACATCACGTGACCACGCCTCATTCAATTCCATAATTTCATACAGGCCAATCCGTCCTGAATAGCCTTTATCACCGCAATAAACACAACCGGTGGGATCATAAATCAACTGTCCTTCCAATTCCGGGTGCATGATGGCACGGGCTTCGTGCCCGGTCATGGGACGCGGAATTCTGCAAATATGGCATAACCGTCTTAACAAACGCTGCGCCACAGCCAGACGAAGTGCCGCAGCAATTAAATAAGGCGGCACACCCATGTCTATCAGTCGAGTGACGGTTGCAGCGGCTGAATTGGTATGCAGGGTTCCTAATACCATATGACCGGTTAAAGCTGCCTTGATAGCTATATCCGCTGTTTCCCTGTCCCTGATTTCCCCCAGCATCACCACATCCGGGTCATGCCTCAAAATACTGCGCAATGCCTTGGCAAAGTCCAGTTTGTCTGAATTAGGGTCTATTTCACACTGAGCAACGCCATCAATTTCATATTCAATTGGATCTTCAACCGTCAACACATTGACATCATGCTCCGACAGCAATAAACGGATCGAGGCATATAAAGTGGTGGTTTTTCCACTGCCTGTCGGCCCGGTCATAATCATCAAACCCTGAGTTCTGCGTAAAAAGGTTTCTATCTGGCTACGATTAAAATCTGAGAAACCCAGTTTATTCAGAGTCAGTCCTTCTGTCTGTACCGCCAGCAAACGCATAGTAATACGTTCACCATATTTGGTTGGCAAGGTAGCCACACGAATATCAATACGCCGTCCCCCATTCACAAACTGATGAGAGAAACGGCCATCCTGTGGCGAACGTTTTTCCGCTATATCCAGCCCGGCCATGACTTTTAACCGGCTCGCCAGTTCGGTATAAACATCGGCTGAAATATTGTCATAAGTTTCCAGTTGCCCCTCTACCCGAAAACGAATACGGCTGCCTTTATGTCCAGGGTCGATATGCACATCTGATGCTTCTCTGATATAAGCGGCATATAACAGCTTATCGCCCATATCCACTGCTTCAGAGGTTTCATTCTCATTGCCTTTTGCTGCAGGAAGAGCTGCTGGCTGGATATTGCCATAAACTTGCTTTAACAGCTTATCCAGCTTGGCCTGCTCCACATCCCAAAGCACCACCGGCGCTTTCATCATGCGTTCTATGGCATGACTCATACTGATATTTTTAATATTGGAAACGGCAACATGCACCCGGCCACGCTGCTCCATAAAGGGCAAAATTTTACGCCGTATTGCGATATTGGAAGGGATGCGTAAGGTGCAGGCCGGATCAATTTTCACCCGCTCTATATCCAGCTGATGTTCACCCGGTTCCAGTTTGACATGATCAATATACTCAACACCGAAGCGTAATTCCTCACGAAATTGTTCTACCCATTTGACCACTGCGATCCGTGTCATTTTCTGAGTAGAAAACTGGATACTCAGGGTAATCTGCACATTTTCAGACAAATCCAGATGATCCATCTGACTGATAAGCATGGCCCCTTTGGGTGAATGATTTTCCACCGCTGAAATCAAGGCACTGTTTTCATGATCAAATATGATGGCTTCGTGATTTTTGACCGCTATTCGTTTCTGCTTACGCAGATCATCCAGGTTTTTTTCCACCGCCTGAAAACTGGCCAGGGCAAAATCAGTCTGATTATCACTCATAGCATTGTCCTGAACTCAAAAGATTAAAATTTTTCATTACATCCACAACACCAATTCCCATTTAAGCAGGTCTGAAGCGACCTGCTCAGATTCATGCTGTTGAGGTAAAGACATAGTCACTTTGACCGGAACTGCATCCAACTCATCCGCTGCAATCTGGTTCAAAGCATTATAGACATCACTGTATCGCCCATAGACAGAAATAATTTGAACGCTGACCTCGGAATAGTCTTTTTTGTTCTTGTCATCCTGAGTTTTATTTTCATCCATGGGTTTGACCCAGTTCCAGACATCTTTTAAAGCCAATGTCATCTCCTCTTCCGACATGATCTGGCTTTTTTCGTTGATGACCTGTAATTGGTTTGAAGCCAATATATCGGATAACTGACCGGTGGATTCAGTGGAAAGAAATTCATTCGAAAGAAAACCGGCCATATCACTCATTCTTGCCTTCAGATCTTTATGTTTCTTCTTTAGCTGATTGATTTTAGATTGAACCTTGCTTTGTTCAGTAATCGTGCCTGAGACAGAATTTGGGTTAATGCCCTTGGCCCTTAAACGCTGAAAACTCTGCTCTGCAGCATCTCTGGATTCGCCCAGCCAACCACTGATAAACACAAAATAAATAACCAGAATCGTCATGGCAGGCAATACACGTTTCAGTAATCGATCTCGTTTTTGTTCTTCGGGTGTCATCTCGATTAACTAGCCTTTATTCTCTATAAAACCCTTCAAGCCTAAATCTTCGATCTGCATAGCAAATGACCAGGGGCCGCCATTGTCAAATAGGCCCATTGCGGTTTTAGTCGGTGGATGTACCTTCCAGCCGAGCTCAGCCAATGCGGTCTCGAGATGTTGTGCCAGTTGATTACTTAAATTCGCTTTCAGACTGACACCCGTCACAACCACCTGATTACCTTGCATGTTGATTGATTCTGCCAATAAATCTTCCGGACTGCCTTCTGCCAGCATTTTCAGTAATACCGCAGGGCGTTGTTTCAAAGCGTTCATGGCCACAGGAATGACATCAATATTGCCATCAATGCTTTTAACCTGTCGCGTCAAGTCCTGTAACAGAGTTTTATTTTTTTGCAGGCTGTCGCGATAGGCGCTCAATTCCTTATCCGCCTGCGATAATTCTTCGAACTGGTATTGATAGTCAGATGTCTGATATTGAAGTAACAAGGCATGGCTCAGGCAGAGCAACAAAGCAGCGGCGCCACCGCCAACCCTATAGACCAGTTCTTTATTCAGGCCACCGGACTCAGCCAGTAACGGTATCGGCGTTGCTTCGTCGTCAGCAACCAGTAACTGTGCCCATTGCCCCATCCAGAAAATCAGAGCGCCGTCCAAGGTCAGGCGATAATTTTCATCGGTAGCCGGTAAATATTCCAACTGATTATTCATCAACGCTTCCGATTTGTCGACGGACCCGGTTTCCAGTATCCACTGGTCAATCTCGCGTTGCCAGTCACCTTGGGTTTCTGTAGGAAAAATCTGTAGATTAAAGCCTTGCTCCGGGCTTTTTGATATGGCAAAGGCCTTGCCGGGCCAGCATTCCAACCTGAGCCAACTGCTTTCATCACTGCTGGATAGCAAACCGGGAAAGCCTCCCGGATGGGTTAAACCCCCAAATTTAAGGGCTGCATCCTTGCACAAGGCCAGCAAATCATCAAAGGTTTCTCTGGCGATAGCATTAACCCAGTAATTATTCATCTCGTCTATGCTGTTGATCAGCTGATAACTGAGTACATTGTTGCTCAAGCTGTTATCGGTCAGAGCTTCGTATTCAAATTGCAGGGCCTGCTCCAGCACCTCATCCTCGACGCCTTCGACCTGCACAGCCGGCAATGACAACTGAAAGCTGTTTAAGCGTACATAAAGTATCCAGAGACGACGACCGAATTTTTCTGTCTGCTCCAGCATCTGTGCCAGGGCAACAGGCAGGGTATTGGATGTGGGGCAGTCTACCTCGATGACCTCGGCCTCTCCCAGAATCAGGCCATTTTTATCGGTATCGATTCTGAAGGTTTTGACTTCGGTAATATAGAGTAGCGTATGGGCTGCACGTCTACTCAAGCCAGGTAGCTTGGCTAAATTCAGCATGGATAAAAATACCTCTATTTACAATACAATCTGTTAAATAATCGAGCTTTTCTCCTCCCTGACAAAAAAAATGCACAATGCAATACCTGCATTATGCATTTTTCAGTTTCCTAAATTAATCGACTTTTATTGTGCTGGCCACTACCCGTGGTAACGAC
>SPJL01036796.1_pt1 | contig 11887 bp, 7 predicted proteins | sample 3741751 | NCBI WGS metagenome assembly SPJL01 (sample SAMN10925998, study PRJNA522277) | cold seep metagenome | isolation source: Elba SIP-enriched marine methane seep metagenome, extraction at timepoint T3 | place: Italy: coast of Elba, Mediterranean Sea | reverse complement strand
GTGTTGAGGTAGAGGCCTTGGCGGCTCAAATGGCCACCAAGATCAATCAGCTCACCGAACGATTGGGAAATCCTACCATTTCACAACTCCAATTGGATTGCGATTGGACCCAAAGTACGCGCAACGCCTATTTCCAATTGCTGGAAGCACTACGTCCCCATTTTCCCGACCTTCTTTTTTCCGCTACCATTCGTCTGCACCAAATCAAGTATCCCGAGCGTACGGGCATCCCTCCTGTAGATCGAGGCATGCTGATGTTTTATAATGTCGATGAGGTGGATGATCCCGCTACGGTAAATTCTATCCTCGATTGGTCGGTGGCCGAGGCCTATCTAAGCCCTTTGCCGGACTACCCACTCGATCTTGATTTGGCCCTGCCCTTATTTGCCTGGGGCATCGTTTTTCGCGAAGGCCGTTTATTGCGTTTACTCAATAACCTCCGAACTAGCGATGTACAGGATAGCGAACGATTTCGTCCACAGGGTGAGCACTGGGTGGAGCTGCTGAAAAGTACGTATCTTCAAGGCCATTATTTATATCGGGGTGATCGTCTGCGTTTGGAAGCGGTAAGTACGAGTGATTTGCTACAAGTGGCAAAGGCTTTGCGACCACTTTTGCGCAACGAAAAACTGCACCTCGCTTTCTATCATTTGGATACCAGTACGCTAAAGCATTACCCACATGCCGATCTTCAACAAATTGTCCAGACGCTGGCGGAGGCAGATTAAAATCGTTTTTTTCCTCGGCCTTTGTTTTACTGCGATCTTATTACCCCTGCGCTTTTCTCAGGCCTGTGGTCCCTACGTCGAATTTTCGGGCTACTCCTTTTTGCGAAGTGATCTCGTCGAGCAAGGTTTGGAATATACGCCCTACTACCTGGACTTTGAAAATTTCTACTACGATTTACCGGGTCGTGATTCGATACAGATGAAAAGCAATTTGCAAGAATGGCACGAACGTTTTTGCGAAGCTCATCCCATCGCAGATATGCAGCAGGTGATTTACGATACTTCGGTTGATGAACTCAAGGTATTGCGAACGGCGGCAAGTAGCGAAAAAATTAATGTGCCCTCGCGTCTCTTCAATAACCTTTTTGCCCGCCACCTTAAAAGTCATCAATGCCTCGAAACGATCAACTATTTGATCTTTGCCAAACGCTGCGAACCCCACGCCACCTACGTCGTTAATCCCTGGGATCCCTTGCCGCGTGACAAGGCTACCATGCAAGGCCTCATCGACGAAGGCCTGCGACAGTTTAAGAAAACCAAATCTCATTATATCAAACTGCGTTATGCCTATCAGTTGGTTCGGCTGGCGCATTATGCAGATGATTTTGAACGTACCCTCAAACTTTACGATTTTCTCTTGCCTAAGATCGACAACTCTCCGAGTATCCTAGAGGATTGGATTTTGGGGCATAAAGCAGGTGCCTTGATGGCCTTGGGAAAGAATGTAGAAGCATCGTATCTCTACGCGCTGATCTTTCAACGTTGTCCGAGTAAGCGCGAATCGGCCTACCAAAGTTTTAAGATCAAGACGGCCGAAGAATGGCATCAATGTCAATTGCTCTGTGAAGATGATCCTGAGCGAGCCACTTTATATGCTTTGCGGGCACATGCTGAAGAGAGTAGAGCGGCAGAGGAAATGAAGGAGATTTACAAACTTGATCCCCACAATTCGAATTTAGAAATGCTATTGGTACGCGAGATGCGTAAGTTGGAAAAGGATTTATTAGGTGGGGAGTTTAATGATGAGAAAAAGAACAATCGCCGATATTTTGGAATACCGCGAGAGGGGACAAATACTTATTTGAAATCTTTGCAGAGCGTGGTGCAGCAAATGGCGGCAGAGCGCAAGGTACGTCGACCACAGCTTTGGAAGATGGCCGATGCCTATCTCGAAATGTTGGATGGCGATTTATTTGCGGCTCAAGATAGCTTTCGTTTGCTAGAACCTTTATTGCCTCAAGGGCCATTGCGCGATCAGTTGAATGCCTTTCAAAAGGCTTTGCAAATTAATTTGATCGACCAGATGTCTTTTGAAAACGAGGAGATGATCGACGATTTGATTCACAATGATCCTTATTATCGCGAGAATCGGTATTTTCCCGATTTTGTCAATGATCGGATGGCCTATGTCTACAAACGCGATGGTCATCCCGGCCTCGCCTTCCGTTGCCGTTATCGCTTAGAAGACCTCAAGCCGAATCCTCAAGTCGATATCATTGACGATTTGCTCAGTATTTCCGATAGTTCCAATCTGGATGGGCGAAGCAATGGTTTACATGAAACCTTTATGATAAATGCCAATGGTGAAAATATTCGAAATGATTTACTCGACCTAAAAGGGACGCTACTGATGAGTCAAGGCAAGTGGGAAGCGGCTCGGGAAATTTTCCGTCAAATTCCTGCGGCCGTACGCGATCAATATCAGTTTAACCCCTTCACCGAACGGCTGCAAGATTGTGTTAACTGTCCTTTGCGGCCTCTGAATGATACCGTTTTTTACAATAAGATGGAATTGATTGAAGAGTTTATCGAGTTGGAATATAAGGCCAAATCGGATATGGATTTTGGTGCGGAATATTTTTATCGTCTGGGTTTGGCCCATTATAATATTACCTACTTTGGAGACTCTTGGCAGGTGATGGATTATTATCGTAGCGGGGCCAATTGGGATTATGATAAGGATGGTGTTTTTGAAGATTGGTACTTCCCTTTTGGTAATCGCGAAAACCGCGACTGTAGTATGGCCATGGCCTTTTTTGAAAAGGCGCGGATTCTAGCGCACGATGTGGAATTGGCTGCTAAAGCTACTTTTATGGCCGCGCGCTGTGAGCAAAATAACTATTTCATCAGCAAGGATTGTACGTACAATGCCTATAGCAACCAGATGCCTGACATCCCCGAACGCTATCGCTTTTATTTTCAAATCCTGAAAAAGGATTATGCGAATACTACATTTTATCAAGAGATTATTGCGGAATGTAAGTATTTTGAGGCTTATTCCTACAAGTAAAATAATTAGCACTTTAATTAATTTAGATCATCGACTATGATATTTCCTATCGGCGACGACCAGGTAAAAGGTGGGCATTATCCTTTTTTTAGCTACGGCTTTATCGTGCTCAACGTAGCCATTTTTTTTCTTCAACTCAGCATCCCCGGTAATTTAATCTGCGAGTGGGGGGCGATCCCCAACGAGATTGTGGGGGGCGAAGATTGGCTTACCATGTTTAGCAGTATGTTTATGCATGGTGGATGGATGCATCTCATTGGTAACATGCTTTTCTTATGGGTATTTGCCGATAATATCGAAGCGACGATTGGCAATTTGAATTTTCTAGCTTTTTATATCCTAGGTGGTTTGGCAGCTACGGCTACTCACACCTTCCTTAGCATAGGAGCCGATCCTACCTTAGCTTGTTGTTCCGTATGTGCAAGCATCAGTTGTATTGGCGAAATGCCTGCTTGCGAAGGTTCTATTCCTATGGTCGGGGCCAGTGGTGCTATCTCGGCAGTAATGGGCGCATACCTCGTTATGTTTCCCAAGTCTCGGGTACGGATGTTGGTACTCATCTTCTTCCGCAGCTTCCGCATCCCGGCTTTTGTTTTCCTCGGCTTCTGGATTGGCCAACAATTAATTAGTGGTTTTGCTTCGCTGGGCCCTAATGCCATGGAGTCCGGTACGGCTTGGTGGGCACACATTGGCGGTTTTATTTTTGGGGTGATAGTTGGCTTTATAGCGCGAGCGAGCAAACGGCCCCAACGAGCGGCGCCACAAGCTCAGCCTGGCGATTACGTATAAAATTAGGTTGGACTCGTTAACTTTTAAAAGAATGTGACGATGCCGCTTCACTTTCGCTTTCTATGGAACAAGACTTTTTCCATGCACAAAGCCTGCGCCAATGGGGCAGCAGGCTATTAGTTATCCGTATTCCTCTTCTGTTTTTTCTCTTTTACCACCATCGCAAATGATCGTGGGCTTTATCTGCTTTTTCAAAGTTTAAATGGAGGGGAAGAATAGTCTTTTAGTGTAATATCTCCAATTCTCGATAAACAACTTCAAAGACTTTAATTTCTTCCTTTTGCTGAAGGATACCAATTCTTTCACGTGTTATTAGGTGGGGAAAAAGGAGGCTTTTCCGTAATCAAATCCTACCACGACACTTCCGATCTTGGAAAAGTCGACGATTACTTGGAGCTCCAGTTATTCAATTTATGTCTAATCAAACCTATTAACATGTATTCAAAACTATTAAGCTTACTTTGTTTGCTTACCTTATTCTCCTGTGCCAAGGAAACGTTGAATCCGGCAGAGCCCAGCTTTGAGTTAAGCGCCTTGGAAGTGGAAAACCTTTGTCAATTGGGCCACGACCATATAGATAATGTGCGAGAAAATTACGTTGTGGTAGATGGTGATATCCTCTACTATCGCCCCGCTTTACGGGAATTGGAAACGATTGAAAAACCGCTTTGGCAGGAATCGGGCTTAGAGGCCAGTGACCGCCAGTTGACCTTTAAAGAATTGAGTCGGGTGATTGCTTACGACAATCTGACGATTAAGGCCTATGCGGAAGGATTTAGCTTGGCGATGTTGCAAGAATTAGTACTGGCAGCTCGGGTATGGAATTCTCAAGTTCATTGTAAAGTACGTTTCGAAATTACTCGGGAACCACTCGGAGCGGATATGACAATCCGCAATAGCACCAACACAACTTTAGGACAAGCTTGTTTTCCAATCAATGGCCAAGTCGGTAACCTGATCGAATTGAACGAGAACAATCTCTACAATTTACCCTTAACGTTTAATGGCCCCAACTGCGGCCCTTTTACCCGTACGCTCGACATCCAGGAGCGGGTCAATATCATGATCCACGAAATGGGGCATACGATTGGCTTTTTTCACGCCGACTCTAACCCCAATTCCATTACCGGTAACGCTGGCTGTGGTAACACTGTGGTGAACGAAGGCTTTTTACTCCACGGAACTACGCCTAACGATATTTCTTCCGTGATGACCTCGGGCCCTATCCAATTGGGCGCCTCTGATTGTAATATCAATGGTATCAATCCCGCCGATCTACGCGCCGCTCAGTTGCTTTACCCCGATCCAGGGATCGCCGATATTCCCGACATCGCTAGCATCACCACCGTGAGTGGGAATACCCGTCGACTCACGATCAACTATCCGGCTAGTCCAGCATATTATCAAGTAGAAATTTGTATCAGCCCGGCCGGGGCCCCATTCCGCTGCTTCTTTACCCCTGCCACTCAAAATACTTTTGACTTTTTAGCGCCTCCGGGATTTACCCTAGTCCGTATCGCGGGGCTCAACTACCGTGGCGATTTCAGGACGAATTATGTACAAGACGGAGTCCAATTCTAATCGCTGCCCGCTCCCCAAAGTGGAGTAATCAATTTGAGATCTATTTTTTATGATCTGATTATGGAAATAGGTTCGACCTCCTTTTGGGGGTCGGACTTTTTTGTAGTAGGATCAGTAGCGCTTAAGTAATTTAAACCGACCAAAAGGAGGGTGGAATAAAGCGCAATTCCAATCGAAGTTTCCAATGTATTTTCCATGAGAAAGGAAAGGAAGATGATGAAATGCAGAATTAAGAATAAAGGTTCGCGATAGTTTTTTCGGTAAAAAAGAGGATAGAAGAAGGCAAAAACAAAGGCGAGTAGCCCCAAAATACCTGAACCGGCAAAAATGGAGACGAACTGATTATGCGGCATCTTGGGAGGCAAATCGGGGTATTGCTTGGCATAGCGCTGCTCCATTTCCTGACGCAGATTACCCGGCCCCACTCCGGTAAATAAGTGTGCTCGCCCAATCTCCATTCCAATTTGTAGGGAATGCAATCGTTCGGAATCAGAATAATTGGCCCCTTCTCCGGCGGCATATCTTTCCATATCGTAAATCGCATAACGGGCCTTGGCTCGAAAGCTAGGGACGTATTGATAAGCAAATAGGGGTAAACACAAGAGTACAATTAGGGTCAATGCTCCGACGATCATCTTACCCGTTTTCCAGACATAAATCAGGCTAAAGAGTAGCAAGGAGGCGTAGAGGGTAAACAAGCCACTCCGCACTGAGAGGATGTGGAGAAAGGCGAAGAGAAAACCCGTCAGACCGAGAATGAGGTAACGTTCCCAAGGGTAACGCCAATAGAAGTTTTGCCAACCCAGATAGAGACCACCCATGATTCCCAGGGCCACGAGCAAACTGTAGCGGATATGGCTCATGGGGGTAGGCATGGGATGCCCTTGCTGCATGGTGAGGTTGATGCTTTCAAAATTTTGCCAATAATGAATGCCCACATCAACGGCGCTATAGCTAAGGAGTAGGAGGAGGAAGTAAAATAGGCCGAGGTATTGCTGACGCGAAAAAGGCGGTAGGGCCGCAAAGGCAAGAGGGAAAAGTAGAAAGGGAAGTTTGAGCCTTAGCCGTTCTTGCCAATAGCCCATATCCTCAACTCCAAATACCCCTACCAAGACGATCAAAAAGTAAATGCTCAACACCAGATAAGGGCGATATTCCCAAAACTGCCGCAAATTAGCAACAAAGGAACGGTTAAAACGGATGGGAAACTTACGCTCCGCGTCCCATTCAATCAAACCCAATACCAACAAGGCAATCATACATACGGAGAGTGCAAACTTTGAGTAAATCAAAGCAGTCAACAGAACACAGCAGATGAAAAAGGCAAACTGCCGGCGGCTTATATGTCGATAGATGTCCCTCAAAATTACGAGTGCAAATTTAACTTTTTTACGTCAATCACGATTTTTGTTACTTCAAAAAGCAGCTCTAAGGACGGTAGGGAAGGAAACTAAAAGTAGAACGCTAACGTTGAATTCATATTTTAAGCCCAGAGGTAGCTAAACGACAAAAACTCCTTACCTTTGTGCCTCAGTTTAATTTTTGGAAAAATCCCAACTTATGGCAGCGGAAATTTTTGACCAACTCCGACAGATTTTGAACGATATTGAAACGGCTAATCCTCAAAGCACGGAGGAGGTAGAGCAGTTTCGGATTAAATACCTAGGTAGCAAGAATACCCTCAAACCTTTGATGGGGGAGATTCGCAATGTACCTAATGAGCAAAAGCGGGAATTTGGCCAGCTCATCAACACCCTCAAAGAAGCTGCCGAAAACAAATTCCAAAGCCTCAAAGACGCCGCCGAGCAAGCCGCTGAAAAGGCCGATGCCGAACAGCTCGACCTTACCGCTCCAGGAGCGCCTCAACCCCTCGGTAGCCGTCATCCCATTTCCATCATCATGAAGCAGATCGTCGATATCTTCGCCCGCATCGGTTTTACCGTCGCCGAAGATCGCGAAATCGAAGATGACTGGTACAATTTTACGGCGATGAACACCCCCGAGGATCACCCGGCCCGGGATATGCAGGATACCTTTTACCTCAAGGATAGCACCAGTATGCTCCTCCGTACCCATACCTCTTCGGTACAGTCACGGGTGATGAAAAATACCCAGCCACCGATTCGGATCATCGCACCAGGCCGCGTTTATCGCAACGAAACGATTTCCGCTCGCGCCCATTGCCAGTTCCATCAGGTGGAAGGACTCTACGTCGACGAGAACGTCTCCTTTGCCGATATGAAGCAAACCTTGCTTTATTTCGCCCAGGAAATGTACGGACCGAATACTAAAATTCGCCTGCGCCCTTCCTACTTCCCCTTTACCGAACCCAGCGCCGAGATGGATGTCTCTTGCTTCATCTGTAACGCCGAAGGTTGTAATGTGTGTAAATACACCGGGTGGGTAGAAATCTTAGGCTGTGGTATGGTTGACCCCAAGGTATTGGAAAACTGTGGCATCGACTCCGAAAAGTATACGGGCTTTGCCTTTGGTATGGGCATCGAGCGCCAAGCCATGCTGCGCTACCGGATCAATGACATCCGCTTGCTCTTTGAAAACGATGCTCGTTTTCTCCAACAATTTACCTCGGCCCTCTAAATTCATTGTTCAAAACTGCACTTAGCTAATATATGAAACCCAGTATCCCCAAGGGCACTCGCGACTTCGGCCCCGCCGTCGTCAATCGCCGCAATTATATCTTTGATACCATCCGCCAAGTCTTCGTCAAGTATGGCTACCAAGCTATCGAGACGCCAGTATTGGAAAATCTGTCGACCCTCACGGGTAAGTACGGAGAGGAAGGGGATAAATTGCTTTTTAAAGTGCTCAATAATGGCGATTTCCTCCGCAAAGCAAATCGCGAAGCCATCGATCAAGGCAATTCTACGGCTTTGATCCCTTCTATTGCTGATAAGGGCCTGCGTTATGACCTAACCGTTCCCTTCGCTCGTTTTGTGGTGATGCATCAAAATGATTTAGCTTTTCCTTTCAAACGCTACCAAATCCAACCAGTATGGCGAGCGGATCGTCCGCAGAAAGGCCGTTATCGCGAGTTTTTTCAATGCGATGCGGATGTGGTAGGCACCAATAGTTTGATGAATGAGGCCGAATTGGTCCAGATTTATGATGAGGTTTTTGGCAAACTAGGGATCTCGGTTGAAATTAAAATCAACAATCGTAAAATCCTTTACGGCATGGCGGAAGCGGCCGGAATTGCGGAGCAGTTTATGGATATGACCATCGCGATTGATAAGTTGGATAAAATCGGTATCGATGGCGTACGTCAGGAAATGGAGCGCAAAGGCATTCCGAGCACTTCGATCGATCAGATAGTGGAAATGTTGGACGTAAAAGAATTGACGCCGCTAAAAACCTTGATGGCCAATAGCGAAACGGGACTCAAAGGAATTGCGGAATTGGAAGAATTCCACCGTTATTTTGACACCTATTCCCCAACGAACGAAGTGGTGTTCGACATCACCTTGGCCCGGGGCTTGAATTATTATACCGGATGTATTTTTGAAGTCAAAGCAAAGGATGTACAGATCGGAAGCATTGGGGGCGGTGGCCGTTACGATGACTTGACGGGCGTATTTGGCTTGAAAAATGTATCAGGAGTTGGGATTTCTTTTGGTGCCGATCGTATTTATCTGGTAATGGAGGAATTGGGACTTTTTCCCGAACAATCCGAGGCTAGCCTCAAAGCACTTTTTGTTGCCTTTGATGAAGCGAGCCACCTCTACGCCTTTAAATGCCTGCGCCAATTGCGGACTGCCGGAATCAATGCCGAATTGTATCCCGAGCCCGCCAAATTGAAAAAGCAGATGAAATACGCCAATGCTCGTTCAGTCCCCTTCGTAATTTTGATCGGAGAGGAAGAAATGACCAGTGGCGAATTGACCTTGAAAAATATGGAAACGGGCAGTCAAGATAAATTGACCCTCGACGCGATTATTGCACAATTGAACGCATGATAACTCCGATAAAATATTCCCAACTCAGCGAGGTACAAGCCGATTTGCGTGCGGGTAAAATCACCTGTCGCCAATTGGTCGAATACTATTTAGAGCGGATCGAAGCAACGCGATCACTCAATGCCTATGTCGAAGTCTATGCTGAAGAAGCTTTGGCCCGAGCGGAGGCCTTGGATACCCAATGGGCGGAGGCACCCGAGTCGGTAGGGCGTTTGTGGGGAATGGTGCTATCGCATAAAGATGTCATTTGCTATGCGGGCCACGGCGTAAGCGCAGCTTCCAAAATCTTGGAAGGCTTTAAGTCGCTTTATTCGGCCACAGCCGTAGAGCGCTTGCTCGCAGAAGATGCCATTATCATTGGCCGAGTCAATTGCGATCAATTTGGAATGGGATCCTCTAACGAAAATTCGGTTTATGGCCCAGCACGTAATGCCGCTGATCCTGAGCGCGTTCCCGGTGGCTCTTCCGGTGGTTCGGCAGTAGCGGTACAGGCCGATACCTGTTTGGTGTCTCTAGGGACTGATACGGGAGGTTCGGTTCGACAACCTGCTGCTTTTTGTGGTTTGGTGGGGGTAAAACCCAGCTATGGCCGGATTTCTCGCTATGGTTTATTGGCCTATGCCTCTTCCTTCGACCAAATTGGAGTGCTTTGCCACAGTGTAGAGGATGCCGCACTGCTTTTGGAACTCATGGCCGGATCGGACGAAATGGATGCTACGGCTAGTCGGCAGACAGTGCCTGCTTATTCGAAGCAATTGAATTTTAGTGGCTCCGCTCGCATTGCCTATCTCGATACGGCGATTAACCATCCCAGCATGGATGGCCAAATTGCGGACCGCACCCGCCAGCTGATTGAAGACTTGCGTACGGCAGGGCATACCGTCGAATCGGTAGAATTTGATTATCTGGATTATATTATTCCGGCCTACTACGTATTGACTACCGCCGAGGCCTCTTCCAACTTGGCTCGCTTTGATGGCATTCGCTATGGCTATCGACATCCCGAGGCCCAGGATCTTTTGGAAACCTACCAAAAATCCCGAACCGAAGGTTTTAGCGATGAGGTAAAGCGTCGGATTTTACTAGGAACCTTTGTGTTGAGCGCTGGTTATTACGATGCCTATTATACCAAAGCACAAAAAGTACGTCGCTTGATTCAAGATCGAACTACGGCCATTTTTGCGGATTACGATTTTATCCTCATGCCCGTCAGTCCTTCTACGGCTTGGAAAATGGGGGAGAAATCAGCAGATCCGATTGCGATGTATTTGGCTGATATTTACACCGTACAGGCTAACATGGCCGGGGTTCCTGCGGTGGCCTTGCCCCTTGCGGTTCATGATAATGGCATGCCTTTTGGGGTCCAGCTCATGGCTAAGCGTTTTGCTGAAGCCGAACTTTTGGCCTTTGCGGCCCATCTCAAGACCGAATTCACACAAAACTAAGCACCTATCCCCCTGATTATCCCCTAGTGGATAATGTTACCGATTGGATCAATAAGGAAAGTTCTAAGGAAATGTTAAATCCGTGGCTGGAACAGTTATTGATACAATCATAATTATTGTAATGCGTTAAAGTTTAATACTTTTACGAATGTACCTTTGATTTATAGGAATTCTTTGGGTAGGTGTTTGAGCAAAAACCTGCTGTTTAATCAAAAAACGATGAGAATTGTAGTTTGGGCCTTAGCGGCCTTATTTTTTGGAATGAACTTAAATGCGCAGTCGAATCTCAATCCTACGGTCCCCCAGGATTATGTCCCCCCTACGAGTAATCGCATTCCCACTTATACCGATGGCGAATTAATCGCTCGGATTAGAGGCATGTCAAGCGAAGTGATCAGTCCTCGCTTTGACGGCATCGTCCGTAGTTATATCAATACCTATACCGTCAAACGTCGCGAGCGGACCGAGGCAATGCTTGGTCGCCGGGTGATGTACTTTCCCATTTTTGATAAATACCTAGCCGAAGCTGATTTGCCTAGTGATCTCAAGTTTTTGAGTGTAGTGGAATCAGCCTTGGAGCCACGAGCCGTTTCGCGTTCGGGGGCAGTGGGGCTTTGGCAGTTTATGCCAGGCACAGGAAAAGACTATGGACTTCGTGCGTCATCGACGGTAGATCAACGTCGTGATCCTCATTTGGCTACGGAAGCGGCTTTTAAGTATCTCAAACGCCTGCACAAACGTTTTGGCAGTTGGGAATTGGCATTGGCTGCGTATAATGGAGGCCCTGGCCGCGTCAACCGTGCTATCCGTAGAGGCCGTAGCCATGATTTTTGGAAAATCCGCCGCTACCTACCTCGTGAAACGCAGAACTATGTACCAGCTTTTATCGCTGCTACCTATATCATGCACTACTACGATCTTCACAATCTCTATCCGCGTTACCCCGCTAAAGAGTTGCAGATTACCGATAATACGATAGTGTATCGCCAAATTACTTTTAACGAGATTGCCAATATCACAGGCACTTCGGTTGATGTGGTTAAAACGCTAAATCCGTCTTATCTCCGAGGCTATATTCCG
>SPJL01011086.1_pt1 | contig 11888 bp, 10 predicted proteins | sample 3741751 | NCBI WGS metagenome assembly SPJL01 (sample SAMN10925998, study PRJNA522277) | cold seep metagenome | isolation source: Elba SIP-enriched marine methane seep metagenome, extraction at timepoint T3 | place: Italy: coast of Elba, Mediterranean Sea | reverse complement strand
GCCATGACAAAGTCCGGATTGTTGCCCGGGTCCGTGTCCAACCGCGCGACCATCGTGTTGCAGGATCCCGACGGCACGACAAAGGGTTCGACACCTTCTGCCGCTTCGATCTGCGGAATGGCTTTCGGGCTGAGCGTCCCCATCATCTGGATATCTCCAGAAAGCAGGGCGTTCACACGCGCAACGCTATCCGAAACACCGAAGACCTCAAACTGCTCAATATAGGGTCCGCCTTCGCCCCAGTAATTGTCGTTGCGGACATGGACGGAACGGATACCCGGCTTGAACTCTTTCAAGACATAAGGACCGGTGCCGACCGGCAAGGAGAAATCGGTCGTGCCGTTCTTAACAACCTTGAAGTGGAATGTCCCGAGCACGACAGGCAGTTCTGCATTGGGTGAACTCATCACAGCACGGACTGTGTGTGCGTCGTCCTTGACCCATTCCTTGACGTCGGAAACGAACCCCTTCGCCTTGGACTTGCTGTCCTCTCCCATATGACGGTTCATCGAATAGATGACGTCATCAGCTGTGAAGGCTGAACCGTCATGCCACTCAACACCTTTGCGAAGCTTGAAAGTCCAGACCGAGGCATCGGAATTGGCTTCAAACGATTCCGCAAGTTCCGGCCCGGCACTGAGATCTTCACCAATCCGGCAGAGGTTGTTGAAGGTCAAACGGCTGCGCGCATAGTCGAGCGAGTTTGAGTTGATGATCGGATCCAGGGTATCCCCAGCGCCATGCTGGGCCCAGGCAAAGCGAACATTGCCACCCTTTTTCGGCGTTGCTGCAATGGCCTCTTCAACCGATCCCAACATCCCACCGGCAAGACCGGCAGTCGCCCCTGCAGCCATCAACATACCAAGTACATCACGGCGGCTGGCACCATGTTGCAAGGCGTGCCGTACCTTGTTCTCGTCACTCGGACGCAAAAGATCGTTAAGATTATTATCACTACGCTTCATAACTCAGTCCTTTCTCCATCGCCTTTTGCAGATCAAACTGCGCACGCGATAGTTCTTATGCTCCCTGTTCAACTGTGGAGCGGGTTGGTTTAAGCAATGGAACCAAAACGCTACTGCACTTCCCCCATAGTCCTCCTATGTTGAAGGTTCCCTCGATACGCCGGTGTCGGTTTGTTGATCTTCCGGCGTTAAAATCCGTTAGCCGCAGAATTCACGGACACAACGAAGCCAGTTTCCGCCCATGATCGCCGCTGCCTGATCGCGGTCATATCCACGATCAAGAAGGCCCTGTGTCAGGTTCGGAAGTTTATCGACAGTCTCGATACCGATCGGATAAGACTGCCGGCCAAAGGCGGAGAGCGGCCCAAAGATATCCGGCCTCCGCGTTCGCCAGGTCACCACACTGGGTGGTGCCACCGGATTTTCCTGTTTCGAATATTTCGCGACATAGTCGACACCGATCCCGACATGGTCGGTGCTGGTCAGCTTTGTCAGGTAATCGACATGATCCAGGAAATCATCCAGCGTTGGTGTTGTGTCCGACAGGGATTGCGGCAACCCACAAGCGCCCATCACCCCGCCCTTGGCCGCCATCGCCTTCACGGTATCATCTGTCGTGTTACGACCATTGGCGCGCAGGCCGTCGGCGTTGGAATGGGTACAGACCGGAGCCCGCGCAATCGCCGCGGTATCCGCCCGCGTCTGGTGACCGCAATGGGAAAGGTCGACCATGATCGGCAAGGTATTCGCCAGCTCGACAAGTTCCTCGCCGAGATAGCTCAATCCCGCATCCCGCTTCTCCCCACACCCATCGCCAAAGGCATTGGCCGTTGTGTAGGACAGTCCCAGAAAGCGGAGACCGAGCCGCACGAGCAACTCCAACCGCCAGAGCTTTTCTTCGAGCATGGAGGCACCCTGGGTCCCGATCATGATGCCCAGCTTGCCTTCATCCTTTGCCTTCAAAAGATCATCGGCCGTGAGGCAGAGCAGGTGGTTCGGGCTCTTCTCGATCATCGAAAGATAGGTTTCGACACGACGGAGTGTTTCGTCCCAATCCTCCTCCAATGCGAAGGTGACATTTGCGGCATTCACGCCACCGGCGAGGCAGCCATCCGCATATTCATCCTCAAGCACATAGGCGAGCGCGAGACCATCAAACACGAATGTCTCATCATGAAATCGCTTCGTGGATTCATCCGCCATCAGATCAGTACTGGGTACGGGCGTTATCGCTGACATATCAAGCGATCCTCCTTGTCTCGGTTTCGGAAGACGCATTCGCATCGCTGTCATCGCGGTTTGCGAAACGTCCGATTGTGAAGGGATCGATCGGTGTTACCGTCCGTCCCCGGTCGATGAGTTCGGCCATCACGTCGCCGACTCCCGGTCCCAGCTGAAAGCCGTGGCCGCAAAATCCAAATGCATAGAAAAGGCCCGACTCTTTGGCGCTTTCCCCCATGACCGGAATGTCATCGGGCATATATCCCTCAATCCCGCTCCAGGTCCGGATGGTCCGAAGGCCCTTCAAGGCCGGCACGAGGCGTTGCACCTGCTGAAATTGGTTGAGGGAGTGCTGGGGGAGAACATAGCTGCGGCGCAGATCAGGGTAAGCCGGGCCCCGCGTGCCACCGCCATAGACGATGTTGCCACGTTCAACCTGCCGCAGATAGACGACCTCTTCCGTTACCTTCGAATAAACACCGACAACCGGCTTCAAGGCGTAGGGAACGGGCTCTGTCACCGCCATCTGCGGGCCACGGGCGACGAGGGGGACTTCTTCACCGAATTGCTTCGACAACTGGCCGCCCCAGGCACCGGCAGTCACCAGAACACTCGGTGCCTTTAGAACCGAACTGTTGCCCGACGTAACCTCGAAATCTTCCCCGATCTTCTCAATCGCCGTGATCTCGGTGTTTTCAAGGATGGTCGCACCGGCCCGGCCTGCCGCACGCGCAAAGGCCGGCGCTGCTAGTCGTGGGTTTGCATGGCCATCTTTAGGAGAGAAAGACGCCGCCACCGCTTCCGGCCCAACGAAGGGAAACCGATCCCGCAGAGCATTTTTGCCCAGCAGTTCCAGGTCCAAATCATGGTGCCGCGCCTCAGCCGCATAGCGTTCCAACACAGCAAAATCTTCGTCACTGTAGCAGAGCCTCAAATGCCCAGTCGGCAGAAACTCGACATCTTCCCCAATAAGGTAGTTCAATTTCTCCCATATCTTCCGCGATCTGTTTGCGAGCGGAAGCTGCGGCAGAAAGCGTCCTTGGCGCCGGACATTTCCGAAATTGACACCGCTCGCCTGCTGCCCGACGAGGCCGCGCTCTACCAGAATGACGGAGCGCCCGCGCCTGCGCAGGAAAAACGCCGCTGCGGAGCCCATGAACCCGCCGCCGACAATGATGACATCCGCGCTCATCTGCGTCATGGCGCGTCTCCCACAGTCGCAATCGACAGGGGTTTGACCGGGGCTTGGCCACGGAGCCGCCCGACCTGCTCCACCGGAACGCCGAGGCGCTGCGCAAGAATTTCAGAAGCTGCCGGCCCGCAATAACGCCCCTGGCATCGGCCCATCCCGACCCGGCTGAAGGCCTTGGCACGGTTCAGTTCATCTGCACCGATACCGCCTGAGCCTATTTCACCGCAGGTCGCCCGGATTTCCCCTGCCGTAATCGCTTCGCAACGGCAGACAATCGTGTCATCCGAAAGGTTGGCCGCCACGGCATGAGGCCATGGAAAAGCCGTCGCCAGCCCGTTCCGGAACGCGTCCATCGTCTTCAGTATCTTGGTCAGGCGCCCCATTTCCGGCTCGGAGACGATGATCCCCATATCCTTCAAGGCTGCCAAAGCGGCGAGGCGCCCTGCCGCTTCTGCCCCGTCAGCCCCCAAGGTTCGTGACCCGTCACCTGCCAGATAGACGCCTTCGACGGAACTCCGGCATTGCGCATCAATCTCGGGGAACCATTGCCGGCTAACGGTATCGAAGTGAAAGGCGCAGCGGGCCAAGTCGGCTAGCTGCGTTTCCGGTCTTAAGTGATAGCCAAGTCCAACGGCGTCACAATCGAACTGCCGCTCTACCCCCGTTTCGAGACGAACGGAGACTGACTGAACACCGTCGACATCATCGCCTGCAATCTCGAGCGGTGTCACACCGTAGTGGATTTCCACGCCCCGCCGCTTCAGATCCCGGGTTAATTGGAGACCCTTAATCAGCATGCCTGGCCGGGACAGCAGCTTCGGCAGCGCTTGAAGACGCTGTCCATAGCGCGATGTATCCAGAACAGCAGTGACCGTCGCGCCCGCCTTCGCATATTGAGCCGCAACGAGATAGAGCAGCGGGCCAGTGCCCATAAAAACGGTGCGCGCGCCAATAGCGCAGGCTTGGGATTTGAGTGCGATCTGCGCGCCACCCAGTGAGAATACACCGGCACGATGCCAGCCCTTCACCGGGATGACCCGGTCCGTCGCGCCGGTTGCGATGATCAACTTGTCATAGGCAAGAGCTTGGCTTTGACCATCGCGGGCAACATGAACCTGCCCCTGCGATATGTTCCAGGCGAGACTTTCCGGCCGATAATCAATGCGGGATCGCAGCCCTTCAAAACAGTCATGCATCGCATCGGCCTTCGCTGCTTCTGAGCCGTAAAGGTCTTGCGATGTCCGCTTGAAACAATCCGGCTGGCGCCGATAGATCTGCCCACCATCCCGGCGTTCTTCATCAATCAAGATCGGACGCAAGCCCGCCGCGACGACCGTTTCCGCTGCGCGAATACCGGCTGGACCGGCACCGATGATTATGATGCGGTCTTCAGCCATTCCAGTCCCGATTTCTCTGTCTTGATATTCAGCCCAGGCGTTAACGGTGTCGTGCAGGCACGCAGACGCTCGCCATTTTGCGCCTCAACCCAACAGTCCTGGCAGGCCCCCATCAGGCAAAAACCAGCCCGGGTGCTATCACCGAATTCCGCATGCCGGACATGTCCAACCGCGTTTAGCAACGCGACCAGAAGCGTATCACCGACCAAGCCTTCAGCGGGCTTTCCGTCGATGAAGAACGCAACCGAATCCCGGTGCTGTTCATTCAGCCTGACAAACCGATTTCCCACCATTCTTCCCCGTTCAGCCCGTCGCGTTCGTTACATTCAATTGCATTTAGTTGCGTTTTCGATCCGCGCGGCTGGCCCTGTTCACTGACTAGGCTGACATGGAAGTATTTTCGCTTCCAATACCAATGGCTCTGTAATATATAACCTCGAGTTATAGTTCGGATGATCGATTATGAACGCGCGCCAACTTGAAACCTTTCGGGCCGTTATGCGGCACGGCACCCTGACCGCCGCTGCCGAGTCCATGAATGTGTCTCAGCCCGCCATCAGTAAGGTCTTGAAACATTTCGAAAGTCAGATCGGATACCGCCTGTTTGACAGGCTGGGGGGACGCCTTGTTCCGACCGCGGAAGCGCGGTTGCTTATCCGTGATGCTGACCGAATTTTCCGGGAAATTGAAGCGCTTAGGATCTTCTCGGACCGGATCCGTGACAAGCAAGTCGGGCTGCTCCGCATCGCGGCCAGTGCGCCCGCAACCTTTGGACTTCTCCCCGCCGCAGCAGAGAGATTTCGGCGCCGCAACCCGGATATTCAATTGGAACTCCTGACGCTCCCCGCAGAGGAAATCAGCGAGCATATCGTCATCGGCGATATCGATCTGGGCCTGACAATGTCGAACTTCGATCAGCCGGGGGTCCGCACGGAAGTGATCGGCCGTGCCAAAGTCGTGACGCTTTTGCCACCGGATTCCAAGCTGCGGCATCTCAAATGTATCACGCCGAAGGAGATCGAGCAGGAAACCCTGATCAGCTATGATTCAAAGGCCGGAATCGGGAAGAAGATGGATCGTGCCTTTCTTTCGACGGGCCGCAAGCGGGAACCGGATATCCTGATTTCACTCTCTATCGCAGCGGCCCCGATGGTCCAGCGCGGACTGGGGGTGGCCCTGGTCGACGGGTTGGTTCCCTGGAACAGGTTCGCCGATGTTGTGGTCCGTCCTTTCGCACCAAATGTGGATCTGGACATCATCCTGGGGACAAGCACAGTGCTGCCGAAATCCCGCTTCGTGCGGGAGTTCACCCGGGATATCCGCGCCGTGATCACCAGCGGCGAGAGCCTGGACTAGCCGGCCATGAATGCGAAACAAAAACTCGACCGGATCGATCTTAAGATTCTCGCAGAACTGCAGAAGAATGGCCGTGTCACGAATGTCGAACTGGCCGAGTTGGTCCATATCTCCCCTAGCCCGTGCCTAGCGCGGGTCAAAAAACTCCAGTCCCTCGGCTATATCACCGGCTACTCGGCCCATATCGATATCGCCAAGTTGGGCGACACCATGACAGTTTTCACCGAAGTAACCCTATCGAACCACCGGCCAACCGATTTTTCCCGTTTCCAGGCAGCTCTGGAAACACTGGATTCAGTGATGGAGTGCCATCTCGTCTCCGGCGGCTATGACTATCTCGTAAAATTCGTCACCGGTGGCATCGTCGAGTATCAGGAAACCATGGAAAGCCTGATTGAGATGAATATCGGGATCGAGAAGTATTTCAGCTATGTCGTAATCAAAAGCCCGATCAACAGGAAATACCTCCCGCTCACGCGGTTATTCGGCGATGACGAGGCTGATAAATAGAGCACCGGGCGACGTTGTTTCCACCAATACCCACATCAATACCCACGTGCAGGATCGATTTGCCCCGGCATATTCTCACCCTTCTGATGCAGACGAATACAGTAGATGACATGCTGCGCGCCCTCGTCATACGGCGTGAAAGTCGCGACATGCGGGGTCAGGATAATCTTTGGATGGTCCCAAAAGGGATGATCCGCACCAAGTGGCTCCGGCGCGGTAACATCCAGCATCGCGGATGACAATTGACCGCTGTCCAAGGCGGCAATCAGGGCATCGTGGTCCAGCTGTGCCCCGCGTCCCGCATGCAGCAGACTTGCGCCCTTCCGAAGACCAGCAAAGAGCGATGCATCCAAGATACCTTCTGTCTCCTGGGTAAGCGGTAGCAGGCATATCAGAATATCCGTGGATGCCAGGAATGCAGCCAGTTGGTTCTCGCCGTGATAACAGCGTACGCCAGGGATCGATTTCTCCGTCCGGCTCCAACCGGCCCGATCAAACCCGAAGGGAGCCAAGGCTTCCAAGGTCGCCTGCCCCAAATTCCCCAGGCCCAGAACGCCAACCCCAACGTTCTCCGGCGCTGGGCAGGTTGTGCCTTTCCAAACGGCATTCCGTTGTTGGGCGATGTATTTCGGCAATTCTCGATAGAGCGATAAGACGCCAAGCGTCGCATATTCCCGCATCATCCGGGTCAAACCAGGCGCATGTGTCCGCACCACGCGCACGGAGTCCGGCAGGCTGTCCATCCGCATCTGATCGACACCAGCGCCGATGGAGAATATCGCCTCAAGATTTGGGAAAATCCCCAAATCACCGGGAAGCTCCCAACAAGCGATGAAGCGAACATTCTCTAGATCCGGGACAGCGCAAACGGAATCATAAAACGGCAGGCCCGGCATTTCTTCACGGAACATCCGTCGCCAGACAATGCCGCGCTCCGCCGTCGATAGATACAAAAGAGTCATGACGCGCGCCCCTATCCGGCCATTGCAGACCGCAAATCCGCATTCTCCAGCGCCTTGTCCAGCACCATCCCGACGCGATCCACCATCTGATCGATCTCATCAGTGGTCGCGCAAAGCGGTGGTGCAAAGCCCAAGGCACCATTGCCGAAGGAACGCAGGATCAAGCCCTTCTCATAGGCGATGTCAAAAAACAGGTTCGACGGGTCAAGCGATGCCGGCAAGGGCGTCTTCTTCTGCTTATCGGTAACGAGTTCGAGCGCCGCCAACATACCACGGCCACGAACCTCCCCAACCAGGGGATGATCTGCCAAGCCGTTCAGTCGTTGCATAAGGCGCTGACCCGATGTCCGACCATTTTCCAAAAGGCTATCCTCGTAGAGCTTCAAGACGGCAAGGCCCACGGCAGCGCTGACCGGATGGCCGCTATAGGTGAAGCCGTGTCCGACCAGGGCATCCTGCGCCCAATCGGCAATCACGTCGTAAATCGCATCCGACATCACAACCGCGCCCATTGGCGCATAGCCGGATGTCAGCCCCTTCGCCATGGTTATCATATCGGGAACAATGCCTTCCTCTTCAGAGGCAAACAGCGGTCCTGTGCGACCGAAACCGGTGATCACCTCATCCGCGACAAACAGGATGTCCAGCTCCGCGCATAGGGCACGCATGGCGGCCATCCAACCAGGCGGCGGCACGAGAACCCCGCCTGACCCTTGGATCGGTTCCACGAAGAACGCCGCGACACGATCCGGACCTAATTCAACAACCTTATCCCGCAGCGCCGTGCAGGATGCCTCAATCACCGCAGCCGGATCATCACCGACAGGATTGCGGTAGGTATAGTGAGACGGAATCTTATGTTGCCAATCAAGCGGCACGCCGAAGCCTGTGTGAAAAACCGGCAAGGCGGTCAAGCCGGACCCGACCGAAGACGATCCGTGATAGCCTTGCGAGAGGGAGATGAACTGATCTTTCTCCGGCTTGCCGCGCGCGGTCTGATAGAGCCGAATGAAGCGGACTGCACTGTCGACAGCATCCGACCCCCCCAGCGTGAAATAGACCCGGTTGAGATCGCCGGGGGTCCGTTCTGCAAGCGCAGCGGCCAGGCGCACCGCCGGCTCACTCCCCAGATCAAAATAACCGGTTGCATAGGGAAGCTGGCGCATCTGTTCCGTCGCGGCGTCAATGACGCTGTCTTGACCATATCCGACATTCACGCACCACAGACCGGAGAACCCGTCCAAGAGCTGATGCCCCTCCCCATCCGTCACGGTTGCGCCCTTGGCCGATTGGAGAATCCGCACGCCTTTCCGCTCATGCCCACGATAGGACGCGACGGGATGAATAAGGTGGGCCTTGTCCAATTCAACGAGCGAGTTACTGCGCATCTGGTAATCCTCCAACGATTAAGTGTCTTGAGTTTGCAAGCAAAGGGGTGATGTTGATCAAGCGGAAAGGAAGTCGCTCAACCCCACGACAAATTGATAGGCTTCATCCAACTCACCACGGGTGATGAACTCTTCAGGCTTATGAGCGCGCTCGATCTTACCGGGTCCACAGATAATGGCCGGGATCCCAGCACGTTCGAACAAGCCGCCTTCAGAGCCGTAGCTGACCGCAGCGACGGGCTCTTTGCCGCTGATCCGGAAGACCACGGTCGCCAATTCAGACTCCTCCGGCAGGCTGAGAGAGGGGTACTGCGCGAGCACGGAGACGCTGAGCGACGGATCATTCTCCGCCTGATCAATGACCGGTTGCAGCAATCCCATCGCATCGACATCGGGTATTGCGCGAGCCTCAACCTTCATCTCCGCATGATCCGGAATGATGTTAATCGCGCTCCCACCTTGGATGGTCCCCACCTGCATGGTCGAGTAGCTCGGGTCGAACAGAGGATTGAAGGGTCCATCCTCACGCGCCTTCTCCGTTTCCACTTGAAGCGCGTTCAAGACTGGCAGCAAGGCATGAATCGCATTCCGCCCTTGGTCAGGCTGCGCCGAATGCCCCGGAACCCCTGCCGCCATGAAGTGAAGCGCAACCTTTCCCTTATGACGCAGGACAGGCCGCATATCGGATGGCTCCCCGACGATACTCCCCAACGGCTTGGCGCAAAGATCATCAAGCCGGTCGATCATATGCGGCGCGCCACGGCAGCCCAGTTCTTCGTCATAAGACAGAGCCAGATGGATCGGGCGGCTCAAGTTTCGCTGTCGCATATCCGGGATCGCGGCCAGTGCCGCAGAGGCAAAGCCTTTCATATCAACAGCGCCCCGGCCAAGCAGCTTGTCACCGTCAACGCGCAATCGAAAGGGATCGGCTTGCCATTCCGGCTCATTGGCCGGCACCACATCCAGATGGGCGGAGAGGATATACCCCGGCACATCGCGGGGGCCGATTGTCGCGAATAGATTTTCCCGGTCGCCTTCCGGCCCCATCATGCGCTGACAGTCAACCCCATGACCTTCAAGATACGTTTGCACAAAATCCATGATCTGCGCATTGGGGGTGCCGGCAACGCTTGGAATCCCGACAAGGCTCTCAAGTACCTCTTCCGCGCGGCTCATGATGAGGGCAATGCACGAAGGATGGCTTGTGTAATGGCGTCGGTCGTATCCGCGCCGGGGGAGACACCAATGCCCTGAGCCGTCGTCGCTTCAATGGCCCCCATAATGGCTTCGGCAGCCTGCAATTCCCCCAGATTCTCCAGCATCATGGCGGCAGACCAGATCGCTGCAATGGGGTTGGCAACACCCAACCCGGCAATATCCGGCGCCGACCCATGGACAGGTTCAAACATCGATGGGGCATCATCCGCCGGGTTCAAGTTGGCAGATGCCGCATAGCCCAACCCACCTTGGATCGCGGCGCCCAAATCCGTCAGGATATCCCCGAACAGATTGGACGCGACAACGACATCCAGGCTTTCAGGCGCCATCACCATCCGCGCCGCAAGGGCATCGATATGGTAAGAGGTAACTTCAACACTGGGATATTCTTCCGCCATCGCGGCTGTCACTTCATCCCAAAACACCATGGAGTATTTCTGTGCATTGGATTTGGTCGCAGACGCGAGGCGACCACTACGCCGGCTTGCCTGTTCGAAGGCAAAGCGCAGAATGCGTTCGACACCGCGCCGGGTGAAGATTGATGTCTCGACGGCGACTTCTTCCATCTGGCCCTGATGAACGCGCCCGCCAGCCCCGGCATATTCGCCTTCGGTATTCTCCCTTATGCAGAGGATATCGAACGCGGTTGCCCGCAAAGGTCCTTCGACGCCTTTCAACAAGCGGTGCGGACGGACATTTGCATATTGGGTAAAGGCCTTCCTGATCGGCAGCAGCAAACCATGCAGAGAGACAGAATCCGGAACCTTCGCCGGCCAACCGACAGCCCCCAACAGGATCGCATCGAAATCGCGCAACGTATCGATACCGTCCGGCGGCATCATTGCTCCCGTCTCCAGATAAAAGTCGCACGACCAGGGAAACTCGGTCGCTTCTATCCCGAAACTTCCGGCAGCTGCGGCGGCTTCGACAACCTGCCAGGCAGCTTTAGTAACATCGACACCGATCCCATCCCCTGGGATCACGGCAATTTGGTAGGTCCTCACAGGTGCCTCTTTTCTAGGGAATCCGATTGATCAAAGATCGACCAGGATCGCCTTGTTTCGTCGGTTGGATTTATAGGCATCACGGCCAAGATCCTTGCCGATGCCGGAACGCTTGTAGCCGCCGGTCGGCAGAATGTGGTCCCGTGATCGCCCATAGCGATTGACCCAGACCGTCCCTGATTGGAGGCTCTGGGCCACCCGCATTGTGCGGGAAAGATCACGCGAGTAAACACCCGCGCAGAGGCCATAGCTACGGTGGTCGGCAAGGGCGACCGCCTCTTCCTCGCTCTCAAAGCCTTGTACCGTCAGTACAGGACCGAAAATCTCTTCCACGACTGCGGGAGAGGCCGCATCGACACCGGACAGGATGGTTGGATGATAGAAAGCCGGTGATGCCTCTAAACGAGTACCGCCGAGACGGAGATCCGCCCCCTTCTCAAGCGCAGCGGCAACGATGGTCTCAATCCGACTGATCTGGGTTTCAGAGATTATGGGCGCGTATTGGGTTGCCGCGTCCCAGGTGGGACCAGGGGCAATATTACTCATGCGCGCCTGAATTTTGGCGAGGAGCTCATCCTGGACGGATTTCTCCACCAGAAGCCGGCTTCCGGCGACACAAACCTGACCGGCATTCGCAATGATGCCATTCGTGACACTGGCAGCAGCAAGGTCCAG
>SPJL01010533.1_pt1 | contig 11889 bp, 8 predicted proteins | sample 3741751 | NCBI WGS metagenome assembly SPJL01 (sample SAMN10925998, study PRJNA522277) | cold seep metagenome | isolation source: Elba SIP-enriched marine methane seep metagenome, extraction at timepoint T3 | place: Italy: coast of Elba, Mediterranean Sea | reverse complement strand
TCCCTCGCGAGTATTGATATTATTGACGTAGGAATAGAGATTTTCGGAGTAAGAAGTATTGTATTGCATCGCTACTTCTACCTCTACGTTATCTTCCTTACCTTTTACATAAATCGGCTCTTCGATCAGCTTGGTCCGCGATTCGTCGAGGTAAACGACAAATTCTTTGAGTCCTCCTTCCGAGTGAAACTCCTCTATCCGAGGCTTACCTTCTTCATCTAAATCCCGTAAATCGGTGAGGGTAAGGGTCAAGCCACTGTTGAGGAAGGCGGTTTCGCGCATCCGAGTAGCCAAGGTATTGTAGTTGTAGACTAGGGCCTCGAAAATCTCCGGATCAGGTTTAAACTTTACCGTGGTACCAGTATCATTGGCATCGCCGATCGCTTTAACGGGTTCGACGGGCTTACCACGACGGTATTCCTGCTCAAAGACCTGACCTTCTCGATGGACTTCCACGCGCATTTCTTCGGAGAGGGCGTTAACACAAGAAACCCCTACCCCGTGCAGACCACCGGATACTTTATAGGTATCTTTATCAAACTTACCCCCAGCGTGAAGTACTGTCATAACCACTTCCAGCGCCGATTTTTTCAATTTGGCGTGCATTCCAGTTGGGATACCCCGACCATTATCGCGTACGGTGATCGAGTTGTCCTCATTGATCGTCGTATAGATGTGGCTACAATGTCCAGCGAGGTGTTCATCAATGGAGTTATCGATAACCTCCCATACCAGGTGATGTAAGCCTTTAAAATCGGTACTACCGATGTACATTCCTGGTCTTTTTCTCACGGCCTCTAAACCTTCCAGTGCCTGAATATTATTGGCACTGTACTCGCCAGTTTGAGACTTTAATTCGTGCTTATTTTCTGTCGATTCCATCATGCAAAGATACGGAATTTTTCTCGTTAATTAAAGGGAAAATAGCAATTGCCAAGTAGGCCTTTGCTGGATAAAGTGTCCTCAAAAGTCAATTTGCCGTTTAGGGCCGCCTTTTTTGGCTAACACTTTGATTATTAGTGCTTTTTGAATTGATTAAACGCTGGTGTTTGCACAAAAATTGTTAACTTGCCAAAAGGCCCTCACCGAAGGAAGAAGCGAATTAGTTGCCATTGCGTTTCCCCGATGAGGTTATTGTAATTCGTTCGGATTTTCATAAGTTGTTTTGAGAGACTCAATTTTTAAAATTCTCCTTTACTTTTGCCTAATCCTCGGATTAGCACTTTCAGTGGCTACCCCACTGACCGGACAATCCTTTGCCATCCAGCAATACCAAGTGGAAGATGGCCTCCCCAGCTCTTTTATTTACGACATCGCCCAAGATCAAGAGGGTTTTATCTGGATCTCCGCAGAAGGTGGCCTTTGCCGCTTCGATGGCAATCGTTTTGAGAAAAACCCTATTCCTACGGGCCTTTCTACCGAGGTAATTCGGTTGGATGTAGATTCGCGGGGACAACTGTGGATGATCGATTTGGCGACTAATATCGGCTGTTACAATGGTGATTCTGTCCGCTGGATCGTCGATATGGCGACCTCCTATAATTTTCAATACATCAATTTTGGAGAAGATTACCGAGGAAACTATTGGTACCTCAAAGAAGGCCAAATCATCGCCGATATTGAAGGTCAAGATACCTCCTATCAGATCAAATACGAACGCAAAGACCTCCAGCGCTGTAATTCAATCATCGAAGGCCCCGATAGCAACACCTATGTGATCTCCAATTTTGGAGTGGGGGTTTTTGAAGATTATAAGCTGACTTTTCGCCCCTTCAAACAAGCTTTTTCCAAGATTCCTGAATATGGGATTGCCTATGAAAACCAACTGTTGTTTACAGTGGAAAATGAACTGTTTTTTTACTACCCTGAAGGCGATAGCTTGCGTTTGGCCTTTCCGGAATATCAAAAATATCTCAATACGCGAATCCTTTCCCTCTTTCATCACGATGGGGATCTTTGGATATCTTCTAAAGATGGAGTGCTGCTGATTCGAAATGTAGGGACGGAGGAGGAACATTCCATCAAATTGCTGGAAGGCCTAGTCGCAGGTAATGTTCTGGCCGATCATCACGGCGGTTATTGGTTGGCTACTCATGGGCAAGGCCTATTTTACCTCCCTAATCTGGAAACCAAGGTAATCCCCACCGACACGATCGGTGGTGTCCTTACCGCGATCACCGCCAATGCTCAGGGGGAACTATTAATGGCCTACGATAATAGCTTGGTGCAATTGCGAGACCGCAATTTTAAATTGCTTCATCAAACCTATCTGAGCCCCGTCAAGGACCGTATTTACGAAGCCTTTTTCTACGCTCCCGAAGATCGATTTTACCTGGCTTCGCGTCTTTTGTATTCCGTCAATCGCGACCTATCAGAGGTGTCGAGTCTGCCAAATGGCGCTTATTTGAAATCCGCACGACAGTATCCACATACGGAGCTTTGGTTGGGCACCAATGCTGAGGTGGGCTATTTTAAATCGGATTCGACTTATCTGCCGACGAGTAGTAGTCGAACCTATGCCGTGGAGCCACTTGGTGAAAGTAAGGCCTGGGTGGGCACCATTACTGGCTTGCAGTATTTTGATGGGGAAAAACTGATTCCGGTGCCTTTTGAGGAGTTGAAAAAAGATATTCAAGATATTCGATTGGCATCAGATTCGACGCTTTGGATTGCTACGGCAAATGATGGTTTGTGGGTAATGCGTAACGATAGTTTGCAAGCGCACTTTAGTACTCAAAATGGCCTGTGGAGTAATCATTGTCGGAAAATATTGCTGGACGAACGCTACGTTTGGGTGGCAACTAGCCAGGGCGTAAATCGGATCAACAGGAATGATTACAATCGAATTTATGCGATTGGAAAAGATGAAGGCTTACCATCGATGGAGATCAATGATTTGTGTAAGAATGGAGATCAGGTGGTAGTGGCCACGGGCAATGGAATTACGGTTTTCTCGGATACGCTTTCCTTTGATCAAAAGCCCGTAAAACTTTATTTCGATCGTATTAAAATCGAAGAAAGAGATACCTTGATTGGAGATCATTACGATTTGCAACATCAGCAAAACAATATCAAAATTGAGTTTAATGGCATTACCTTTCGGCATGCTAAGGAAGTGATGTACCAATACCAAATGACGGGGATTGATGATGGCTGGGTGAGTACGCGTTTGGGAGTGGCACAATATCCATCCCTGCCCTCGGGAAGGTATACCTTCCGACTACGAGCTCGTACGCTAAATACGCAATGGTCGAGAGAAAGGGTAATTACCTTTCGCGTATCTAAGGCCTATTGGGAACAGTGGTGGTTTTACCTCGGAGTGGTAGGGCTGTCGGCAATTTTGGGCTACTTTTTTATCCAAGCCATTATCCACGATTATCAAAGACGCAATGCTATTCAAGAAAAGTTGAAGAACTCCCAGCTTATTGCTTTAAGGGCCCGGATGAACCCCCACTTCTTATTCAATGCTCTGAACTCTATTCAGGAGTTGATTATTCACAACGACAAACGCTCGGCCAATCGCTACCTCGCACAATTTTCAAGATTGATGCGGAATATATTAAACATGACCGATAAGGATGAAGTATCTTTGCAAACTGAAATTGAATCACTCGAATTATATTTAAGTCTAGAGGCTTTGCGCTTTGAAAAAGATTTTGAATTTAACTTCGATATCGCGACTGGCATCAATACGCAGCAAATTAAGCTACCTTCGATGTTGATTCAGCCCTATGTGGAAAATGCAATTATTCACGGCTTGATGCATCGCCGCGGCCTAAAGACCTTGTATATCGGCTTCCGTTGGGTGAAACCCTACTTGGTGGTAACGGTAGAGGATAATGGAGTGGGGCGTAAACGGGCCCGTGAAATCCGCATCAGTAATGGCCAACCTCACCCGTCTACAGGCATGGGGCTGACCAAAAATCGCCTAGACTTGCTCAATTCAACACAGCAGGATCAGCTGAGTGTAAGAGTGGATGATTTGGAAGATGCAGAAGGCCAAGCCCTAGGAACCCGAGTAACCATATACATTGCCTTGCGCAAGCCACTAGATATACCGGATAGTGATTGGACCAGAGATGAAGAGGAAAGACGGAATGTAAAAGCTCAAACTAATTCTAATAAATAGCTATGTTGAATGCGATCATTGTCGATGATGAAGCTCGGAGTAGACGAATACTTCAACAGTTTATCGAAGAATACTGCCCCTCGGTAACGGTAATAGCCACTGCAGATGATGTCTTGTCGGGAGTAAAAGCTATTAATACCCACAAACCCGATGTGGTCTTTCTCGATATAGAAATGCCCAATTATTCTGGCTTTAAATTGATCGAATTTTTTGATGATGTTGATTTTGAAATCGTTTTTACCACGGCCTACGAACGCTATGCAATCCAGGCCTTTAGGGTATCGGCAGTTGGCTATTTACTCAAACCAATCGATATCGACGAACTAATCGCCGTCGTCAAAACGCTAGAGGGGATGCGTAGTTTGCCCAACCTCAAGGAGCGACTCAATAACCTGAAATACAACTTGAATAGTGATAAACCCCAACGCCTGGTACTGCCGGCGCAAAATGGTTTACTCTATGTCAATATGAGTGAAATCAACTACATCGAATCGGATGGTCGCTACACTAAAATTCATTTGATCGACAAGTCGACGATGATTTGTACGAGTAGCTTAAAAGCTTGTGAGGCGATTTTCGAACAAGCTCCATTTATTCGGATTCACCGCTCTTGTATCATTCACTTATCCTATATCAAACGCTACTCTAAGGGCCGCGATAGTTTCGTGATGATGGAAAATGAAGTGCGACTTGATGTAGGGAAAAATTATAAAGATGGCCTTACCGAGGCGGTGGCCTTATTTATCAAATAACCTCCTTTCTGTAAAATAATATAGCCGAAATGCAACTTCCAATTCCGCAGTTTTACGGTCGAAATTTTATCGCACGTCATCGGGAATTTTTTAAAGATCCATTGCATTTTGCACTTGATAAGCGAGCAAGCTACGGTGACTTTTTTCGTTCCCACATGTTGTTGCGAAATATATTTTTCCTGTCCAAGCCGGAAGGGGTAAAAGAGGTGTTGCAAAGCCAACAAAAACACTATCGCAAAAGCCCCGCCTACGACCAGCTGAAATTAGCCTTGGGCAATGGCCTGGTAACGAGCGAAGGCGATTTTTGGCGCAAGCAAAGACGCTTGGCACAACCCGCATTTTACAAAACTCAACTCGAAGCGATTTATAAACTCATGCGCGAAGTAGCGGAAGACTACCTCCTTGGTTTTGAGCAACGAAACATGGAGGGCAGCGCTTTTAACCTGGCCGAGGAAATGATGAAGGTAACGGCTGATATTGTGCTGGCCACTCTATTTCATTCGCGTTTTGAAGAAGGAAGTGATACCTACGAAAAGCTTTATCATACCATGCACGATACGCAGGCCTATATCCTCTACTGCGTTCACCATCCTCATCTGGTGCCTTGGACCTTTATCAACGGACAACGTCGGCGGTTCTTCCGAGACCTCAAGGTTTTTGACGACATCGTTTATCAACTGATCAAAGAACGAAAGCAAAGCGATAATCCTCCTCCGGGCCTTTTGACCATGCTAATCCAAGCCCGCGATGCCGATACGGGCGAGCAGATGACAGAAAAACAATTGCGAGATGAGGCCATCACCATTTTTGCCGCAGGCCACGAAACTTCGGCTAATGCCTTGGCTTGGACCCTTTACTCCCTCGCACAAAACCCCGATATCTTGACCCGTCTTCGGGCAGAAGTGGACCAAGTACTAGAAGATCGTATCCCGACGATGGCAGAATTGCGAAAATTGACCTATACCCAGCAGGTGATCGAGGAAGGAATGCGTCGTTATCCTCCGGCCTGGGCCCTAGGGCGGGAGGCCTTGCAGGATACGGAGATTTTGGGCGAAAAGGTGCCACGAAAATCCATCGTTTTCATAAATATCTACGCCCTGCATCATCATCCTGATTATTGGGAAGAACCAGAACGTTTTGATCCTGAGCGCTTTGCACCGGAACGGGTAAAAGACCGTTCGCGCTGGCAATATCTACCTTTTGGGGCAGGGCCGCGGATGTGTATCGGTAATCACTTCGCCATGATGGAAATGCAATTATTGCTCGCTCTGCTAGTGCGCCGATTCGATTTTACCCTCACCGATGGCCAGCAGGTAGAGATGCAACCTTTGATTACCCTCAAACCGAAGGAGGGAATTTGGATGACCGTAAAAAAGCGTAGCTTCGTGGTGAACCGGAAGGGGGCCTAAAGCATTAAGTGTATGTTTGATCGACTAAAGTTGTGGACCAATTGAATTATTTATAGTAGATGGAACTCATCATTAAGGAACTGACGGAATTGGAAGAAAAGGTGGTGCCAGCCTTATTGGAGGCTGCTGGGAATCGCCGGAAATGGCTTTTTTTTGGTGAAATTGGCGCGGGAAAGACGACCTTGATCCAGACTTTATGTAGACATTTGGGGGTAGTTGATTATGTGACTAGCCCGACTTTTTCTTTGGTCAATGAATATACTTATCCCGAGGCTAAAACCCCGGGAGGCCAGGCTTTGGTCCATCATTTGGATCTTTATCGGCTCAAAAAGCTCGACGAGGCCATTGATATCGGTATCGAAGAATACTTGGATGATCCTTGGTTTTGCTGGATTGAATGGCCGGAATTGATCGCTCCCTTGTGGCCAGAGGAGGTCTTTAAAATAAATCTTCAAATATTGGAAGATTCAAATCGAAAAATTCTATTTTTGTAAGCATTACCTAGCGCTTCGAGTCTCCAAAAATTCCGGCTCACAAGCTTTTAAATCTGATTTGCATGAGTAAGAAGCAGCAGCGTATTCCGATTCCTAAGGTGTTTACGGAAGAGCGATTTCAGACGCAGACCGAGATGCTGCAATTGCAGCGAAAGCCCAACAAGCTCTATATTGGTATTCCTAAGGAGACCACCTTACAAGAAAACCGGGTAGCATTAGTGCCTGCTTCGGTGGATACCCTTATTTCCCAAGGGCATCGGGTGGTGATGGAAACGAGCGCGGGAGAACGGTCTAATTACTCCGATCACGATTATTCTGAAGTTGGAGCCGACATTGCCTATAGTACCGAACAGGTTTATAAAGCCGATATCATCATCAAAGTTGCTCCTCCTACGCTCGATGAGATGGAGCATTTGCGGCCCAACCAAATTCTTTTTTCCCCGCTTCACCTACCCATTATTACAGCAGAATACCTCAATCGGCTTCGCCACAAGCGCGTAATCGCTTTGGCCATGGAATACATCATGGACGAGATTGGGAGCTACCCTGTGGTGCGGATTATGAGTGAAATGGCTGGACTTTGTGCGATGCATACTGCCGCAGAGTTATTGGCCAATACGAGTGGTGGAAAAGGCGTCTTGCTTGGCGGAATTTCGGGAGTGCCACCGGCCAAAGTGGTAATTTTAGGGGCTGGAGTAGTCGCAGAATTTGCGACGCGTACGGCCTTGGGAATGGGGGCCGAAGTCCGAATTTTTGACAATAATATCTACAAATTGATGCGGGTCCAAAATATGGTAGGACGTCCGCTTAATACCTCTTCGCTCAATCCGCAGCAGATGCGTAAGGAATTGCTTACGGCTGATATTGCGATTGGAGCCATTCATTCAAAAACGGGCCGTACCCCGATTATTGTAGGCGAAGATATCGTCTCGCAAATGAAAACGGGCTCGGTAATTATTGACGTTAGTATTGATCAAGGCGGCTGTTTTGCCACTTCGGAAGTGACCTCTCATAAGCACCCCACCTTTACCAAGCACGGCGTTATTCACTATTGTGTTCCTAACATTGCTTCTCGGGTGGCACGTACTGCTTCCATTGCGGTGAGCAATATTTTAACCCCAATCTTACTCAAGGCAGCGACTACCGGAAGCATCGAACGCGTCATCCAAACGGAGATGGGTTTGCGGCAAGGTGTCTACACTTATAAAGGCTGTCTGACCAACGAATACTTGGGCGAACGTTTTCAAATTAAGTTTACCGATCTAGACTTATTGATTACTTCGAATTTGTAGTTCGTGACTTTTTTAAGTGAAAAATCTATAGTTTAAATTTCTCCAATCACTTTTCGATCCTTAGGAGTGCAGTTGATTAAATGAACTGCCTCGCTGGCATATTTAGCCTTCTTATTGCTATCACTAGGAAAAATACGCTTAGCCTATTACCCTTTTTTGCTTTGAGGTATTAATGGGTGTGATTAAACAAATTTACACCATACTTCGAATCAAAAAATAGATAATATGAAAATACGACTCTACCTTTTTTTATCGCTACTTGTACTTACATTTGGTTCACTCAATGCCCAGTTTCCTACCGATGGTTTGGTAGCCTATTATCCCTTAGATGGCAATGTTGTGGATTCCACCGCAGCGCCAGTGGATGGACAGATCGTCGGCAATGTTACTCCCGCCCCCAATCGCTTTGACCAAGAGGGCCGTGCCATGTTTTTCGATGGGGATAGTTACGTAGAAATAGAGACCACCGAAAAATTTCAAATTCAGGAAGCGATTACAATTTCTTTGTGGATCAACCCTTCTTCAGTAACGACCGATGATAACTGGATAGGCTTGTTTAATAAGTGGCAAGATTTGCCAAGCCCCAATACTGGAGGCCTAGGATACTATATCGGTCTAAATCCTGATGGTATTCGGTTGCGGTGGAACACCGGAGTGGTACAAGGCGATGGTAGCCGTATTTTTCCAAATGAATGGACGCATATCGCAGTTACTTATGATGTAGATTCTCTCAGAATTTATCGAGATGGACAACAGGAGTTTGCCCGAGTGGCCCAAGGCCAAATACAGCGAACCAACACGGTGCCAGTGAGAATGGGAGCACAAAGTGAGGAGTTTAATAGTACTACTCGGTATCACGGTTATATGGATGAAATCTTAGTATACGATCGTGCTTTAAATGCCGACGAAATTAGTCAAATCTATGGAGGAATCCCTACCTCCACGCGGGACATTAACCCTCTCCGCCTCGCTCAAGTTTTTCCAAATCCTTGTACTGATATCGTTAGGGTAAGTTGGCCGGATGCAGTATCGAAACCTAAGTATGGTATTCTCTCCGATCTACTCGGCCGTCCACTTCAGCAAATTAATTTCGAGACTACCACTACGCAAATTTCCACGATAGACCTACCCCGAGGTATTTATCTATTGTCCTTTTTTAGTGAAGATCAACAACAGACCATCCGTTTAGTAAAAGAATAGAATAGATCAACCATTGATTCTAAAATGTAGAACTATGAAAATGAAATTTCACTTTCTTTACTGGTTTTTTATTTGTGCAATACACGTCAATGCCCAATATCCTAGCAATGGCTTAGTGGCTTATTATGCCTTAGATGGTGATGTGAAAGATGCAGCCGAAGAGGTTAGTAATGGCCAGATTATCGGTGAGGTCGTTCCGGGGCCAAATCGCTTTGACCAAGAGAACGGTGCTATGTTTTTCGATGGCAATAGTTATGTGGAAATAGAGGCAACGGAGAAGTTTCAAATTCAGGAAGCGATTACAGTGGCGATGTGGATAAAGCCCTCTTCTGTTTATCCTGAAAACTGGATGCCTTTGTTTAATAAATGGGAAAGTATTCAATCTCCTGACCCTTTGGGGCGAGGTTTTTATGTGGGGGTGAATCCTGACGGGATTCGCCTACGATGGAATACGGGATTGGTGTGGAGCGATGGTGATCGCGTTTATCCGAATGAGTGGTTACATGTGGCGACGACCTATGATGCAGATTCTCAAATCATCTATTTAAATGGAGAGCGAAGCCATGCTCGATTGGCGGGAGCACCGATGCAACGCACTAGTACCGTATCGGTGAGAATGGGGGCACAAAGCGAAGAGTTTGACGAAAGCAGGCGTTACCATGGTTATATGGATGAAGTTTTGGTTTATGATCGGGCCTTAAGTACTGCGGAAATTCAGCAGGTGTATCAAGGGCCGATGACTAGCCTTGGCGAAGTCGCTCCGCTTATTAAGGCCGAAGTTTTTCCCAATCCTTGTCGCGAAGAAGTTAGGGTCAAATGGTCCTTGGCAGATGAAAGGCCAGGGCAAGTAGTGCTATATGATTTATTGGGCCAAGCTATTCGCCATATTCCCATCCATTCATCTATTACTTCCATTCCCCTCGGAGATATACCGACTGGTATTTATCTGCTGTCTTTGCAGCATAAAGATCAACAACAGACCATCCGTTTGGTAAAAGAATAAAGAATAAAGGATAACTCAACGGACAAGAATATTTTAGCCAAACCTTTGGGGTTAAACTAGAGTTTGGAATTTCCACTCGTAAACTTTTTAACAAAAAAAACTAGAGCATTAGTTTTAATAATGATCTAGTCAAATACCCCGATTGGAAAATACTTCCAACCGGGGCCTATTTAATGTTAAGCCTATCGTATTGAAATTTTTTCGCGACCGCGAATCGCACCGCTTTCATCCATTAATACCAGATGAAAAATACCAGCGGGTAAATGACTCAATTCCAAATTTTGATTCATCATGCCCCGGCCTTCTACCAAACGCTGCGTTTTCACCGCTTGCCCCAAGGCATTAAAAAGCCGCAAGGTCCATACCCCAGTTTCGGGCTTGTCAAAAACTACGGAGCAATAATCACTACTCGGATTAGGGGCAACTTGCAAAGACACCTCCGGGGCATCTACTTGGCGGGTGGAAGATATCACTTGCCGGATATTTTTATTCAACTCGACCGATTCCAAACCTTCCGGGGAAAGGTAGAATCGAAGGACGGCGGTACGATAATCCTTCGCCCAAAAGAAATACTCTCTTCTTTCCCGCTCTCTTCCCTGCGCCAAACCAAATGCTTGTAGTAAAGCATCCGGCGCCGGAGCTCCGGCCAAGGTGAAGGTATCTCTAAGAGTAGAAACATCTTCCACCAAAAGCACGTCTAATTCTATCTCCTGTCCATCGACCGGATTAGTAACCAGAAGTTTTCCCCAACCCGTCGTTTTTCGCTCCATAGCTGTAAGTACAGCAGCACTGCCGGGAACATTGTTTAAACCGAAGGCAGCAACGGAAAGTAGAAAGTTATTCCGCAATTCTAAATCTCCCAGAATCTCATCCTCGTAGCGGAGTGGAAATTGAGAATCCCATACCGGGGAAGCATATTCATTGACCGTACGGACAAAATTGATGGAGTCCGTCGGGCCACCTGTCATCGCAGCTAAGGATACTTTTTCGGCTTCGTCAATTCTGCCGATGGTCCGATACCCTTGCTCGTCTACCACTGCCTGAAAAGCAACGTCGAAGAATACTCCGTCCAAAGAAGTTGGAATGCGACTGGAACCGACGATATTGGCATCAGGAAGTTCTGGACTAGTACCAGCTGTAAACAAGTAGCGGAAATTAGAATTGGGGTCAAAGGCGAGATTGCGGTAATCCCAAACTTGATCTATTCCAGCGGTAGGAAATTCAATGAGGCTGGGATCTTCCTCTACCCAAAAGAGAACGGTGTCGTTAGGGGAAAGGATAAAGTCATCCCGTTCGATGGTAATTTGTGCCGCTAAATTTAGGGCGACCATCAAAAAACATAAAGGTAAAATTACTCGTATCATCGTTTAGTTTTTATTGAAAATGTTTGAAATTTTTAGCAATTAACAGCCCACTTAAGCAGGGATGTAAGGCGACAAGTGCCAAAATTGACTGGGAGAAGTAGGTTCTAATTTGGCTTGTATTTGAAGTCGTTCTGGCTTACTGTTTAGGGTGACAACCTGATTGTTTTTTAAGCAAGTCAAATAGGGTTCCTCCATCTTCCAATGTTGTGATTCCTTGTCTGACTCGATGGGCATGGTACAGAGTTC
>SPJL01041144.1_pt1 | contig 11899 bp, 6 predicted proteins | sample 3741751 | NCBI WGS metagenome assembly SPJL01 (sample SAMN10925998, study PRJNA522277) | cold seep metagenome | isolation source: Elba SIP-enriched marine methane seep metagenome, extraction at timepoint T3 | place: Italy: coast of Elba, Mediterranean Sea | reverse complement strand
AGTAGCGGTCGAATTGCAAAAGTATTTTAAAGGCTAAATCTTATCTAGCGCCACTCCTTGGAGTGGCGCTACTGTTTTAAGGACTATCGTTAACTAAATGAGGATCATCGTTGATCCTTTTTTTTATGCCGCTCTGGCGATTTGCGAATATTTTAAACGAACCGTTTCCGGGCCTGCTACTCCAGTAAGCCCACGTTTAATCACTTATTCAAAAATCGTCAACATGAAAAAAGCTATTCTTCTTTTATTGCTATTTACCAGTGTAGAAGCTTATTGTCAAACCGTTCGGCTACGGCTGCACCTCATTCGCAACGAAATCGGTGAGATGGGGCTATCGATTGCTCAGGCAGAGGATCTCATTGTTCGTATAGGCGAGGATTATGATGGAACTACTGCCTTTAATGAACTGGGAGGAATCATTGGCGATTACGATACAGGTATCCGTTTTTGTCCCGAAATCATTATTCACGAGGATGATAATTTGATTCATCAAGAGCATTTGGATCTTCATGCCACCCTTGGAGATCAACAGTACATCGATGTCTATTATAACTTTTATGGCGATCACGTCAGTTCTGGAATGATCGCTGGGCGTACTGTAGGCTCGGGAATGAATAAAGGGGCCTGGGTCACCAATTATCGTATCGACAATCATACCACTACTCATGAGGTAGGGCATACCTTGGGCTTACCACATTGTGTAGCAGTAGTGGGGAGTAATGTGATCAATCCCGGATGTTTTGATCAGTTTATGTCCAATACTTTTGCCGGAGCACCGGGACCACCTTTTCTCTTTACCCCCACCGAAATTCTTACGCTACAAGGTAATGTCCAGGCCAATCCTCAGATTGTTACTAGCGTATGCGAAGAATTTCCCACTGCAGATTTCGAAGTCGATAATAAAGGACCTATCGCCACACAAAATATCCAGTTTACAAATTTGTCCTCGACCAATACGACAATATGGTTTTGGGAGTTTGGCGATGGCAATACCTCAAATGTCCCAAATCCAATCCATCAATATGCTACTCCAGGTTTTTACGAAGTAAAACTTACCGTAACCTCTGCCAATAACCATAGCAATACAATGACCCGTAGCAATTACATCCATGTCGACCCTCCGGTTACGTCCATCCCCTTTAGTGAAGATTTCAATGATCCCGATTTTTATACCGGCACCACTTGGTTTGTAGAAGATGCTGAACGCAATTGTATGACCATGATGTCAGGAGATAATACTTATATGTGGCATCATGCTTCCGCAGTGGGTGATTTCTATATCGCAGGGAGCGAAAGCATCGATTTTATCGACCCATCGGGCCTACCTTCGGGAGCGCTGGCTTTACGGGTAGCCGATGGCCGATCCAGCTATGATACCGAAGTGAAGGTCAACTCCCCTGATTTTGATTTTAGTACGACGACCAATTGTACTTCGCTCAGTTTCTCGCTTTGCCACATCCCTTTTAATAATGGTTATAATACGATTCCTGCACCCAATGGAGATAACTGTATTTGCGCAGGAGATTATTTAAACGAGACCGAATACGAAGACTACACGTTGACTACCATTGATAATTGGGCCCCTGTTTGTATTACCAATAATCCCCCTTGTCCGGGAGTGTCTTATGGACAAGCCAATTGTAACCTAGAGGAGTCGTTAGAATTGCAATACACAACTACCCCCGGGAATGCGAACAGTTGGGTAACACTATATTCCAAGACTAGAGAAGAACTACTGACAGTGCCCGGCGAAACTTGTACCCCTCACCCCTTTGCACCAATCGAAGCTTTTTGGTGGCGTCGCGAATGTATCGATATTAGCACCTTGACGGGACTTCCTCGCGTACGTTTTCGCTTCCGATATAATTCGGGAGAAGGGACCAATACCTTACTGATTGATGATTGGGAAATTCAGGCTTCGCTCGACTTGCAGACCACGGCCCTTCCCGTTTGCTTACAAGGTATGGGAACTGCTATGGTAGAATCCTGCTCGGGCCAAGCTCCCTACACCTATCAATGGGCTGAAGATTGCCCAGCTGCCACTCCAATTCCCGGGAATGTGAATACCATCACCGTTACTACTCCTGGCGATTATAGTGTGACCGTAACTGATGCTAATGGCTGCTCCGCAGAAACCTGTGTTTATGTAGGCCCTTGTATTCCAAGTAGCCCGACGATTTGCCCTCAAGAATGTGTCACGATCGGTTGTATTGGAGAATATGGTTATACCTATTCTTGGAGCCACGAAGAGTCACGAGATACTATAGTTGATGGTGTTCAATATACCTACACGGTTACCGTAACGGATGGGCAGACCCCACAACTTTGCGTTAGCCCTTTGACCACCACTACTTATAACCTAGAACTCGAACATTTACCTTCGGGCTGTGTCAACATCTGGCCAGTCGTAGTTACGGTAGATCAAAGTAGCAACTGTACTCCCGCTGCGGTAAATAATAATTGTTGTGCGCCGAACCCTCCTGATCCGGGGAATCCTTGTCATCAATTTTATTATAACTATGGTACTGGTGAAGAAGAATACGTTGGCTCTTCCAATCCCTTACACAGTGGTACGGTACTACAAACTTCTGATCGAGGATATTTGATGGTGGGATATTCTAAGTCTACCACAGTGGGAGCATTTACAGATCAGCAAATTGTCAAGGTCGATGAAAAAGGTAGTCTGGAGTGGGTGAAATCGGTAGGTGATATGAATGGCTTTAGCGACCTCAATGATGTAATTGAAACCAGTGATGGTGCTTATGTTTTTACGGGTGGTTTGGGCTTAGTCGGAGCTACTTTTACGATGCACGTTATGAAAACTCACGCCAATGGTAACATCATCTGGGATCGCGTTCTCTATGGTGATTATTTTTCTACTTCCCGCGATATCGTCGAAGCGGCTAATGGAGATTTATTGATCGGAGGCTATACTAATTACGGAGCGGAATCCTTCTACATTGTGCGCATGGGAGCCAATGGGAATATAATTTGGCGCAATAACTATCGCTCTACTCAAAATAGTTATTTCAATAAACTCATCGAACTAAGTAATGGAAATATCGCAATGGTTGGTGGAACGCTGGCAGGAGGTATTGATGCTTATGTACTGGTCGTAAATAGCTTGGGGAATAAGGTTTGGTCGGCTAATTATGATTTGGGAGGTGCCGAAGAGTTTTTTGATATTGCCGAGCAAGGAACGGACCTGTATGTTGTCGGCTATACTACCGGGCAGACGGGGAATGAAGATGCCCTCACTGCGGCTATCAATAGTTCTACTGGAGTAGTGCAATGGACGCGAACTTACCGCATTGGAAATACTTTTCAAGATGATCATTTTAGTGCGATCGTGGAAACCTCAGACAACGAATTTGTTGCGGTTGGACAATTGGGCTCATTTTCTACCCAGGCCGTTGTAGCTAAATTCGATAATTCAGGCGCAGAAACGTGGACCAATATCTATGGAGCAACGTTTTTTTATAATCTAAAAGGGCGAGATGTTATCGAAACCGTGACTGATCAGGGTTTAGCCATTTTTGGAACCAACTTTGACGAATTTATGCTAATCAAAACGGATGGTTTAGGGGATATTGATACCGGCTGTATGCCTTATACCGTTGTTCAAAATCAGAGTTTGAATACGACTCCATTGACTCCTGACTTTTTGACTAGCCATACCGATCGTCTTGCCAGTCCCATTCCTGATTTTGTGAAGTATCACAATCAAGCGATAATGACTCCCGCTAATCCATATACGGTAATCGGTTGCTTCGAATCTTGTAGCTCCGTCCAAAATAACGCCAAAGGAAATGGTAATTCCCGAAGCGCTAAAGTAGAGGAAGAACCCAAGGTTCCAATAGTGGAAACCTTAGCAAAGGTGAATATTTTTCCCAACCCCAACAATGGCCAATTTAACATTGCCTGGGAAAATGGAACTCCTGCTTACCACAAATTAGAAATCGTCAATACCTTAGGTAAACTGGTATATGCCCAGTCGCTCGTTGGACTCCAACAGGCCCAAATTGATCTGTCCGATTATTCCAAAGGTGTTTACCTTCTACGCTTTCATACGGGCCAAGAGGTCCAAACCCAACGCATTGTAATCCAATAAAGGGCCTTCTAAACGTCTCTGTACTCCGCAAGGTTGCCAGCTTCCCCATTTGCTCGGCAGCCTTGCGGCTTTTTTATTCCCTCCTAATGATCATTGAATGCCTGTAACAACTGTAGCAAAGCGGCTTTCTTTCGCTGCGCTACTGGCAGAATAGAACGGTCGGAAAGTACCACCTGCCCATTGTCGCGATTCAAATAACTTCGCAAATGATCGATGTTGATAATATGCGATTTGTGGATGCGTTCGAACGAATGCCCTTGAAGCAATTCTTCTAATCCTTTAAGCGTCTTGGCCACTAATGTTTGTTGGCCGCTGGTGAAAAAAATACGCGTGTAATTGCCATCTGCAGTACAGCGAACAATGGTCGATAATTCGTAGAGGTGAATCCCTTCCGCAGTAGCTAAAGCAATTCGTTGTTGCTGACGACTCCGACCGTGTAGAAGATTTTCGAGTTGTTGTTGAAAGACATTGGTGGGGGCTATTTGCACTTTACGGACGGCCTTTTGTAGTTCCACTCCATCGATGGGTTTGAGGAGATAATCGAGGGCCGAGAATTTGATGGCCCTTAAGGCGTAGTGGCTATGGGCAGTAGTAAAAATGACCCGAAAATTGGGCTTGTCGATTTGTTCGAGAATATCGAAGCCCATGCCATCGGACAATTGAATGTCTAGGAATACCAATTGCACTTCCCGACTTTGCAATAGGGCAATGGCGGTTTGTACCCTGTCGGCCTCCGCAATAATTTCAATTTCAGGGCATTTCAAGGCGAGCTCCTGACGGAGCGCCAAACGAGCATTTTGTTCGTCGTCGATGAGGATAGCTTTAATCATTTTACCAATTGTTTTTTATCGGAATGAGCAAGCACACTTCAGTGCCGTGCTCTCCGGTTGATGGGTTGTATAAGTCTTTTATTTGTAAGGCCTCCTTTTCTTGGGGCGCTAGGATGGCTAAACGTTCGCGAGTGATTTGAGTGGCTAGCGAACGATGTCGAGCTGTTGTTTTTTTCGCTTGAGCGGCCGCTCTTCCGATTCCATTATCTACAATTCGACAGTAGAGAATCTCGCCCATTAGTTCAAAGTATAAATCGACCTGACCCGCTCTGCGTTTTGGGACGATACCGTGGATGATGGCATTTTCTACAAAGGGCTGAAGCAGCATCGAGGGGAGGCTAATGTTTTGACTGTCGATGGTGGGGGCTAAGTGGATTTTAAAATCAAAAGTGTTGGGGTATCGAGTTTTTGAAAGTTCGAGATACAGGCCTAGCAATTGAAGTTCTTCCTTCAGCGGAATGTACTGATTAGAGTACTCTAATATTAGTCGAAGTAGCTGGGCAAATTTATTGATGAAGGCTCCTCCTTCTTCCAATCGTTGTGCGCCATAATATCCTTTGATGGTATTGAGGGCATTGAAAATAAAATGCGGATTCATCTGTAGCTGGAGCGCACTGATTTTGAGGTCAGTGAAATGTTTGGCTAGTTCGAGCTTTTCCTTTTGAGTTCGTATTAGGTTATTTTTAAGTTTGTATTTGTGGTGCAAGCGTTTGATCCGCCACCGCCAGATTTGGATCAAAAGCAAGAGTAGGAGAGAGGCTATCAAAAGGCGGAAACCATTTTCTTGCCACCAAGCCTTTTCAATGCTAAAGCTCAATTGGGCCACTTCTTCGCTGATCAGACCTTGGCCATTGATGGCTCTTACTTCAAAGGTATAGGCCCCTGGCCGCAGAGATTGGAACAAGATTTCACGGGCCGAGGTGTTGACCCAATGTTCCTCCTGGCCAAGCAAACGATATTGGAAATGAAGATGCTCGGGGAGGTTGTGGTGAAAACCATTAAAGGCAAAACGGACCGAATTATCGTGATGCTTAAAGCTTCTTTGGGAAGCGTATAAAAGTTCTTTTTGCCCCACCTCAAAAGCTAGTAGATGAACCTGCGGAGGAATCTGTGGTGGCTGAAGTTTATCTCTGTCGATTACCGATAGTCCAAAGTCGGTTCCTAGATAAATTCGCGAACCAATAACTTCAATGGCGTTGATTTTTTCTAAAGGTAAACCGTAAACTTCTGAGAAACAATAGGCCTTGCTGCCGTCTTGCCCCATTTCAATAATATTGATACCACGTAAACTGGCAATCCATAAATTACCCTCCTCGTCGAGACAAAGGTCCGTACAACTCGTACTCCCCAAACCCTGCCGATGATCCCACTGCCCGACCAATTGGCCCGCTTGAATCAGATAGACCCCATGTGCATCAGTGCCCACCCATAAACGCTGTCGTATGGTATCATAAACTAAGTTGTTGACATTGCTGCGGATGGGAAGAAAGGAGGCCACTGGGCCGGGACTATTCATCCGGTAGTCGTAATAATACAAGCCTTCATTCGTGCCCATCCACATCCGGCCGGGGCTATTGGCCAGGCTATTGACTCGTCGGGGGTTGATACAATGGGCTAAAGGGGCATTGCGTATTTGCTTGTCCTGCTCTTTCTTTTTTGCTTCAAAAAGTGGATCGCCAGGGGCAAAAAATAAAGCGTGTAAAGTATCGCTGGGCATGTATCGCAGCCGGCGTAAGCCCAACCAATAATTGCCCCAATCATCCAACTCTAATTCGTTGGACGCAGAATACACCAAATCAGTGCTTCCATCTTCATAGAAAATATGGGATAAATCTTTGCCTACCACCAACATTCCTTGAGGGCCTTCCTTTGATTTTAGCTGAACAAATTTTTTGATCTCCCGCCCCGTCTCTTGACGCCCCGTAATTCTGGAAATCGCCAAGCTATCTTTGGTCAGTCGAGCGTAGTAATTATGCGTCAGTCCAATCCATAAATTTTGTTGATCGTCTTGTTCTAAACAGATTACCTTGGAGCTGGGTAGTGTCTGCATGCTGGGGTACTCCAATAGTTCGGGATAGCGCACCACAAAGATGCCCGCATCGAGTGTGGAAAACCACCAATTCTCTTCGCGGTCAATCCAAATTCCCGTTACAGAATGTTGAGGGAGGTAATGACGAAAATTTTCCGCCCGCTCAATATCTTTTCCATGTGGAAGATGAAAAACCCCTTGCCGGGTACCCAGCCACAAACCTAAGCGAGGATGTACATATACCCGAATGATTTCGCTTTGAATAAAATCAAAATGATAAACTTGAGCTATGGTACGACTTTGCTTGCGGTAAAGAATCAGACGATCCGAAGCCGTGATCCAGAGGGAATCTCCGGCATGAAAGGTTTTTACCAAATAACTATGAGAACCCCAACCAATGGGTTTGTTGATAAATTGTCCTCCAGGGTCAAAATGATAAATCGAATTTCCGGAGACGGCCCCTAGTTGACCGTTGGAAGAAGGCCAAAGATCATAAAGGTCAGGAATGTACTTTATGTCACATTGGAAATGCTGAACCTCCTGTTGAGTGTTGTCCCAAACTTTAATCTCCCCCTCGTTAGAACAAATCCAAGTCCTCGGCCCATCTTCCAGGTAAGTTCCAATCATGCCCGTCGCCTTGAATTTCTTTAAGTGGGGCAGTTGAGCCGCAGAATAAAAACGATTGTTTTCCCAATAACCAGTTTTCCCATTTAGCGTAGTCCACCAAATACGACCCTGGCTATCTTCAATTCCGCGAAAGATTTCATTATCCGGCAAACCCTCAGTAGGCCCAAAATTTTCAAAATGTAAACCATCAAAACGGCTCACGCCATAATCACTACCTAACCAAATATAGCCACGCTGGTCCTGAAAAATATCATAGACCTGATTGCTTGGCAAACCATCTTGGGTAGAATAATGCTCGAAGTGGGGATGTTGGGCAGCAAGTCCCAAGCCCAATAGCAGCAGTGCTAGTGTAATGGAGAATGAATGTAACAAAGCTTTTGTCTTTTGGTCATTATGGCTGCTGCCGGCTTCCGAGGAAGGCCAGTGCAGTTAAATTCACCCCCATTTGTTATTACTCCAAGTTAATGGAATATGTCGTACCTTTGCAAGCACAATTAAAAAAGTTCATGTCGCCCACTAAACGTCCACACTCTGATTGGCTCCCGATTACGCGCAAAGAAGTCGAGCAACGCGGCTGGGAAGAACTCGATGTCATCCTCATCAGTGGGGATGCCTATGTCGACCATCCTGCCTTTGGAACCGCCGTAATCGCTCGGATCATCGAGAGCGAAGGACTTAAGATTGCTATCGTGCCTCAGCCCAACTGGAAGGACGATTTACGCGATTTTAAAAAGATGGGCCGCCCTCGCTTGTTTTTTGGTGTGACCTCCGGCTGTATGGATTCGATGGTCAACCATTATACCGCCTCGCGCCGCCGCCGCTCAACTGACGCCTATACGCCAGGTGGTACCGCTGGCTTTCGTCCCGATTATGCCGTAAAGGTGTATTCTCAAATCCTCAAAAAGCTCTACCCGGATGTACCGGTGTTGATCGGAGGGATCGAAGCTTCTCTACGGCGGGTGACCCATTACGATTATTGGGAAGATCAACTCTTCCCTAATATCTTAACGATGAGTGGCGCCGATCTATTGGTGTATGGGATGGGAGAAATGCCACTTCGTGAAATTGTAAGACTGTTAAAAAGAGGAGTCCCTTTTTCTTCGCTCAAAACGATTCCGCAAACCGCGGTACTCCATCCTCGCGACGAGGAATTGCCTCGGAATAAAAATTGGGAAGATTTGACCCTACATTCCCACGAGCGTTGTATGCGAGATAAAACATCTTTCGCCGCTAATTTCAAACACATCGAGCAAGAATCGAATAAGGTCAATGCTCGCCGTTTGGTCCAAGGCTGTGGAGATCACCATATTATTATCAACCCGCCTTATCCGCCGATGACCGAAACGCAAATCGATACTTCTTTCGACTTGCCTTATACCCGTCTGCCACATCCCAAGTATGATAAGCGAGGCTCGATGCCAGCTTATGAGATGATCCGTTTTTCGATCAATATGCATCGTGGTTGTTTTGGAGGTTGTAGTTTTTGTACGATTTCGGCGCATCAGGGGAAATTTGTATCGAGTCGTTCGCAGGAATCTATCCTTCGCGAGGTAGAGCAGGTCACTGAAATGCCTGATTTTAAAGGGTATATCAGTGATTTGGGAGGGCCTTCGGCAAATATGTATCGGATGAAGGGGAAGGTACAGGAGATTTGCGACCGTTGTGTGAGCCCGAGTTGTATTCACCCCGTGGTGTGTAGCAATTTGGATACGAGTCATAAGCCTTTGACGGAGATCTATCAGAAGGTAGATCAGCATCCCAAGGTGAAAAAGGCCTTTGTGAGTAGCGGGATTCGCTATGATCTATTGGCCGATGGGTACAATAAGAAAAATGATGGTAGTGGGGAAGAATACATGGAGCAGCTTGTGACCTGCCACGTCTCGGGGCGTTTAAAAGTTGCTCCCGAACATACTTCGGATGCTACGCTACGGGTCATGCGGAAGCCAAGTTTTAAGCATTTCCACGAATTTAAACAGAAATACGATCGGATCAACCGTAAGAATGGCCTCAAACAGCCTTTGATTCCTTACTTCATTTCTAGTCACCCCGGCTCTACGGAGGAAGAGATGGCCAATTTGGCTGCCGAAACAAAGGACATGGGTTTCCAATTGGAACAGGTGCAGGATTTTACGCCAACCCCAATGACGGTAGCTACGATTATTTACTATACGGGATTACATCCTTATACCCTCAAGCCCGTCTATACTGCCAAAAGTGCTAAGGCTAAACGCAATCAACATTTGTTTTTCTTCTGGCATAAACGAGAGAATCATCAGGTCATCAAGGACAAGTTGACTTCGATGGGCCGGGAAGATTTGATCGAAAAATTAATTCGCGACAAAAAGAAACACAACAAACGAGTTGCCCTCAACGAGCGTAAAATCACCACTGCCAAACGCAAGTGGGATAAAAAGAAACGCCGGGGCCGTCATCCTAGGTCATGAAACCCATCCTTGACTACCTCCACAAATTTTGGAGAACCGACTTTGACCCACCGATTTACCTGCTGACCATCCTTGGCCTAGCCATTGCTATTTTTTTCAATTATCGCTACGATTTTGAAGATGGCATCTTGGATAGCTACCGCAGACAGCCGATTTCACTACTATACTACACCTTATATTATGCAGCGGCCTATTATTACGTCATCCTCCTATACCGCCTGTGGAACCGGGAAATTCCCTGCCAATATTCTTGGGCCTTCTGGGGCAAAAGCTTTTTTCTCCTCGCTCTGATCGCCTTTAAGGTCTTTTTTTACTACACCGACGATTGGATAAGTACTGATCTACCACTAGCCGATCGCTATGCCTACCGGAAAATCCTTCGAGCCGTTCAAGGCCTTTTGATCTATAGCATAGGTATCATGGGCTTTTACCTGATCTTTGAACGCTATAAAAGTGCCTGGTATGGAATGACCACCCGTGGCTTTAATTGGCGTCCTTATGCCATTATGCTAGTGATTATGCTGCCTCTAATTGCTATCGCTGCTACTCAAGCCGACTTTCTGACGACCTACCCTCGTCTCAAACTGCGTTATTTCCAAGACGACTATTGGTACTACTTTATTCGCTACGAACCCTTGTATTTGCTAGGTTTTGTAATGATTGAATGGCTTTTTAGAGGCTTTTTGGTGGTAGGCATGGTACACTTACTTGGGCATCGAGCCATACTTCCAGCGGCTACCTTATATTGTGTCTTTCACTTTGGTAAGCCCCTCGGCGAATGTATCAGTTCTTTTTTTGGAGGATATATCCTTGGCGTATTTGCTTTTTACAGTCGTTCGATCTGGGGAGGCATCATAGTGCATATGGGCATTGCCCTGTTGATGGATGTAGCAGCCCTGTTAGTACGGTTTAGTTAACATTAGTTAAGAATCTGTTAACGGTTTGTCGAAATTTTAAGGATATTAAACGAGGATTTTGGAATTCTAGCTCAAAAACTGGCATCATTGTTACGTACCCAAAAACAATAACTGAATCAATAACTTTTTAAAACAACATTACTTAACACTTTTGGGCTAGACAACAATTTAATAAAGCTATTACACTATTTACTCACTACTTTAGCTATCGAGACTATGCAGGAATTACTTAACGCAGCATTAAGTCCGGCCAATTTTATCTACACCGTATTGTTGGTGATGATCTTTTTCTACTGGATAGGTATTATCCTAGGAGCATTAGACCTCAACGCCTTTGATATCGATATAGATACTGATGTAGATGTCGATGTTGACATCGATGTGGACGCTGACCTTGGCACTGGAGGACCTTCTGGTGGCTGGTTTGCCGGAGCCTTACAGTTTTTCAATTTTGGAAAACTGCCCTTTATGCTGATTATGAGTTTTGCCTTCTTTTTTGCTTGGGCCTTCTCAATTTTGGCTCATCATTATGTAGGCCACGGTTCGCTACTATTTGCGGCTGGCCTTTTTTTCCCCAATCTATTCGTCAGTCTAGCATTGACGAAAATTATTACAACACCGCTTATCCCCGCTTTCCATAACTTGGAAGCGGGGAAGGAAGCCGTTGATTACATCGGCCTGACTTGCCAATTGGTACTCCCTGCCAATACCGCCAAGATGGGACAAGCCCAAGTTACCTTGGAAGATAATACCCTCTTGCTCATCAACGTCAAAGTGTCTGAGGATAAGCCTGAGGCCCTTTACAAAGGGGACGAAGCGGTAATTATCGCCAGCGAAGGCGAATCAGATTACTATATCATCGAAAAAATCTAAACCATAAATCAAGTTGCGAAAAGCGAATTTTGCTGCCCATCTATGGTGAGGTAGCAAATAGATAGCGT
>SPJL01009837.1_pt1 | contig 11900 bp, 8 predicted proteins | sample 3741751 | NCBI WGS metagenome assembly SPJL01 (sample SAMN10925998, study PRJNA522277) | cold seep metagenome | isolation source: Elba SIP-enriched marine methane seep metagenome, extraction at timepoint T3 | place: Italy: coast of Elba, Mediterranean Sea | reverse complement strand
CAATCCGAAATGGATCGAAGGCGTGATGCGCCATGGCTACAAAGGCGCCTTCGAGATGGCCGCGACGGTCGACTATCTCTTCGCCTTCGCGGCCACAGCTCAGGTGGTAAAGGCCCATCACTTCGATGCGGTGCTGGAAGCCTATCTGATGGATGAAGAGGTGCGGGAATTCCTGGAAACACATAACGTCGATGCGCTGAAGGATATCGCAGCCCGGCTTAAGGAAGCAGCAGACCGGGGACTTTGGGTTTCCAGGCGGAATGACACCACTGAAGTCCTGGACAGCATCCTTGCCTTGGCGAAATGATTTGCCAACGATCGGTCAATGACCCGGCAACGAGCCGGGCTTGAAATCCAATTGCATCTAAAAGCCTTGGTCGTCGCCCCGGAATCGCCCTATTCAACGGATATCTAAGTTTTTGAACTGGCCGGAAAGTATGCGCTATGAAAACCGATGGCATGACCGAAGAGGAAATCAACCGACGGCACGCGGAGAAAATGGCCAAGAAAAAAGCCGCCCGCGACAAGATGCTGGCGACGAAGACTGAGGAAAAAGGCCTTCTGATCGTCCATACCGGTAAGGGTAAGGGCAAATCAACCGCTGCAATGGGCTTGGCTGTCCGCGCCATCGGGAATGGGATGCGGGTCTGCATCGTCCAGTTCGTTAAAGGCGTCTGGAAGACCGGCGAACGCGAAGTACTGCTGCATTTCCCAGAAAAATGCACCATGAAGGCGATGGGCGAAGGCTTCACTTGGGATACTCAGGATCGTGAGCGCGATGTCGCAGCTGCCCACGCCGCCTGGGATTTTGCGAAGGAAGTCATGGCGGATGAAAGCTATGACATGGTCATCCTGGACGAACTGAACATCGTCCTGCGCTATGATTACCTGCCTGTTGAAGAAGTTTTGGAGACTTTTGCCGCTAAGCGACACATGCTGCATGTCGTGGTCACCGGCCGCAACGCCAAGGAAGAGCTGATTGAGGCTGCGGATCTGGTGACTGAAATGACACAGGTGAAACATCCCTTCCGATCCGGCGTCAAAGCACAGCTCGGCATTGAATTCTAGGAGCCTACCGAAATGTTGAAAAAACAGATTGCTCTCATCGCTGCCGGTTTCGCCCTGTTCGGGATTGCGCTGGCAAAGCCTGCCGCTGCAGATCGCACGGATGCGGAAGAAATCGTCACCGAAGCAATCTTCACGATCAAAAAAATCTGGAACCAGCCGCAGTATAAAGAATATGTCCAGCGTTACGCCAAAGATGCCAAGGCCGTCATGCTGTTCCCGAATGTCGTAAAGGGCGGCCTGTTTGTCGGTGCAGAAGGCGGGACTGGTATCCTTCTGGCCCGTGCGCCAAATGGGGAATGGAGCTACCCGGCGTTTTTCTCCATGGGATCAGCGTCGCTTGGTCTTCAGGTTGGTGGCCAGATTTCCGAAGTGATGCTGTTGATCATGACCGGCAATGGGCTGAAGGCCATCCTAGATGATCAGATCAAGATCGGTGGGGAATTGTCAGGCGCCGCCGGCCCGAATGGTGCCGGTTTGGATGCGTCGACCACCACCAACCTGGATGTTGATGTCTTATCCTATGCGGTTGGTGAAGGTGTCTATATCGGTGTCAATATTGAGGGCACGCTGATCTGGCCCCGCGAAGGTCTCAACCGCGATTACTACGAAGTAAACACCACGCCGGAAGGAATTGTTCTGGAAGGTCAGGCCGGAAACCGGCATGCGGATGACCTGCGCACCACCCTGCGCGACACGCTGCCTTAAGGCCAAAAGCCATGCCGACCCCGTCTATCATGTTTCAAGGCACGGGCTCGGATGTTGGGAAGAGCCTGCTTGTTGCGGGCTTGGCCCGTGCGCTTAAGCGGCGTGGTTTGACCCCAGCCCCCTTCAAGCCGCAGAACATGTCCAACAATGCCGCCGTCACGGCGGAGGGGGGCGAGATTGGTCGCGCCCAGGCACTGCAAGCCCGAGCCTGCGGGTTGCCGGCATCCTCTGATATGAACCCCATCCTTTTGAAGCCCCAGACGGATATGGGGTCTCAAATCATCGTTCAAGGGAAGGTCTATGGCGCGGCACGGGCACGGGATTACTACGGCCTGAAACCCAAACTACTGCCCAAGATCCTGGAGAGCTTCGCGCGACTGAGCGAGACCGCCGACATCCTGCTGGTTGAGGGCGCCGGCAGCCCGGCGGAAATTAACCTTCGGGCCGGCGACATTGCGAATATGGGCTTTGCCAAAGCCGCCGACGTCCCTGTCATCCTGGTCGCAGACATTGACCGCGGCGGCGTTATCGCCAGTCTTGTCGGTACCCATGCGGTTCTGGAGCCGGAAGAACGGGCCAGAGTGAACGGTTTTCTGATCAACAAGTTTCGCGGCGATAAGACGCTTTTTGAAGACGGCATCAGGGAAATCGAAAACCGGACCGGCTGGCGCGGACTGGGGGTACTCCCCTGGTTTTCGGAAGCATATAAGCTCCCGGCAGAAGATGCCGTAGCGCTAGATCAAGGCGCGATTGGCAGTGCTGGAGAGGGGAACAAACCGATCAAGATTGCCGTTCCGCGCTTGCCGCGCATTTCCAATTTCGATGATCTCGACCCCCTGCGGGCAGAGCCTGATGTGTCACTACAGATCATCCCGCATGGGGAAGCTCTACCAGGTGATGCGGATTTGATCCTACTGCCCGGATCCAAGGCAACCATCGCCGACTTGGCTGCCTTTCGGGCCGAGGGCTGGGATGTCGATTTGGCTGCCCATATTCGCCGGGGAGGCCATGTCCTAGGGCTATGTGGCGGCTATCAGATGTTGGGCAAGCGTCTGGATGATCCCGACGGCATTGAGGGACCGCCAGGATCAGTGGAAGGCCTGGGTTTTCTGGACATCGAAACCGTCATGGCTGGGCCGAAGACCCTGGTTGAGAAGCACGCCATCGACGTATCGACGGGAAAATCCCTGCGCGGTTACGAAATGCATATCGGCAAAACTGATGGCCCTGATCGGGACCGCCCGATGTTGCAGATGCCTGATGGCAGCGATGGTGGTGCCACCAGTCCCGATGGCCGGGTCGCCGCCTGTTACATGCACGGTCTTTTCGCGGATGACGATTTTCGCGCGGCTTATCTCTCCCGCTTCCGGGAAGGACGATCTGAAACTTCACGCTATGAGGCATCCGTGGAAGAAACGCTGGACGCACTCGCCCAGCATATGGAGCTACATTGCGACGTCTCGGGGCTTCTGGAGATCGCCGGATTTCGCGGCTAAAGCGTCTGTATCGGTCTTAGCCCCCTCGCCCACGGTCTCGTCCGCAGCTTCGTCCATGTCACCGTCGGTTTCCGCGCTATCATTATCCGACACGGCATTGTTTTCATTCGTCCCAGCCACGCCAGTGTGATCATCAGCAGGAACATCGGAAGGACTATCACTGGCCATCGCCGGTGTATTTCCCAACTCAAAAAAGCCGGAAATACGGGCAAACAACTTCTCGGCAATGCTCGCACGGTCAACTGATTGCCGCTCATGAGCCTTTCGCTTTCGCAGGTTCTCAATCGTGCGGCGGGAGAGAATGTAGGACAGTTCATTCACAATATCCGGGAAGCCCTGGATAATCGGTAAGACATCCTGTCGATCAATCTCCAACACAACGCATTTGGTTAAGGCGGAGATATCGGCGCTGCGGGGTTCCCCCGTCAACAAAGCCATTTCACCGAAGAAGTCACCAACACCGAGGCGCGCAACCTCAAGCCTATCATCTTCGCCAACTGAGATTTCTACTTTCAGCGCCCCTTCCGCAACAATGAACAGACTATCCCCCGCCTCGCCTTGCCGAACGATAAGGTCGCCCTCTTCCAAACGGCGTCGCGTCAGCGTTTTACAGATCAGCGCTTGCTCGTTTCTGCCAAAAGGCTCGAAGACCTCAACATCGGACAGCAGGACCGGCGCCATATCCTTGGGCCCATCCACACCCTCTTTCAGATGGAATAGTGTGAACTCGTCATGGATGACTGATTCGAATCCGGCATAGCGCAAATTGCGAACAATATCCCGCCAGACAGCCGCTTCGACATCAATTGAGGCCGGATAGTCTTCGCAATAAAATCGGACGTGATACTCCGCTGACCATTCCTGCACCCCTTGGAAGATCACGACCGGTCCCGGTGTCCGCAGAACATTTTGTGCAGACAAAGCCGCATCCATCAGGATTTTCTCGAACCATTCCGGCCGTGCCCCAGGATCAACATGGACGGCGAGTTCCGACCGGAAGTATTCTCGCGGATAGCTTAGATTTTCGACTGTCGAGTCAGAGGCGACAGAATTCGGGATGCAGATAATATTGTGATCCAGCGTTTCGATACGGGTCGTCCGCCAGGTCATGTTTATGACCTTACCCGGCTCAAACCCGGATACTTTGATCCAGTCATCAATCCGGAACGGCTTTTCAATATTGATCGCGATACCGGAGAATATGTTGGACAGGTTCATCTGGATCGCCAGACCAATGATCATGGCCAGAACCCCTGACGTCGCAAGAAGACTGGTGATCTTCTGGTCGAAGACAAAGGCCATGACACCCAGAGCGGCGCCCATATAGACGATGCCGGAGAAGAAGCCTCGCACCACACCGGGAACGCCGCGCCCGGTCCGAATTTCAAGCGGCCGCCAAATGAAGCGTTCAATCGCGATGGCGACGAGCCAGGCCGGCAACATCCACCAAAGGATCCGAAATCCGATAATCGCCGTTTCGATATAGTAGGGCGGTGTCTGACGCGCCGTCATCCAGGAGACCAAAATCTCCTCAGCGCTGATCATAATGATCAGATACAGGATAGTCTGTGGGAACCAAAGGAGCCGTTGAATCGTATCGCTATCGTCCCGACGATTGGCAATGACACCCAAAATGCTCAACAAAATACCGCATGCCAATGTAAGGATAATGGCAATATTCGGATCTAGAATTCCCCGCAGACTGAGACTGGTCGGCTCTACGACAACGCTTAAGTTAAGGCGGGAGAATCCGTCGACCAGACGATTTCCGAAACTGGGGTTTCCGCGCTGCGCAATCGGTTCGACATCTTGAAACAAATCGGCACGGATGACAGCCCAGGATTGATCGGGACCCGACAGGATCCGGCGTTCAAGCGCATCCTTGTCCAACCCACCGGCCTGCATACCATGAAAGTCCGGGGCGATAATAAGACTGTCGCGATTCAGTGTGCGATGGCGCAAACGAAGGCCAAGGACCGACTGACCGAAGCCGGTATCGTCGACAATGAAGTCTGACTTAAAAACCCCCGACAACCTATATAGGCTGTAGTTTATGCCGTTCTCACTGCGCGTTTCTATAGGCGCATCGAGGGTCAAGTCCGATTCTGCATTCTGGAATTCGATATCCTCCAAGATCGGATCGCCGACATATCGGAACCAGATGTGGAAATCCATTCGGAACCGGCGGGCATCGATATCGATCTCCGATATCTCATCAATTTCAATCCCGGTGTGAAGGATGCGCGTCGGATTGAAGTACCCGCCATGGATCTGGATCAGATCTCTTGGATTCACAACATCGCGCGCAAAGATGGGCCGAAGCTGAACAGGGGGGGATACCAGTCGACGGTTTGTATACGTCCCCAGTGTAACAGGCTTGGTTGCGTTGCCATCGCGATCAAAATAGATCGCACCGGTTGCACCTTGCACAGCGGTCTCCGGATCATTCCGGCCAGCAATTTGGTCCCGGACCGCCTGTCGCGTGGCAGACAGATCTTGCGCTGTATCGGACAGACGCGATACCGCAGCGCCAATCACCGCAGCCGTATCCCGAAAACCTGCCGCTGTCGCATCCGGTAACCGGTAAAACCGACGCTCAAACCGTCGGCGGAATTCCAAGGCGGATTGGTTAGAGACATCATCCAGGTAAGGGGTAACGACCGTCATGCCTTCAGTATAGATACCAGGCCGATCGTGCTCCCGCCGCAACTCAGAAAACGCGTCCACCAACCTAGGGTCAGAAAGTGTGTCCGGTCCGACTAAACGATAGGGAACCGGCGTCCCAAAGCGTCTGCGCGGGTTGTCTTTAAGCCCACGGATCAAAGGCATCGCCGTCTCACGCCCCACGGCAAGGAATATCACTTCCCCGCCATAACTTTTCGACAGCTTCGACACGATTTCCTTAAGTGAAGTCGGTCCCTCTGTCGCATCGGGGTCAATTGCCCAGGCATTTTTCAGCTTCAGCTTCGATTTTCCCGTCCGCTTCAGGATCGACAGTTCGTCTTCGACACCGAGCTTCAACGCGTCACCCAGCATGCCGGTTTCATGGATGATCGACAGCGTTTCTTCGCCTTGAACGCGCCCCAAATAGTTCACGAACAATTTCGCCTGCAGCTCCGCCGTCAGGCCGACGCGGAACACCCAATCATTCCCTGATGTCAGGCTGGAAACCCCACTGGCGCCGGTTATCGCCGGCAGCCCACCGTCCTTGTAAATATCAGCAGCCGCGATAGAGGCTGAATCGTCAAAGGGTCCGATGACCGCGAGGACATCCGTCTCCGCGACGAAAGCCCGGGCAATTTCCGCCGCCTTTTCGGGATCGTTCCCGTCATCCCGGATATCCAGGGCCAAACGGATATCCCCCAGGGCGCCGGAAAAATTCACATGGTCGGCATAGGTTCGTATCCCATCCACCATCGCCTTACCAAGCGCTGCATCCGGCCCGCTGAGAGGGCCGGACACGCCGATATGGATGGTTCGCGCGGTTGGTGCGGAAAGATTGGGGGCGATGGCAAAGGCGGCGCTGCATAGAAACAATGCCAGCATGCACCAGGAGACGATCTCCTTAGCATAACTGCTGCGGGTTCTCCCCGACGAATTCGTCATAACCTGAAATTCTTCGTTGCTGCTCAGCGAATTGGCATCGGATACATGATGCCTCCATCCTTCCAAAGCGCGTTGATGCCACGCTGAAGGCCTAATGCGGTATCCGGTCCGACATTTCTTTCAAAGCTTTCGGCATAGTTCCCGACCTGCTTTACGATATTCAGCCCCCAATTCGCGGTGAGACCGAGGCCTTCACCAAGATCTCCTTCAACGCCGAGCAGCCTGAGCACCGCAGGACTGCTGGCGCTGCCGGCAAGTTCGTCTGCATTGCCGGCGTTAACCCCCAGCTCTTCCGCTGCCAACATCACATAAAGGCTCCAACGGACGATATCGGCCCATTTATCATCCCCCTCCGCAACGGCAGGCCCCAACGGTTCCTTTGAGATAACCTCGGGCAGAATGATGTGCTGATCCGGATCATCCAGCTTGGTCCTCTGCGCGGCCAGGGTAGAGCGGTCGCTTGTATAGACGTCGCACCGGCCTTCGACATAGCCTTCGAGCGCTTCATCCGCCGAAGAGGTCGTTACCGGTCGGTAATCCATCGCGTTTAAACTGAAGTAGTCAGCAAGGTTGAGTTCGGTCGTCGTGCCCGCTTCGACACACACACCGGCGCCGCTGAGTTCAAGCGCACTGCCGACCCCAAGGTCTGCCCGGATAAGGAAACCCTGACCGTCAAAGTAATTCACACCGGCGAAATTGATGCCCAATGTCGAATCGCGCAACAGGGTCCAGGTCGTGTTACGCGACAGGATATCGATCTCTCTATTCGCCAGGACCTGAAAACGTTCTCGCGCCGTCAAAGGCTTGAAGGTCACCTTGCCGGCATCCCCCAACGTCGCCGCTGCAACGGCACGGCACAGATCGACATCAAGGCCGCTCCAGCTACCATCATCATTCTGTTGCGAGAAACCGACCAGCCCTTTGCTAACGCCACAGACAACGTGGCCGCGCGCCCGAACCTCTTCAAGCGTATCGGCGGCAACGGCTGTTTGTGCAAGGCCGAGGGCCAATGCAGCTGTTAACGAGGCTCCAATAAGTCGCGCTTTAAGTCTAGGGATCATATTTGCTCCTACTGCGGCGATACCGCAAAATCCCTTCTCCCCTTCTCACTATCTACTTACTACAACACAAAACGCGCGTAGCACAAAGTTAACAATTTCACACAAACCGCCGAAACGAGCCTATGAGAGTGGAGTTCCGGGCGCAAGGAGCCTATCCGCCACAGCAAATCCGCCACAGCAAATCCGAAAGCGCTAATCTGAAAGAGCTGCCAATCTGTCCGCTGCCTGTCGTGCATAACGAATCATTAAGGCTTTTCGGCGGGATGCATTCATATCACCCATCGTCGCAGGTCGTTCAATTGCCGCACCATAGGCATCGGCGAGGATCAAACCTGTTTCATCAGGCAGCAATTCCACCGGAAATTCGAGCGGCACAGCAAAAAAGAACTTATCGCAGAAGGGCAGATATTCCTGCCATTTGGTGTCTGCACGAAAATCCTCGACGGAAGATTTAACTTCGACGGCGGTAAACTTCCCATCCTTGGCAAGAGCCGCCACATCGACCCGCCGTCCGGACTTCAAACGAAACTCCGTCAGGCAGGTATCGCCCATCGCCCGGAACAATCGCACGACGCCGCGCGTTACTAATATCGTCGTATCCGGTCTTGAAAATTCAGCACCGCTGCCTGCTTCACCCACCACTCACGCTCACTTACCGATTTCGTTCATTCACTCATCTTATGACCGAACGATCCTAACCTTACCTGCAGTACAAACATAGACTTTATCTGTTAGCCACCGGGCTTCAGCACGGACATGGTAGAAATCTATCTGGCGTATAGCGCCGACCGACAGGGCCCTATTCAACTCACGGACAAGGCGCTGATCCGGCCGGGTGCGACTGATATCCGGATTTGGAATGGCGTTTGGGTAGGTCATTACGTAGCGACGAACCCGGTCAAGAACGAAACTTTCCAAGGCGCAAACGGGCTGTGTCCATTCCATCGCTCCAAGGATCAAGCGGATGCTGATCGGACGTTCGACACCGTTCGCATCATTTACGACAACCGAGTTCGTAACCAGCGTGACCGGTTCAGAATCTTTCGCGACCTTGAGGGTCCGGGAATGCTCCTTGGCGCCAGTACCCTGACCCCCACCGATGAAATCCGGCAAAATAAGCGGACCGCTCATATTGGCAAGAACCAGCGGCAGGCCGATCACGGCACAAAGTAATACTACCAAAATCCAGATGCGAACCGTCATCACTTTTGTCCCTTCGGTAGCCCCGCTATCCGAAAGGGCCTTTCAGCTTTCCTTTGGACCGGAGGCTTTGCGTCTCGCCGTTACCAGCGATTTGCTATTGTCGAGGCCAATGCCCTCAATACGCGGTAATCAAACCAGATTTTTCGTAACCGCGCAGTGACACCTATCACTCAGCCTTCTATTTAACCGATCAGGTTGCCTCTGTCCGATCTGTGCGCCCTTTGGAATCGGTGTTGGATACAGTGGCCTCATCCGACGCATCCATCGCTGCATCTTCGCCCGGCAATAGGATATCTACCTCCTGCGGGTCGGCTTCCCCGGCAGCGCGTGCCAACCAAAGTCGGGCTGCATCCAGATCGCCATACTCTGCCTCTTCCAAACGAGCCATCAGACGGCACACCCGAGGATTGGAGACGCCATCCTCAACCGCGCTTAACTGCTGACGCGCCTCTCCCCACAGTGATGCATCAAGCGCTGCCAAGGCAATCATCAGATGACTTTCGATATGCTGCGGGTTTCGCTGCGCCAGATGCTTGGCACGATCATACATCCTGATGGGATCGCGATCGGTCCCGGCAATTGTCTTGTAGACATCCGCCAACTTAATGCTCGGCGCCTTTGCCCAGGCGTCTTCGATCAGTTTCTCGGCTTTCTTACCCTTCGCCTCATGCCAGAGAAGTTCCGCATCCAGGACAATGGCATCTTGCGAGTCGGGATCAGCCTTCCGTGCCTTATCCGCAAGCTTCAACGCAGAACGGTGAAGCCCTTCACGACGGCGTTGCCGTGCCAGGATCACCCAAATAGCAGCCTTGCGGCGACTAATTTCATCTCGTGCCATTGCTTTGCGACGCCGCGCAGTATCAAGCGTCGCCAAGGCCTTATCCCATTGCTCTTCTTCCGTTTGCAGATCCAGCAATTCCAGAATGACCCAAGGAGTCTCCGGCCGCAGGGCATGGGCTTTCTCTGCCCATTGCAAGGCAGCAGCGCGATCCCCCGCCTTCACGGCTTGAACCATCAAGCCACGAAGACCAAGGAAGGCACCGCTCGGATCATCCAGCATCGAGGTGAAGTACTTACGTGCCACGTCATCCTCACCAGAAAGCTGGGCCGCCTGGGCCGCGAGCAATCGGGTCAGCGGCGGATCACGGAGCAGTTTCTCCGCCAGCCGTGATTGTTTGATTGCCTCCTGCGCATCACCGGCGGCAACAGCAACGAAGCCCTGGGTCAGGGCGCGATACCCACGTTCCCTGGCGCCGGCGCGACGTTCGGCACGGAAACGACCCGGTGCACGCCGCAAGGCCCCCAGGAACTTCTCCCAATAAAAGGCAATCGCCACCATAAGCGCGAGCGCGGCCGCCAATAGAGCGACCGAGGTATCAATCCGGAGATCCAACCATTCGATCTGCAGAGAGCCCGGATAATGTGTGAAGAAGATACCAAAGCCGACAAGGATGCCGAGCTTGATCAGGGTCCAGATCAGACGGGTCATTATTCGCCTCCCGCCGTTGCACTGGCAAATCGCTCAAGCGCAACCGATTGCAGAACCCTTGCAGCATCCAAGGCTGAAAGTCTGGCCTTCGCGTTGACGAGCCAGTCACCAAGCGTCCCTTCATCAGCACCCGGGATATCGCTCAAGATGGCGACAGCACCCACCAGGTCACCTCGTGCGATGGCAGCTTCGGCATTGCTGACCGGCGGGCTATCCGGCCCTTCTCCGGCCAGTCGAACGCTGACCAAGGACGACATGCGCGCCAGGGTCTGTTCCCAATATCCATCGCCGGCTGGCGTCAACGAGCGACTATGCGCCGCTGGGGCGATCCGCTTGAATTCCCGTGCCAAGCTTTCAAAGCTCGCGACACCGGTCGGTGCGAAGGCGGTCAGGACCGCTGCCGCCGCTGCACCGTCGGATCCTTCCGGCAGGCTTTCCGACAGGCTGGCAAGACGGGCTTGCGCGCCTGCATAGTCATGACCTTCGCCAATCGCCGTCGCAACTTCCCCGACCGTCAGCATCAGAGCCGCTTCCGCATTCCCCCCCACTTCCGGTCGTGCCGCGAGGGCCTCTGTCATTGCCGTAGATTGCGCTTCAACCGTCGCCTCCAACGCCGTCGCCGTCGATTGCAGAGCCAATACGCCAGCCGCATTAGTTTCGACGCCAGTCATCGCTGCATCCACACGCTGCTTCACGTCTTGCGCCAGTGTTTCAAGGGCTGAGACATCAGTCTGAAGCGCTGAGAGTTCCGCCGACAGAGCTGCCGCCGCTTCACCAGCTGCATCATCGCTTTCCGTCGTTGCCGGTTTGGCTTCAAGGGCCGCCAGACGCGTTTCCAGGCCGGACAGGTCAATAACCGCCAAAGCTGCCCCAGATCCATCGCCCGCCTCACCGGCAGCAATCGCTTCACGCAGGGCGACAAGTGACTCTTCAAGCGCGGCGAACTTTGCCTCTGCACCGGAGAGTGCCGCTGTCGTTGCCTCAACTGCCGTGACCCGGCTTTCCAGGCCCCGCGCCATTTCCGCAACCGCCTCTGCTTTATCCGCCAAGGACTGCAGGGCTTCCGCATCAACCCCGGCACCAACGGTTTCCGGCATCAAATCAGGCGCTACTGCTGCGACCAACTTGTCGATATGAGGGGCCGCGAGGGGCCGCCAGTAGGGCTCCCCCGCCACAGCAACAAGGGCGATGATAGCCAATACCAATGGAAGAAAACCACGGCTGCCGCCTGCTTTCTCAACCTGGGCTGCAGGGGCCGCACTCGCTGCGGCT
>SPJL01003394.1_pt1 | contig 11921 bp, 8 predicted proteins | sample 3741751 | NCBI WGS metagenome assembly SPJL01 (sample SAMN10925998, study PRJNA522277) | cold seep metagenome | isolation source: Elba SIP-enriched marine methane seep metagenome, extraction at timepoint T3 | place: Italy: coast of Elba, Mediterranean Sea | reverse complement strand
TGCCGAGGCTCATGCCCAGCAAGGCTGGCAGGACGCCGGCGACCGAAAGCAGCCCCAGATTGAGACTGAGGAACCCGCTGCCGCCCATCGCAACGGCAAGGATGACGGTGGACAGTCCAAAGAGGATGCCCATCGCCTGAACCAATTGATCGCGTGGCAGCCCGATACCTTGCAAAAACAACACGCCGGGAAAGACGGAAGAGCCTGTCATTCCGGTCAACAACCCGTTGAGCGCCCCGAAGACGGGACCGAACAGACGCTCAGCACCCGACGATATTGAGAGCCTTGCCCCCACCAAGCCTGACGCCCCGTAGACGGCAGTCAGAATACCGAGCGCGACCGTCAGCAGCGCGATATCGACCGCTCTCAAAACCGCGACACCCAGGAATATCATAAAGGACGCGACCAGAAGAAACGGCCAAAGCCGCGCGAGCAAGCCTCGCAAATGCCCGCCGGACACCGCCTGCCAGACATTGGTCACAAAGGACGGCACCAGCATCAGCGCCATCGCCTCTGTCAGCCCCAATGTCACCGTCAGCAATCCAAGACTAACCGTTGGAAGCCCCAGCCCGACAACGCCTTTAACACCACCTGCCAACAGGAAAACCGCACAGGTGATGATCCAGGTCTCAACGGACGGCATGCGTCGTGACCCTAGGCTCTCTATCGACGACCGTGATCCCATCAACCATTTTGTCTCTCCCTCTTCCGCGATGAACCTCGCACGTACTTAAGAGAGAGAAAAGCCAGTCCCTAACCTCGAGACAGAACCGTCACTGTTGCTTTGTCACCGTAAAGGTAAAGGTTCCGGCAGCGCTGTCTGTGACGTCAAAAGTATGCGTATCGGGCATTGCATCAAAGTCATCAACGGTCACCGTGAACGTAGACAGGCCCAAATCTTCAGTAACCGTCAACCCGTCCGCTGTATTGGAGTCATCCGATAACGCATAGGGTGTTTGACCACCGCTTATCGTCACCGTAATCATTTCGCCGGTCGCAGTCGGCGTGAAACTGGTTTCCGTCAGCGCGAATGCTCCTCCAGCAGGAGCAGGTGCAGGTGCAGGAGCAGGTGCCGCCTTTTGGGCCACTTTCACCTCTATTTCCACAGGGGTCGGACGGGAGTCTGAAATTTTGATCGGATCCAATTCTGCGAGTTTCGCAACCTGCTTAACGGTCACGGTCAGTTTGTCGCCGTCGACCTTTGCGGTTCTGACATCATTGTCTTCATCACCGACGATCTTATAAGGGGGCACACCGCCCTTCAGGGTCGCCTCCAAGGTCGCGTTGTCCGCTGCGGCCCCTAAAGCCTCCGGCTCCGCTGCTAACGTCTCTGGTTTAGTGAATTTCAACACCACTTCCAGCGTGGACTTTAAAGAGTCCACGATTTCGAGCGAAAGATCGCCCTTCGTCTCCTTGGTGTAGCCAACCGCGAAACTCTTGCCACCACCATAGGAAATCGTGATTCCCTCGGGCTTTCCGCCGACGATGTTATAGGCGTAAAGCGGTTGCCCCCCTTCGACGGTCAGATTGTAGACTTTCGCCCCATCGGTGTCGTCCAAATAGATTTGGACGATGTTCTTGCCATTGGCATCACTGGGTACATTTTTGAAGCGGAATTGCGGGATCGTAGCCCCCGGAACATTGCAGCTGGAAACATCAACTTCTTCCGTGGCGACGCTTTTCACCGCATCGGTTTGAAGCCGGGATTCAAAGATCGCATCCTCCAAGGCTTCCTGGCTCGCCTCAAACGCAAGAATTTCAGGACGCGGGACCTGGAAGCCGGCCACCCCGATCAAAGGATAGGTTTCCTTCAGTTGCGCCAGTTGCGCCCGCGCTGCCCCCACATCCATTCTAGGCGCCTCGACAAGGATCGCCTGTATGGTCGGGTGATCCGGTACCGGAACGACGGCAACCGGATCGTCGCCGCCCGGGAGCGACTTCGTATCTACCAGTAGGTTCAGTACATCAGTAAACCTGGAGAAACCGATTGGAACACCGTCACGCGGTGGATTATCTACCCCCGCTAATTCGGCAACTACCCCCCCCGGCTCAGCGCTTGGCTGATCATCCAGTTCAGTTTGAGGCAACAACATATTATTGCCAGCATTTGCCCCAAAGCCTTTCAAGAACGCAACAGCGTTGGAAATTCCCTGGGTCCCCGGATCAACCTGACGAATCTTGTTCCGGACCTGGATAAAGACATTATCCACGGAGGCAATTACATCGGCGACGATACGGGCTTCCGCGCTTTTCACATCAGCGATAGATTGCCGTTGTGCCTGCGCATTCTGAACCCCCGTCTTTGCTGCAGTAAACATCGTGTTCAGGAAAGTCAGCTGCTTGTCCATTTTGGTCTTGGAGCCTGCCAGCTTCGGCTCATAGATTGTGAAGGCTTTCAGAACCCCTTCAGCAGACCCATGCGCCAAGAGCACATTGGCCAACACCTTGGTCAATTCATTTACCTTGGTTGCTGACTTATTCCGTACAGCCAATGCGGTCTGTCGATTTGCTGTCGCTGACAACTCTGTGGACTCAGCATTGGATTGTTGTGCTTTGAGAGCATCAACCTCACCCACCAGGCGATTGTAGATGCCTTGAGCTTCATTTAACGCATACTGCGCGGCTTCCTGACCTTCCGCCGTGTCTTGCTCTGCCAGCGATGATTGGGCTGCCTCTACCGCCAAACTTGCTTCTGCCAGCTCAGTCTCCTTGGCCTGTAGCTGTTCTTTCAGATCGCCAACCGCGCCGGACGCCCCTTCCGCTTCAGTTTTTCGCGCGTTATAGGCTGTATCGGCGACAAGGAACTCATCATAGTCGCGTTTTAAGGCATACCGCGCCTTGTTCAGATTACTGGCAAGGTTCGCCAATGTTGCCTGTTGCAGCGACTTCTCGTCAGCGAATGCAGCGATGCGCATTTCCAGAGCAGCCTGGGCATCTTCCGCGCCATAGCGTAATTCTCTGATCTTTGCCATTGAGGTCCGCATGACAGCGCCATGTTCCGCAACAGCTTGTCCGGAAACCTTGATGTTCGCTCCGGCCAGGATCGACGGTCGCAGCTTGTTATCGATACAAACCAAGGCACCCAGCCCCTGTTCATACACCTCTTCGAAGGCTGGATTTCCATAAAGTTCCGATGCCGCCAGGAAGGTCCCGCCCGCGAGACCGAAACCGAAGATGTAGTCCTGATGCGCATCGAACAACGCTGACGCTGCAGCGCCGATCGCTGACCCGATTGCGCCGAGGCCGGACAAGTTCCGCACTTCAGTCGGATAGTCTGCAAACTCCCGCATCTGGCTCTTGCCGGTCTGGATGTAAGCCATGGCCAGTTCATAGGTATAGTCTTCGACCTTGACGGATGGCCCTTTGTCATGGGCCGCACTCAGTTCCGGTCCGGTCGGTTTTGGATTGATTGTTCGTGCGCATCCCGCCGCGAAAACGAGAGACGCAAGCGCAACAAGAACCGCCGCGCTGCGGAGTTTACCTTCAAACCGTGTCATATCCTGCCCCCAGGTCTCTTAAAGCACACTCACGGCTACAAACCTCTCCCAATCATGGTTTGTCTCCAAATCGGCTCCCCTAGCCATCGAAACCGATTCTCAACTGTGCAAACGGTATTATTCCACCACAAAATACCTTTAAAGTATATACATACTATTATTGAGGCGATTGTCTTGCGTGTATCTCTACCATACAGTCATGCAAGTTCACATTGTAGGAATCACCTGAATGAGCCTTGGAATATTAGTTTGCAAATAAATATATATGATCGTGTGGCAGTCATAGCGTCTACCTGCCTATTAGGTGTGTGGATTCTGACGGGTTTGATCCCGACGAATGTGCTAGGTCTTAACCCTACTCAATTGGTAGGGGGCCAGTTTGAGGTTCCCGGTTCGATCCTGCGTGATGGTAGTTTGTCATTCTTAGGCACTGACAACTTGGGACGAAGCCTTTTGGCGCGCATCGCGTCTGCGATTCAGCATACAATCTGGACTTTGGCGCTGCCGATCCTTGTTGCCCAATTTGCTGGATGGGGATTGTCCAAGTTTCGTGGGAAGGCCGAGGTCGCGTTCCGTTACATATTAATCTTGCACGCCAGAATCCTCTTCGCCCTGCCGCTTCTCGTCATCCCATTAGTGACCGTTCTTTCCAGCAAGATGCCGTTGTGGATGTTGTGGGGCCTTGGCTTCTTCCTATGGTCAGTAGCCCCATCTTACCTCTTTTTCACAAGACTAAGGGAAACCCAAAACCCGATTTCCATCAGTTGCTGGATTATCGGTTTTTCCAGACGGATTAGAGCTTCTCTGATTATCTGGATCACACTGTCCTTCATTTTCTCGACTCGTCACCCATCCCTACCGACCTTGGGTGGCGTCGTCCGAGAGAACTTGATCCTTGTTAGTTGGCTGGATGGATTTGACCTTCAGCTTTCAGCCATTATGGCAGCATGCATCCTGCCGTGTTTTGCGGCGAGCTTGCTGGCTGATAGTTTAGAAACCATCACCGACGCACCTGCATCCGCAGATATTGAATCAATCGTCTTCTACCCGGGCTTAATCGAGGCACAACGAGACTCATTGCGGACAGAGCCTAAAGAGTCACCCGCTCTCAACGAATGAGGCGACGACTTTTTTGCGGCCGGCTTTGTCGAAATCGATGGTGAGGTGGTCTCCATCAACCCGCACAACCGTGCCGGGGCCGAATTTTTGGTGAAAGCAGCGTTCTCCTTCACCAAAGTCATTGCCGGCAGCGTTTGACCCGGCATCCACTTCAATCACCGGAGAGCGCGTTTTGCCGAAGCGGCCACCGGCGCGGGCCTGTTGCAGGCGCGTCCACCCTGCCCCGCCGCTTTGGGTCGAATAGGTCTCCCCCCCACGCCCGGCTGCACGATAAGCCCCACCGCTTGAGCCGCCGAAGCCGTCTTTCGCACCGCTTACAAAGCTGCCACCGCCACCGCCAAACCTCCCCTGACCGGATTGGGAATAGCTGTAGCGATCTTCCGCCATGCCGCCACCGGGACCGGAATAGAGGCCACGGTCGCTCATATTCTCAACATGATCGGCGGGCATTTCATCGACGAAACGCGATGGGATGGCACTCTGCCAGGCACCGTGAATGCGGCGATTGGCGGCGAAACTGACCTCTGCCCGCTTTCGGGCCCGGGTCAATCCGACATAGGCGAGGCGACGCTCTTCCTCCAAGCCCGCCATGCCGTTCTCATCCATGCTGCGTTGATGCGGGAACAGCCCTTCTTCCCAGCCAGGTAGGAAGACCGTGTCAAACTCAAGCCCCTTGGCCGCATGCAATGTCATGATGGAGATCAAGGCACCATCATTCGCCTGATCCGAATCCATGACCAAACTGACATGTTCCAGGAACTCCGGCAGGTTTTCGAAATCCTCCATACCGACCAAAAGTTCTTTCAGGTTCTCAAGCTTGCCGGGCGCTTCCGGTTTCTTTGAGTCCTTCCAGAAGGTGGTATAGCCGCTTTCATCCAGGATCGTTTCTGTCAGTTCAATATGATCGACTGCCCCTGCCATCTGCCGCCAGGTATCCAGCATGTCTAGAAATGCGGTTAGGGAGCGCTTGGCCGCCGGCTTGAGCTCACCGTCCTCGCAGATCTGACGGGCCGCGAAGCTGAGCGGCACTCCGCCCAACCGTCCCGCTGCCATGACCGCCTGCAGGGTTGTCTTGCCGATCCCACGTGCCGGCTTGTTCACGATCCGCTCAAAGGCCAGATCATCTGCCGGTTGATGCACGATCCGAAGATAGGCGAGCGCGTCACGGATCTCTTCGCGTTCATAGAAACGCGGGCCGCCGACAACCCGATAGGGCAGCCCCAATGTTATGAAACGTTCCTCAAATTCTCGGGTTTGAAAGCCGGCACGAACCAGGACGGCGATTTCATCCAGCGGATGCCCCTTGACCTGCAGGGCTTCAATCTCATCGCCGATGACGCGGGCTTCTTCCTCCCCGTCCCAGACCCCACGCACCCGGACCCGGTCCCCATCATCCTCTGCATCCGTCCAGAGTGTCTTACCCAGCCGCCCTTCATTATGGGCGATAAGACCGGAGGCACAGCCGAGAATATGCGGGGTCGACCTGTAGTTCTTTTCCAGCCGAACGACCTTGGCGCCCGGGAAATCCTTCTCAAATCGCAGGATGTTCCCGACTTCCGCCCCGCGCCAACCATAGATCGATTGGTCATCATCACCGACACAGCAAATGTTGCTATGTCCCTTCGCCAGGAGCCGCAGCCAGAGATATTGCGAGACGTTGGTATCTTGATACTCATCAACCAGCAGATATTTGAACAGACCGCGATATTGCTGCAGCACATCTTCATTCTGAGTGAAGATCGTCAGGTTATGCATCAATAAATCGCCGAAGTCGGCGGCATTCAGCGCCTGAAGCCGCTCCTGATACGCCCTGTACAGAGCCACCAGCCGACCATTCGCAAGCTCACCACCATCCCCGGCATTCAGCCGGTCCGGCGTTTGCCCCCGATCCTTCCAGCGTTGGATCGCCCCGATAAGCAGGCGGGCGGGCCAGCGCTTATCGTCGATATGCTCAGCCTCCATCAACTGCTTCAGCAAGCGGATCTGATCATCGGTATCGAGGATCGTGAAATTCGACTTGAGCCCAACCAATTCCGCATGGCGCCGCAAAATACGGGTCGCAAGGGCATGGAAAGTGCCGAGCCACATCCCCTCCCCAACACCACCGATCAGACGCCCCACGCGATCCTTCATTTCGCGCGCTGCCTTATTGGTAAAGGTAACGCATAGGATCTGATACGGCTTGGCACGGCGTTCATGCAGGATTTGCGCAAGACGCGTCGTCAGGACACGGGTCTTCCCAGTCCCGGCCCCCGCCAATACCAGAACAGGCCCATCAATCGCTTCGACGGCTTCCCGCTGCGCATCATTTAACCCCGGCAACCAGGGCGCAGGCGAATTTACCGGCGCGGGCGGCGCAGGCGCGGCCAGTGATGCTGGCATTTCGAAATCATCATAATCAAGGGGATCAGACATACGTAATAATATAACCAGTGAGAAAGGCTGGGAAAGCCTGAACAGCGCCATGGACAGTCTGTCCCATTAATAACCAATATCAGGATGAAGGGTCAGTAATTTTGTCATTGTGTGGTTTTGTCATTGTATCACTCAATTGAATATTCAATTACAAGTTATATTCTTATCTTTACATTGAGCCCTCATGCTTTGACTTGCGCATCCCTAATGAAAGAAAAAGAAAAAGAAATTCTACCAATGGGATTCTTGACGCGCATTGTGCGATAACTTATTTTTTCAGTGCGATCTTTATATCGCGCGCTCAAAAGGCGAGTTGGGGAGGTAGATGGCATGCCTATGAATGCGATTTTGACCAAACAGATTCGTTCAGGCCTCGAAGAACGAGGCTGGAGTGTGCGCGAGCTTGAGCGCAAAGCCGGTCTCAAGGAGCGGGCAGTGCTCAGCATTTTGCAGGGTAAGAGCAAACACCCACGCATCGACACGCTGGTCAAAATCGCGAATGCACTAGACACATCTGTTTCCAGTCTCATCGGTGAAAAGAAATCGATTTCCTCTAATGTCGATTTGGATTCGCTGGTTTTCGATCTGGTATTGGACTTCATTCGCTGGTCGCGTGACTCCGGCAACCGCTTCCCGACCACTTTGAGCGATGCGGATTGTGAATACATCGCCGATGCGATCACCACCTATCTATTCGGCCCGACAGGCGATGTGCGTGAGCTTCATCAAATACTTGATGAATCCCATGATCGGGCCGCGAGAGTTTCTTCTCGACGAACCAGATAAAATGTCTGACAGACAGCGTATCGCATTGGGATGGTTTATGTTGCATGCACAACTAAACAGCGCCATACTTGAGGGCATGAAAAAACCGCCTCCCCCAACTGTGACGCCCAAAACCAACAAGTCTTCTAAACGTCTTGAAACGCGGACATCTGCTGCATGTCCGGATGTAACGACATCGGACGAACGCAGAATCCAGGGTGATACAGCGGAGACGATTGAATTCAGCAAGTTGGTTGCAGAACGCTCCAACGGTGCTTCTCAGGAAAATTCGGCACAGCGACAATCCGAGAATATGGATGCTGTCTTCGAAGAAGTTGGCAAAAGAATCCGCCAGGCAAGAATCGCAACCCGTCGCATCACCCGCCCAAAACTGGCGGAGCGCATGAATATTCTAACGGCACGATTGCGCGATATCGAAGAAGGCAGTGTCAGGCCCTCGGATCGTGAGATTTGGCTCGCGGCACTTCATATCGGTTGCCCTCTGCATGAATTGATCCCAGTTCACAATTCAGCCTCACCTGCCGAAACCGCACATTCACAAACAGATCACGTCGCGATGTTTTCACGCGCGCAAACCGAAGGGCTGAGGTCTCCTCATCCAACCTCCCCAACGTCCGAATCCAATTTGGCAGACTCTGCAGCGCCAGCGGCTCGATTGGCGGATGAACTTCGCGCAACCCTTCAGCGCCACACCAAGCGTGCTAAAAACCTTCTTTCCGACCATGACCGGAAGGATTGATCAGATGGGGCACATAAAAATCAGCGGTGTGGCCACAGCGCAGACCATGCCCGTTTGGTGGATTGGCGATACCGGCACATCGATCCCAATAGAATCGAGTGAAGCGCTTAAGTCACCCTTATACCCTTTTAACGCCGAGGCGCCGGATACGGCTTTTAGAGGCTTTCGTTGGATCCGTATGGGATATGCGCCCGACAGGATTGAGGTTTCCTTCAGTAGGTATTTTGCAACCCAGGAGGCCATAGCCGCAACAGCCCGCCGACTTCGGACGGCATCGCCGCTACCAGTCCGATTGTTCTACGATGAAGCAGATACCGGGCTCCCGGATTGGACGATTGAAGACCTTCCGGATCCGACGACTGCTGCAAAAAGACTTAACAACGTCGCTGTAACCAGCAAAGCTTATCAGCTGTCCAAGACAGCAATCCTGCAACGTTCTCTTGATAAGATCGGTGAGCAACCCCGCCTTCTGCAAAAAGCACTCGCTCTTTGGAGGGAGGATCTCAGCGGACGTGCGCTTCGCGAACACGTCGCGGCCAAAGCCGTTGAAGCCTCAAGTCGCGATGGGCAATTGTGGATTGACCGTGTTGGCCCTCAGAGTGACTGCGCCGCAGCATTCGGCGAATCCTGGGCCGCGAAGGCCGCAGGGCGCCGATGGTTGGGCGCTTCCAGTAGTGCGGACGACAACGACTATGACGGAAGAACTGCATCGTCTTACGATAGGGTCACAAATCAGCAATCACCGATGCTGGATGAGGTTCACGCGGTTTGGACACGTGATGACGGCATACGACAAAGGGCAACCTATGCCCGGTTGTTGCTACCACTCCTCGCTGAGAACGGGTCTCACTCCGTCATAAGCATCAGTAAGTATCTAAACTTCGGACTCCCAATCCTCGACCACCAACCGAGTTAAGTCCCGAATATCGCTTCTGACACGGCATAAACTCAGCCAATTATGGTGCTTAACCACACCATCTTTATCTCGCCAAACCAACCCGCCCGGAGAGTTCCAAAAATAGCCATATCGAGTAAGCATGCCAGAATGCGCGATCGGGTTATAGGCCAGTCCAAATATCCAATCCGGGCGATACCGTAAAACTGCAACGCCTAGGGCAATGCGTGGTGCTGTCTTTCCATATCCATGCCCCCTTGCTTCCGGCGACAACCAAACTTCACCATGATATATGGCACGCCCACGAACCGATGCGGCTGCGTCCGAATGGCATGCCGCATGTTCAGGTTCCACCCCCATATCCGGCGTCGTGTATAAGGCTGCATCATGGGTCAAGTGGTCAGCCAAGGTCGTCGTAAGGTCAACAGCCCGTAAGGCCTGATAACCAACAACCTCTTCTTCCCCTGTTTTACGGGCGGCGATCCAAATCGCTGGCCCCAGTTCAGCCCCGCCGGCTTCCGGATCAAAAATCGGAGTCAGAATCGCCCCGGAGCGGGACGCCAGATAGCGTCGGCGCATATCCTCCAAATCAGTTTCGATCGAGTATTTTAGCCCTGCAGACCGGCCTTGCCGGTTCAAAGTTGTAACCAACTCTGCCAAATCGATTTCATTAATGCCGGTGAAATCCCGGGCTCGATCACCTGATAACGCATCGCGAAATTCCATTGGAAACCTCCTAAACCATCGAAAAATAGTAGTTTCCCAAATCGATCAATTTCGCCGATTCGAGCGCTCGTCTAGACCTTGCGTATCATGATACCTGCACGAAAGCCGAGCGCCTAAACCCTAACACCTCGAATTGAACTGATTACAAGATATCCGCGACAGTTTGCGATATTTTTCTCGTTTTCATTTGACAGCGAACTTTATCTCGCTAAGTTGGAAAAAAATTCATAAGGAGACTTAAACGATGATCGACAAGCGCAAAAACAAGCGCAGCACGGAAAGCGAGCACGAACTTGACATGGCGGCAGGTGAACTCCTGCGGCGTTATCGTGTGGTTCGGGGCCTCAGCCAGACGGCGCTGGGCAAAAAGGTCGGTATCTCGTTCCAACAGATTCAGAAATATGAAAAAGGCATGAACCGCATGAGCGTTTCCCGCCTTTTTGCGATTGCATCGGCTCTGGAAATCACACCTCAGGATTTGCTGCCGCTGGACCGCTTTGAAGCGAATGCTCCCAAGGTCGGGTCTAACGACGGCGACCTACCCTCTAATGAGGCGCTCCGTGTTGCCGTGTTCTATGACACGATCCCGGATGGGGAACAAAAAGAAGGCCTGCGCACCTTGATTGGCGCGCTGGGCGGTAGCCGCCGCAACGCTGCCTAATAGAAGAACACCGTTCTTCTGAATGGATGGAAACGGACCGGCTGCACTTTCAGCCAGATCCGACCCAAAAAAATTCGCCGCGCGATCACCAGGTCGCGCGGTGATTTTTTTTGCTCTCGCCAAATATCCAGCACCCTCCCAACGGTGGAGAGGATTGCGAATACAGGGAACAGGCGCATAATCCCGGCATAGCTCCCCGCCCCCCCAATCACAGGGACAAATTGGGTCGATGTTGAAACTTCTGCCGCCGGAGATTGCGGATCGCTTAGGCCGCGCCTTCGCGCACCCACAGCTGGGCCTGACCTTTGTCGCCGTGGCCGCAGGCGTCCTGGGTGGCGGCGCTGCCATTGTCTTCCGCGAGCTGATCGACCTTATCCAGTCTGGCTTCTTCGGGTTTCGGGGAGAGCTGTTCCACAGCCAGGCCAGAGAGCTATCGTGGTGGCATATCCTACTGGCGCCAACCCTGGGCGGGCTGTTGGTTGCCCTGATCGTCCGTTACCTGCTGCCGGACCGTCGTCCCGAAGGGGTCGCCGATGTGATGGAGGCGAGCGCCTTGAAGGGCGGGCGCATGAATTTCCGGTCTAGTCTGGGCGCTGCCCTCGTCTCTGCCGTCACGGTCGGCGCCGGAGGATCGGCCGGGCGAGAAGGCCCCGTTGTCCATTTCGCGGCAACGCTCGTCTCCCGCCTCGGTGAGTTCTTGAAATATGGGCCAAATCGCGGACAGACATTGCTTGGCTGCGGTGTCGCCGCCGGTGTCGCTGCCAGTTTTAACGCCCCCATCGCCGGGACATTCTTCGCCCTGGAAGTCGTCATCGGCAGCTATGCGATTGGCAATGTCGCACCGGTCGTTGTTGCGGCGGTAACCGGCACCATAATCTCGCGCACCTATTTCGGGGATTACCCGGCCTTCATCATCCCGACCGGCGAAATCAATTCCTTCCTGGAATTTCCTGCTTTCGCCATCCTGGGCGTCGTAAGAGCGTTCGTAGCCGTGACCCTGGTTTGGTCAATCGACGTGGTGCGAAAGGCCCATATCCATTTCAAGGTCCCTCCCCTCGCGCAACCCGTCATGGCGGGATTCGC
>SPJL01000495.1_pt1 | contig 11922 bp, 10 predicted proteins | sample 3741751 | NCBI WGS metagenome assembly SPJL01 (sample SAMN10925998, study PRJNA522277) | cold seep metagenome | isolation source: Elba SIP-enriched marine methane seep metagenome, extraction at timepoint T3 | place: Italy: coast of Elba, Mediterranean Sea | reverse complement strand
GTGCGCCTGCTTTGGCAGGAGCAACCCCTCGACTTAAGAGGAAACTTGAGCGAGATAGAGCTTGATGAAGCTCTTTTGATTCAAGAGCATTTTGGCGATTACCTTTTTGAGTACATGGCCAAGTATGAAGGGTTAGAAGTACGCCTTCGTCATTTTGGTGATGTTGTTGCCTCATTTTTTCGCGAAGAAGCAGAGAAGCATGATGGTTTTCTTGAAGAGTACCTTACTTTTGAGAGAGAGTGGCGCTTGGTTATGCTTGGTTTCCGTGCGAAACAGACTCATCGAGACCTTGCTGTAGAGTTGCAGCATGAAAATCCAGATGATCTTATTGTTGCGCAAATCATCGCGCAAAAAGATGCCAAAAACTACGAACCTCCTTTTGGATATGAGGAGCTTAAGCCACTGTTTGAGAGGCATCGGAACGACCCAATTGCACTGCACAAGGCGATGTGCCATTACCGCTTCCAAAAAGTATTAGAGATGGTGGAAGGGGACCTTTTTTCGATAGATCGCATTCTCGGGTACCTTGTCCGCTTGATCATCGTCGAACAGTGGCAAGAGCTCAATGAGCAAGAGGGCGAAGAAGTTATAGAATCAATAGTTAAGGTAGTATCATGAGTGACACATCCTCAGTGATGATAAAAGAATTGGCATCGGAAAACGTGCAAGCAACAGGCACCGTGGTCAACGCCTTCGGCAACCTTCTACAGGTTCGCTTTGAGGGTGATATCAGACAAGGTGAGGTGGCAATGGTCGAGGTAGAGGGAACTCTGCTAAAGGCCGAGGTGATCGAAATTGTCGGTGATGAGGTGAAGATCCAGGTATTTGAAGATACCAAGGGGATCAAGCTGGGAACAAAGGTGATCTTCTCTGGTGATCTTCTTGAAGCTGAACTTGGGCCAGGATTGCTAACATCAATTTTCGACGGACTAGAAAACCCACTGGAGAAAGTTGCGAAGGAGTCAGGTGCTTTTCTCCCTCGTGGCGTTTATATTCCGCCTATCGATCGCGAGCAAAAATGGGATTACCAGCCAAATGCGGAAGTTGGCGATGTGGTTCGTCGTGGCGATACTCTTGGGCAGGTGATGGAGGGGCGTTTCCCCCACCTTATTATGGTGCCGTTTAACCATTATGGGACCTATACGGTAACTTGGGTTGCACCATCAGGTTCTTACACGGTCGAGCAGCCCGTTGCAAAGGTGCAAGATGAAGCTGGTCTAGAGCATGAGTTTTGCATGTTGCAGAAGTGGCCGGTAAAGGTTCCTATGGCGGAAGGGGAGAAGGTGCAGCCAACGAAGATGCTGGATACAGGCTGTCGCATCCTCGATACGCAGTTTCCTATCATGAAGGGCGGTACATTCTGTACTCCTGGTCCATTTGGAGCAGGAAAAACGGTTTTGCAACACCACCTTTCAAAGTACGCAGCAGTCGACATCGTAATCGTTGTAGCATGTGGAGAACGAGCGGGTGAGGTGGTAGAAATCTTGCGAGAATTCCCGCACTTGGAAGATCCACATACGGGCGAGACCTTGATGACGCGGACGGTCATGATCTGTAACACTTCCTCGATGCCGGTGGCAGCACGGGAATCTTCGATTTATATGGGAATGACAATCGCCGAATACTATCGCCAGATGGGGCTGGATGTGTTGCTTCTTGCGGACTCCACTTCTCGCTGGGCACAGGCACTACGTGAGATGTCGGGTCGACTAGAAGAGATTCCTGGAGAAGAGGCGTTTCCAGCGTATCTTTCTTCTCGTATTGCAGAGTTCTATGAGCGTTCCGGGGTGTTGAGCCAAGTGGATGGACGTCTCGGTTCGGTGACAATCGGCGGGGCCGTTTCTCCTGCAGGTGGTAACTTTGAAGAGCCAGTGACGCAGGCAACACTTGCTGTTGTTGGCGCCTTTTTGGGACTATCGCGTGCACGCTCTGACTCCAGACGCTATCCCGCAATTGACCCGCTAATCTCCTGGTCGAAATATGTCGATGAGGTCGGAGGCCTTCTCAGTGAGCGCGTTGAGGGCTGGGGTGACATGGTTAAGAGGGCTGCTCACTTCACTCGTCAAGGCGAGGAGATCCGGAAGCGGATGGAGGTTGTGGGTGAAGAGGGTACGGCCATCTCTGATATGGTAACTTACCTGAAGGCGGAACTCTACGATTTCGCTTATTTGCAGCAAAATGCCTTCGATAAAGAGGACGTCTACGCACCGCTCGACCGTCAGTTAGAGCTTTTCCGGTTGGTCAACAGGATCTTTGAGACGAATTTCTTGTTCGATACACATGATGATGCGCGCCAGTTCTTCCTGGAGCTGCAGAATAGTCTGAAAAATATGAACTTCATCAACTTTGGCTCCGATGACTACAGCCAAGCTTTCAAAGAGCTTGAGGCGAGAGTCGACGCGGCGAAAAAGGGATAACGAGGGAGTAGAGAGATGAAAACGGTTTACGATAGAATCATTGACATGCGCGGCAACCTGATTACGGTGCATGCAGAAGAGGTTTCCCTCGGAGAGCTAGCAGAGGTCTCCCTAAAAGATGGAAGAACGATTTACGCTTCGGTACTTCGTATTGAGGGGACAAAAGTAACGCTACAGGTCTTCCAAAATACGCGAGGAATCTCTACAGGCGACAAGGTAACCTTTCTCAAGAGGCAGATGCAGGCGATGTTCGGCGATGCGCTTATGGGACGCCGCCTGAGTGGCTCGGGAAAACCGATCGATAGTGGTCCGGAGATTCGAGGAGAAGATATTAACATTGGGCAACCTTCGTTCAATCCGGTAAAGAGGATCATTCCTCGCGACCTCGTTCGGACGAATATCCCGATGATCGACGTCTTCAACAGCTTGGTGAAATCGCAGAAAATTCCGATTTTCTCCACACCGGGAGAGCCCTACAACCAGCTTCTCATGCGGATTGCAAACCAGACCGACGCAGATGTTGTAATCATTGGCGGAATGGGCTTGACTTTTGCTGATTATCAGGCGTTTATTGATAACGCGGAAGAGGCTGGGTCGCTAGATAAAACCGTGATGTTTGTTCATCGCGCTATCGATCCACCGGTGGAGTGCGTACTTGTTCCTGATATGGCACTTGCCTGTGCAGAGAAGTTCGCGCTGCAAGATAAGAACGTGCTAGTCCTTCTTACGGACATGACAGCCTTCTCAGATGCGCTAAAAGAAATTGCGATTACAATGGACCAAGTTCCTTCGAATCGCGGCTACCCTGGTTCGCTTTACTCCGACCTCGCTTCTCGTTACGAGAAGGCCGTGGATATTGATGGCAGTGGGGCGATTACAGTTATCGGTGTAACTACCATGCCAGGTGGCGACGTGACGCACCCTGTTCCGGATAACACAGGCTACATCACGGAGGGGCAGTTCTATCTTAATAATGGTCGCATCGATCCATTTGGATCGCTCTCTCGACTTAAACAGCTGGTTATTGGCAAGGTAACACGCGAGGACCACGGTGATTTAGCAAACGCGATGATTCGTCTTTATGCGGAGTCGAAGAAGGCAGCGGAACGTCAGAGTATGGGCTTTAAGCTCTCTCGTTGGGACGAAAAACTTCTTGAGTATTCAATTCTCTTTGAAGAGCGAATGATGAGCCTAGAGGTTAACCTCACGGTAGAAGAGGCGCTCGACGTCGGTTGGAAGACTCTTTCGGAATGCTTCGAGCCGAACGAGGTGGGCATCAAGGAGTCGATGGTCGAGAAATATTGGCCTAAGGTGGCGGCGACGGTATAGGAGGTCCCTGTGGCTGAAGTAAAACTGACAAAAAACGAACTCCGAGCACAGCAGGAGCAACTTTCTCAGCTGAAGAAGTACCTTCCAACGTTACAGTTGAAGAAGGCGATGCTTCAGGTTGAGGTAAGTGATGCGCGCCAGGAGATTGTAAAAAGAGAAGAGCAGCTCGATATGGCTCGCACGAAGGTGGCGAGCTACCAGTCGCTGCTGGCAGAGAAAATCGGGCTCGATCCGATGTCGCTGGCGGTGATCGAGAGGGTAAACAAGCGCTACGAGAATATCGCGGGTGTCGATGTCCCCTATTACGAGTCGGTTGATTTTCAGTCGGTAACCTACAGCCTCTTTGAAACCCCACCGTGGGTTGACGGGGCAGTGGCGCTTCTCCGCAAGATGGTAGAGGGGAAGGTGCAGGTCCTTGTCGTAGAGGAAAAGAAGGCGGCACTCGAGCGCGAGCTTCGCGAAGTATCGATACGGGTGAACCTCTTTGAGAAGATCCTTATCCCTCGTTGCCAGGAGAATATCAAGAAGATCAAGGTCTTCCTCGGCGATCAGCAACTCGCTGCTGTTTGCCAGGCGAAGGTAGCCAAGACGAAGATTGAGAGGAAAAAGAAGCTGGAGGTAGCGGCTCATGCGTATTGATGTGAAGAAGTTCCTCTTTGTGGGAAACAACGCTAACCGTAACGCTTTTTTCGCTCGTGCACAGCGCGAGGGAGTAATTGAGTTTATCGATGCGAGCAAAAGCACTTCGCGAGAGGTGCCACAGGAGCTCCATGACATCGGAGAGGCGATCAAGGTACTACGCACACAGCCTGTTGTAGAACAGGAGGAGCGTCCGGATTTTTCGCAGACAGAGGCGATCACAGGAGAGGTTCTCTCACTAGCGAGAAGAGGAGAAAAGCTCCGAGAGGAGCGCCGAGTTCTCCGACAAGAGATCGCACGGGTCGATGTCTTCGGTGATTTCTCTCCGGCAAAGGTCCAGTGGATCGAAAAAGAAACGGGGCGTCACGTCCAATTTTTCGCAGCGAAAAAGCAGGCAGAGGTAGAGGCTCGTGAGGCACCAGAGGTGATCTTTGTGGGTGCCGATCATGGTCTAGACTACTTTTTCTCTCTCAACAGGGAACCTCGCGGCTACGAGGGAATGATCGAGATGAAAATCGATCGCCCCTTGGGTGTTCTTCAGAGACGCATGAAAGAGGTTAACGAGCAGATCCAACAGATAGAAGAGCAGCTGAAGGTACTAGCGAAGGAGAATAATTTTCTCCACGAGGCGCTGATCGACCGTTACAATGGCTACCATCTGCAGAAGGCAAAAGGGAGTGTCGACTTGGTGATGGGCGATGCGCTATTCGCTGTTCAGGGCTGGGTGGCTAAAAATCGAGTGGAACAGGCGCAGTCGCTCGCGGAGGAGATGAGTGTCCACTTCAGTGAGGTTGCTATTGAAGAATCGGATCATATTCCGACCTATCTGGAAAATAGTGGTCTGGCACGTATTGGTGAGGACCTCGTTCATATCTACGATACACCGTCGACAGGAGATAAAGACCCTTCGACGTGGGTGCTCTGGTCGTTTGCACTTTTCTTTGCCATCATCCTTGGCGATGGAGGTTACGGGGCACTCTTCCTGATGGGATCAGCCTTCCTCTGGTATAAATTTCCAAAAGCAACGGGTATGTTGCGCCGAGTGATGAAACTGAGCACCATTCTTTCGGTCTCGTGTATCCTTTGGGGGATCGCCACAAATAGCTTTTTCGGGCTCTCATTTGACCTCGATTCGACCGTGCGCTCATTTTCGGGCTTGCAGTGGCTTGTGGAGCAGAAGGCTAATTACCACCTCGCCGTGCAAGATGGGGTCTTCCAAGAGTGGCTTACGAAATTTCCGGGTATCGCGACGGTCTCTGGTGGTTATGAGATGCTCGCAGCAGCTGTGACGGAGCGTGGAGAGTCGCTACGCTGGGAGATGCTCGACAAGTTTTCCGATGCGATTATGCTGGAGCTTGCTCTGGTAATAGGTGTTGTGCATGTGAGCCTTTCGCTTCTTCGCTCCATCCGTGAGAGTTGGGCGGGGATCGGCTGGATTTTCTTTATGGTCGGTGGCTACCTTTACGTTCCAGAATACCTCAACTGTACTTCCATGGCGCAGTTCTTAGGAGGCCTCGATAAATCGGTCGGTGCCGAGGTGGGCTTGCAGCTGGTTTATGCGGGACTCGCTGGAGCTGTAGTCTTAGCACTTGTACAGCATAAGGCAGGGGGGCTCGGAGAGATCATCAATGTAATCCAGGTCTTCTCTGATGTGCTTTCCTACTTGCGTCTTTACGCGCTCGGACTGGCAGGGGCGATGATGAGTTCGACATTCAATGAGATTGGATCGTCGGCACCTTTCATTGCAGGATTTTTTATTATTCTAATCGGACATATCGTGAACATTGTCCTGAGTATTATGGGGGGCGTGATCCACGGTCTTCGTCTCAACTTCTTGGAGTGGTACCACTACTGCTTCGAAGGAGGAGGTAAGATGTTCCGTCCGTTAGAGTTGGCAAAAGTGAAAGAGACAAACTAGAAAACAAACGAAAACAGGAGATGATGGTATGGATTTCAACATGGTAGGCCCTGCATTGGCCCTTGGATTGAGCTGTCTTGGTAGTGCAATTGGCTGCGGTATCGCGGGTATGGCCTCTCACGGAGTGATGTCACGGGTAGAGGAAGGACACGGTAAATTTATCGGGATGTCAGCGGCACCTTCTTCACAGTCAATTTACGGCTTTATTTTGATGCTTTTGATGAAGCAGGCAATCGACGCGGGAACGCTTTCAGCACTTTCTGCTTTGGGGATCGGACTTGCTTCTGGTGTTGCGATTATGACCTCTGCGATTTATCAAGGGAAGTGTTGTGCATCAGGCATTCAAGCTTCAGCGAAGCAACCAGCAATTTTTGGTAAGTGTTTTGCTGCAGTCGGTATTGTAGAGTCGTTTGCACTCTTTGCATTTGTCTTCGCTCTTTTGATCATGTAAGAGGCGAAAGATGAGAAAAGAGAAGGATTCCATTGGAACCATTGAAGTGCCTTCCGATAAGTATTGGGGGGCACAAACACAGCGCTCGAAAGAGAATTTCTGCATTGGCTCGGAAACGATGCCTCTGGAGATGATTCGGGCATTTGCCTGGGTTAAAAAGGCAGCTGCACAGGTGAATGGGGAAAAAGGACTCCTTCCTCTTGAAAAGGTGGAGGTAATTGGGGCGGTTTGTGATGAAATTTTAAAGGGAAAGTTGGATGATCACTTCCCTTTGGTTGTGTGGCAGACAGGGTCTGGTACCCAATCGAATATGAATGTCAATGAAGTCATTAGCAATCGCGCAATTGAGATGATGGGAGGGACAATGGGCTCAAAAGAGCCGGTTCATCCCAACGATGATGTGAATAAGTCACAATCATCAAATGATACGTTTCCAACAGCTATGCACTTAGCTGCAGCACATGCCGTGAGAGAGGAGCTTCTTCCTTCTTTGGAAGTGCTTCGCAATACATTACAAGCGAAAGCAGAAGCTTTTGCAGATGTGGTAAAGATTGGTCGCACGCATTTGATGGATGCAACTCCGCTGACCCTTGGTCAGGAGTTTTCCAGCTATGTGAGCCAACTAGACCATGGAAGAAGAGCTCTAGAAAACTGTTTGGAACACCTTTACGAGCTTGCTCTTGGAGGTACTGCGGTAGGTAGTGGCATTAATACTCCGGAAGGGTGGTCTGAGCGTGTTGCAGAGGTAATGGCAGATCTCTCCGGTATGCCGGTTGTAAGCGCTCCTAATAAGTTTGAGGCGCTTGCAGCAAACGACGCGATGGTAGAGGCCTCCGGTGCTCTAAAGCGCTTGGCTGTTTCATTAATGAAGATCGCAAATGATATTCGTCTGCTCGCATCTGGACCTCGCTGTGGTATTGGTGAAATTACAATCCCAGCAAATGAGCCAGGCTCATCAATTATGCCAGGTAAGGTGAATCCTACACAGTGTGAAGCTCTTTCGATGTTATGCTGCCAAGTTATTGGCAATGATACTGCGATTACAATGGGGGCTGCTCAAGGTCACTTCCAGCTCAATGTTTTCAAGCCAATGATGATTCATAACTTTTTGCAGTCACTGCGCTTACTTAGCGATGGCATGCGGAATTTCGAGAAGCGTTGTGCTTTTGGTATTGAGGCTCATGAAGAGAACATAGCAAAGAACTTGAATAACTCGCTTATGCTAGCGACAGCTCTCAATACCGAGATCGGCTATGATCATGCAAGTCAGATTGTAAAAAAGGCGTTTTCAGAAGGGACTTCTCTTAAAGAAGCAGCACTTGCTCTTGAGCTTCTTACGGAAGAGCGTTTTGATGAAATTGTCGACCCGCAGAAGATGGTTAATTTTTAATTGGTTTAAAAAAGAGAGATTTGCTCGATGTACCGCCTACTTCCTCTAGTTTTTCTTTTAGCAGCTTGCTCTTCGAATCAGCTCCATGTTCATAATGAGTATCTCACAAAAGAAGACCTTGCAAGTATGAAGGTTGATACGCCGGATCCGCGAAGAGAACGCCCTACACTTGGACAGAGGATTATGGTTCAGTGGGATCTAGAGGAGAAACTCTTTGGGACCCATCCTGATGCAGAAGTGGTTCTTAAAATGCGTTTTGGCGACCGGCATGATAAAGTTGTGCGTCACAAAATCACCGAGCGCTCAGGAGTGTTTAGCCACTCTCTTATTGGAGAAGATTATTTCACTCGCGGTGGAATCAAAGCGTATAAAGCAGAGCTAATTGTCGATGGAGAGCTTGTCGACCAGTGGCAGCATCAACTTTGGGCTCGAGTGATTCGAGTAGGAGAAAACTAGAAAGTCACTTTGCTACGGGTTCAAACAGCAGCATGTTGCTCGCTACGAGAGTGAGCATCGAGAATGATTCGTTCTGTAGTTTGCCAATCGATGCAAGGGTCGGTAATTGAGATTCTCGGGTTGAGCTTGTCGGGAACGTCGTTATAAAGCTGCCTTCCCTCTTCTAAGTTACTCTCTAAAATCGCGCCAGCGATGGCTTTGTTACCCGAAAGCATTTGATCCATTACATGGTTAAAGACCGAAGGTTGGCGCGTGTGGTCTTTGCGACAGTTATCGTGGCTGCAGTCGATAAGAAGAGCAGGAGGGAGCTCCGCTTGTCGGAGGAGTTGAACAGCTCGTGCAACGGATTCAGGTTGGAAGTTTTCACTGTTTTCACTGCCGCGGAGAACTAAGTGACAATCAGGGTTTCCCATAGAGCTTACTTGTGCAACCTGGCCTTTTTCAGTTAAACCAAAATAGTCATGCGGTGTTGCTGCTGCCAAAATAGCATTAACAGCAGGTTTTAGCTCTCCCTCTGTGGTATTTTTAAAACCAACAGGTAGTGGAAGCGCTGAGACCATTTGTCGATGGATTTGCGAAGAAGAGGTGCGGGCTCCAATTTGGCCCCAGCTGATCAAATCGCCAATGTAATAGCAAGAATAGGGATCAAGAAATTCAGTTGCTATTGGAATACCCATCTCAACAATCTGTGTCATGAGTTTGCGCGTTTCTCGAATACCAGATTCAAGATCTTCGGAACCATTTATTTTTGGATCGTAGAGTAATCCTTTCCAACCGGTTGTGGTTCGAGGTTTTTCACCATGAACACGCATGACAAGAAGAAACTGGTCGGATACTTTTTTCTGCAGCTCTTTCAGTTGAGTTGCATAGGTGATTGCTGCGTCTGTGCTGTGAATAGAACAAGGACCTACAACAAGAAGTTTTCGGCAGCTTTCTCCACTAAGAATCGAGCAGATCTCTTCACGGGTGGATTTCACAAAGCGGAGAGCTTGCTCAGAAAGGGGAAGTTCCGCAAGAAGCTGAGTGGGAGACGTCAGTGGTTTGCTTTGAATAGGAAGGGTGAAAGGTCTTGACATTCTCTCTCAATGCTCTATCTTGTTACTCTGGTTTCAGAGGAGTTTCGCTCGATGGTCACTGCCACTAAAGGGTCATTTCATACCACAAAAGAGGGTTACCTTTCAACAAGCCTACAAGCTAGGAGCTTTGTTGAGAGGCTTTTGTGGTGGCAAGGGAAAGCGAAAGGGGCGGTCAAACGAGTTGCTTCTCTCGGCTATACAGGGGTCATCACTTCTTCCATAGAAGGTTGGGAGGAGGCGGAGGTTCCGATTTGGCTACACTTTAAATCTCCAGACTGCAGCCCTCTTGATGAACAGTTTTTAAATCTAGTTTGGGACTCTTTAGGAGAGGTAGAAGGAGTTGCGGGAATTTTCTGGGAGAGTGTTTATCAGACGAGATCTGGGCATCGAGATCAGACAGATTATGATTTGCTTCTTCGAGAGCTACAGACTGTAGAAGCTGCCACGGATGGGCTTCCTCTTATTTTCTACCCCTCCTCCCCAGATCCAAGAGTTATTGAGCGGCAAGCAAGTTGGCTGGAGGATTTGTTGATTGATGCTGGAGAAGAAACGACAATTGCTTTTTCCTCTCGGGCAGGAGAGCCAACAGCGGATCATCTCTCTTTACACCCTTTCTGGCAGAGAGTTGTAGAGAGTCCAAGTCACACAAAAATCTTGCCAATTTTGAATAGTGGCTCTGTTCAGCAAGGAGAAGGGCTTTGGCCGATTGACACAAGTGACCTTCTTACGGAAGTCCTTCATAGAATGCAGGCGCCAGGATTTCATGGAGCAATCGCGTTAACTGCAAGCGTTCCGGAGAAAGGATGTACGCTCGATCGCAACTTAACGATTGCTTCCAAGTCCCTACAAGGACTTGGGATTCCTGCTTTTTTGCTTGAAGAGGAACTTTGCTCTGATGAGGAATTGCTGATTTTAAAGAAAGTGCGCTCAATTCATCTTTCTCTCGGCCAATTTCTTACCGCAAGCAGTAGTGGGGAGATCACGGATGCCGAGCCACAGCGAGTTCGCACGCAAAGCTTGCTCGCGCAGCTTAATGAGCTCTCCTTGCATGCAAAAGAGGAGAGCTTATTCCAGAAACAGCTCTCTTTTTTTATTCGTGATGCCAAGCGCCTGCTCTACCAACAGATGCAAGCGATGAATATCACTCTTTCTAATGTCTTTAGTGGTGATGATATGAAAGAATCTTTTTGGACAGAGATGACTCAAGCATCAGGAAAAGGAATCAGTTTTGGTGGTGCGGCAAGCTTGTTACCTGAGCCTAGGCGAGGCGAAGAAGGAAGTGCAATGGAGCAAATTTACCTGCAAACGTATCCCGCCTCTTGAGTTGTGCCGTAAATAGTCACCTAGGTGAAACATTTACGTTGTGCCAGCTACTATACATGAGCTTGCAAAGCGATGGAAAGTAACGAAATAGATGGGGCAAGATCATGCTCAAGTGTCTAAGAAATTTCTGGTAGGAGTATATGTCTTGGGAAAAAATTTATTTTCCATTACGCTAGGGGAATGAGTAAAATTCCTACCCTTTCTAGGCAAAAAGCAAACGCAGTTAGCGCTGCAGTTTTTTTCGTTGGCTGTATTTATCTTCTGATTACAGGAGAGGCTTGGCCAGGCCTTGCTGCTGTTATTGGTGTCTCTTTGGTGAGCCGACAATTGATGCGAGCTCGGCCATTTGATGCTTTTCTTTCTCTTTTCTGTTTTTCTCTTCTTATTTTTCTTCCTTATGCTTGGGCGCAAGCGATCTCAATGCCTGCAGCAATCACCCTCTTGGTGCGTGAGGCATTGCATATTCGTCGCGACACAGCGCAGCAAAAGACTGAGGAGTTCAAAGCGGAGTTGGAAGATGAAAAGGGGTAAGCTCATTCATGTGGCCCATTACTTAGCTCCTAATGGTCACAAGAGCTATCTCTTTCTTCGCAAAGAAAAAGAGGGGTATCATTGGTATCAAGAGAACTCGTTGGAAGAGGAGCTGCCGCTTGATCTTCGGGCTAAAACTGTTGAGGAGGCCATACGCCTTGCAGCAGCTCGCTTTCTCAATGATGACTTCCGCCCGCTAGAGTGCGGTTTTCGCTTTGATCAAGCGCAACGTGATGAACATGGAATCAATGCTCTTTTTCACCAAATGATAGCTTCTTACTCATCTCGTCATATTGAAGGGAACTACTTTGATGAGAGCTTGGGTCACGACTGTTTTGTGGATAACGCCTCAGAAGAGGCGCTCTCTCTCTGGAAGAAGCTCGAAAAGCAGG
>SPJL01033975.1_pt1 | contig 11927 bp, 13 predicted proteins | sample 3741751 | NCBI WGS metagenome assembly SPJL01 (sample SAMN10925998, study PRJNA522277) | cold seep metagenome | isolation source: Elba SIP-enriched marine methane seep metagenome, extraction at timepoint T3 | place: Italy: coast of Elba, Mediterranean Sea | reverse complement strand
GGTGATCTCTGCGGCGAATGTGGAGCGTCTCAGCCCCCTGGTCGGAGACGAGGACTGGGACCGTATTGATTTCCGCCGGTTTTCCCGCGTCACGAATCCGAAGTTGAAGGCCTATGACTTCAGCCTGAAGACGCTCCTTTCTGCGTTCTGAAGAAAATCAGTGCAGGGAGACGGCCATCAGGTCGAAATGTTCCAGCGCTTCACGCGCCCCATCCATGTCGTCAGCAGTCGCCAAGGGCTCACCGGCCCCTGACATGATCGCGAAACAGGCTTCGCCTTCACTGATCGCGGGGCGAATATAGGCGACATGTCCGACGCCAAGACTGGCGAAATCTTCGGCGGTCAAGGTATGCGGATCGGTATGGGTTGTGGTCATGATAATCTCCTCCGGTCCGGCTTATGCTTCTGTTACATCGACGGTCGTTGCGCTGGCCTTCGATGCCTTGCTGTTCTTACCCTTACCGGCCCCGTTGATCGCGATGGTTTGTACGCGCGGTTCAGGCAGTGGGCGGATCAAATCGATGTGCAAAAGACCGTTTTCTAGACTGGCCCCTTCAACTTCCATGCCATCGGCAAGGACGAATGACCGCTGGAACTGTCGCGCCGCAATCCCGCGATGCAGGAAAATCCGTTCATCCTGCTTTTCAATCTGTTTGCCGGCGACGAGCAACTGGTCACCTTCCCGCTGAATGGCGAGATCGTCTTCGGCAAAGCCGGCCACGGCGAGCGTGATCCGAAGATGCTCATCGCTCAATTGTTCGATGTTATAGGGGGGATATCCTTCTGAGGACATCTTAGCGGCCCGGTCGAGGGTGCGCTCAATTTGATCGAAACCCAGCAAAAGCGGGCTATTAAAAAGGGTCATACGCGTCATCGCTGATCCCAACCTCCTCTAAATGAGCGAGTGTCGTAGGCACTTTCCAGGCTGTGAACGGGACCCCTTATGGGCATCGCTATCCAGTCACCTTTCGGCGCCTTTGTTCTATTTTGGACTCTTGCCCCGGGATTTCAAGTAACGTGCGGGTGAAGCGGACATATTGTTGTAACGGAACGCAGATTGTGCGATTCATGCGAAGGCTTGGAAACGTCTCCAAGCCAGGGTTTTTCGAGATGGGATGGGCATCGTGGCTGATCGCGGTGACATAGTGGATGGCTTGCCGCTGCCGCGCTTCGATGGCGGCTGGGTTTGGCTTGTTGGCGCGGGTCCAGGCGATCCGGGATTGGTGACGTTGAACGGTCTTGCCGGGCTGCGTCAGGCCGATGTGGTTGTTTATGACGCGCTGGTGGATGACCGGGTGCTCGATCTCGCCCGTCCCGGGGCGGAAATGATCTTCGCTGGCAAACGCGGCGGACGTCCGAGCCCGACACAACGCTCCATTTCTCTCCGGCTGATCGATCTGGCACGGTCGGGGAAGCGAGTCCTGCGGTTGAAAGGCGGCGATCCTTTCGTGTTTGGCCGGGGCGGAGAAGAAGCCTTGGCCTTGGTTGACGCCGGCATTCCGTTTCGTATCGTGCCCGGTGTGACAGCGGGGATTGGTGGCTTGGCCTATGCTGGCATACCGGCGACCCATCGCGATTCGAATTCAGCCGTGACCTTCATCACCGGCCATTCGGTGACCGGCGATATTCCGGATAATCTGGATTGGGATGCGCTTGCGAAGGGCGCCCCGGTGATCATCCTCTATATGGCGGTCAAACATATGCCGGAAATTGCACGCCGGTTGCTGGAAGGTGGCCGCGACCCTCAGGAGCCCATGGCTTTTGTATCCAACGCGGCGACTGATAAGCAGACGGTCGTGGAATGCACGCTTGGCACTGCAGAGGATGCCGCCAAACAGGTTAAACCACCGGCAATTGTGGCGATCGGCCCAGTCGTTTCCTTGCGCGCTGGCCTGGATTGGTTGGGGGCGATGAAGGGGGAGCGGGCCTTGGACCCCGACCCGCTTGGCCTGGGCCGGGAAGACGCGGTTTGAGCAGCGCTGTGGATGACGCGGCTTCCGACGCTGCTGTATCGATAAAATGCGGCATTGGGGCAGTGCCGGGACTGATTATCGCCGCCCCTTCTTCCAACAGCGGAAAGACCGTCGTGACCCTTGCCCTGATGCGGGCGTTAAGGCGACGGGGCAAGAATGTGGCGCCGCTGAAGGTCGGACCCGATTACATCGATCCGGCGTTTCACGCGATTGCCTGTGGACGCGACGGGGCCAATCTGGACCCCTGGTCAATGCGTCAGGACATGGTTCTGCACCAGATAGCCCGCCAATCCGAAGGCGCGGATCTTATGATTGTTGAAGGCGTTATGGGGCTGTTCGATGGCGCGACGGACGGCACCGGGTCGACAGCCGATGTGGCGGCGCTGAATGAGTGGCCGGTGATCCTGGTGATCGATGTGAAAGGGCAGGGGGCTTCCGCTGCAGCTATTCTGCGCGGCTTTCGCTATCACCGGGATGACACGGCGATCGATGCTGTGATCTTCAATAATGTCGGTGGGCCCAATCACGAAGCGATCATCCGGGAAGCCATGGATCGGGCCATGCCCGGGTTTCCTGTCCTTGGCTATCTGCCGCGTGATCCGCGCTTTGTGGTGCCCTCGCGGCATCTGGGGTTGGTTCAGGCAGAAGAACATCCCGATATCGAGGCCTTTGTGGATGAGGCTTCCTTGCTGCTGTCCCGCCATATTGATTTGGAGGCGGTGGAGAAGCTGCCCCTCTATTCACCCTTTCCGCCGCCGGACCGTGTCTTGGTCCCATCACCGCCTGGTCAAAGGATTGCTGTGGCGCGGGATGAAGCCTTTGCCTTTTCCTATGCGCATTTGTTGGAAGGGTGGCGAGGGGCCGGGGCGGATCTGCAGTTTTTCTCGCCCCTCGCGGATGAAGGGCCGGCGGCGCAGGCTGATGCGGTTTTCCTGCCCGGCGGTTACCCGGAATTGCATGCGGGCCGCTTGGCCGGGGCGGAACATTTCCTCGGCGGTCTTCGCTCTGCGGCCGAGGCCGGGACGCGGATTTATGGTGAATGCGGGGGCTATATGGTGCTTGGAAATGGCTTGGTCGATGCTGACGGCAACTACCATGAGATGGCGGGGCTCCTGCCGCTGGAAACCAGTTTTGCGGATCGGAAGCTCAGCTTGGGATATCGAAAAGCCGTGGCCCTGGAAGGGCCCTGTTTTCCGTCTGCCGGCCAGACCTATCGCGGGCATGAGTTTCATTATGCCTCTATCCTGCATGAAGGCGATGCGCCGCGGCTCTTTCAGCTCACCGGTGCGCGGGGGCGGGACTATGGCGAAGCCGGGCTCCGCGTCGGCTCGGTAATGGGCTCCTTCCTTCATATCGTTGATATCGCGGAACCACTGCCATGACGGAAGCGCGGTTCTGGGAAACGAAGAGCCTGGAAGACATGTCGCGGGATGAATGGGAATCCCTGTGCGATGGCTGCGGGCAATGCTGCCTGCATAAGCTGGAGGATGTAGATACCGGCGCCATCGCGATCACGGACATTGCCTGTACGCTCCTGGATTTACAGGGCTGTCACTGCCGCGACTATGCGGACCGTCACAAGACGGTGCCGGATTGCGTGACCTTGAATGCCTTTAATGTCTACGAGCTGGGTTGGCTGCCGGAGACCTGTGCCTATCGCAAGCTGGCTGAGGGTGAGCCGTTGGGCTGGTGGCATCCGCTGGTTTCCGGAAGTCGGGAGACAGTGCATGAGGCTGGGATTTCGGTGCGCGGAAAGGCGCGCTCAGAAGATGAAGTCGAGGGTGTAGATGAGGAAATGGCGGATTGGCTCAATCGGGGCAATCGGCCGCTCTGGGTCTTCCCGGGCCTGAAGCCAACCCGACGGCGCTGACTTATTTATTGCGCCGGTAGCCGGCATTTTGCCGGCGGTTGACCAGGAACAAGCCGGCACAAATCACCGCCGCTGCCGCCCAGACAAAGGGCGAATGGGTTTCATCAAACACGAAGATACCCCAGGCGATTCCGGTCGCGGTCACCACATAGCCTACCATACTGATGGATACCGGCCCCAGTGTCTTAACCAGCGTCGTATAGACCACATAGGCGACGGAGGCGATTAACCCGGCACAGGCGACGGACAAGGTTGGGATGTCGGTTATCGAAACCGGAACAAAGACGGCATCGAAAATGATCGCCGCCGGCCATAGCATCAAGGCCAGAACCAGGACCATGCCGCCGCTCAATGCCTGGGTATCCGATCCTTCCGGCCGCAGCTTGGCGATGGCGACATTGGCGAAGGAATAACAAAGCGGTGTCAGAAGGCCGATCAGGAACCAACCCGTATCCTCTGTTCGTGGCAGGCTCGTTTTCGGCAGGATGATCATCAAGACCCCTGCCAATCCCAGGCAAAGACCCAGGAACCGGAGCTTGTCGAATCGCTCTAACCCGACGGCGAGGCTCATTGCATAGGTAATCAGGCTGACCAGCGAGATCGCCAGGACCATGACGCCTGCCGGCAGATGGCCCAAAACCCAAACCATGTTCATGGAGGGCAATGCTGTCCCGATGGCGCCGACCGCGATGTAGTAAATCCAGTGGGCGCGATCAAACTTGAACCTCAGCCCTCGCCACTTGCAAAGCCCGTATAGAAGGATGGCCGCAATCGACATTTGCCAGGATGAATACCCCAGCGGTTCGACACCATTGACCGATGCCAGCTTTGCAACGGTCGTGTTGAAACCCCAGATACAGCCCAGAAAGAGCAGCATCAGCCAGGGGAGCGCAGTTGCCACCGGGGTCGGGGCGGAGGGGGACATGTTTTCGGACATAGAGCCCTCTTATCCCAGTCTCTGGATAGTTTCCAGCGTCATGGAATCCCGCTATGCGATATATATGAACAAGCCCCGCTTCCTGGATCGATTGTTTAGCAGCCCTGAGCCCGAGGGGCCGGAGGCGATTCCCGTCTATTTGGGGGGAGCGGTCGATAGGGTAGATGTCGCGATACGCCGTCATCCCAAGGCGAAACGGCTGTCACTTCGGGTCGATCCGGCTGCAGGCGGGGCGGTGGTCACGCTTCCCCGCCAAACGTCCCGGCGTGTAGCGGAAGCTTTTATCCTGCAAAACGCGGACTGGCTGGCCGAAGCGCTGGCAGAAATCCCCGATGCGACCCCTTTTACAGATGGTGTCACGCTGCAGGTGCTGGGTCAGTCGGTTACGGTTTGTCATCGACCGGATCGGCGTTCCGGGGTGGAGATGGTCGATGGCGAAATTCTGGTGTCCGGCCAGGCTGAACACTTGCCGCGCCGGTTGCGGGATTTCTTGAAAAAGCAGGGCAAAGCGGAAATTGAGCCCTTGGCCCGGAGCCTTGCGGATCGTCTCGGCGCCCGGGTTGGACGGGTCACGCTGCGCGATACACGCAGCCGCTGGGGCAGTTGTTCGGCGAAAGGCGATCTCAATTTCTCGTGGCGCCTGATCTTCGCGCCGCCGGAAGTCTTAACCTATGTCGTCGCGCATGAAGTCGCCCATCTGCGGCACATGGATCATTCCGCCGCGTTCTGGGATACGGTCAAGGACCTTCATCCGGACTATAAACAAGACCGTGCCTGGTTGCGGGAAAACGGGTCAGCCTTGCACAGGATCGGGTAACCGGGCGGCTATGCCTTTGGTCTCAAGACATGGTGATGATCGGGCGCGTAGAGGCGGCTGTCGGCGAAGGCGTCTTTGGGGGTCAGATCGCCCAAGACCGGGCCGACCATGATCAGCGCGGTTCGGGTGATGCCAGACGCTTTTACCTTGGCGCGGATGGTCTCCAGCGTGCCTTCGATATAAAGCTCATCTGGCCAGGTGACACGATAGGCGACGACGACCGGGCAATCGGCGCCATAGAGCGGGGTCAGTTCCCGCACAACTTTGGCCAGGTTATTAACGGACAGATGGATTGCGAGCGTAGCGCCGCTGCGGCCCAGAGTTTGTAGGTCTTCCCCATTCGGCATGGCAGAGGCGCGGACGGCGGTGCGGGTCACGATCACGGTCTGCCCGACATTCGCCAGGGTCAGCTCTCGCTTCAAGCCAGCCGCTGCGGCGGCGTAGGCGGATACACCGGGCGTCACGTCATAGTCGATGCCGAGCTCGTCGAGGCGGCGCATCTGTTCTGCCGTCGCGCCATAGATCGAGGGATCACCCGAATGCACCCGAGCCACGTCGTGGCCCGCCGCATGGGCCGCTTCGATCTCGTCAATGATCTCATCCAGGTTGAGCGGCGCGGTATCGATGACACGTGCACCGGCAGGCGCTTCCGCGACCACCGCTTCCGGCACCAGCGATCCTGCATAGAGGCAAACCGGGCAGGATTGAATGAGCTTCAACCCGCGAACCGTGATCAAGTCAGGCGCGCCCGGCCCGGCCCCGATGAAGTGAACTGTCATTGTGTGTCTCCTGCCGCTGAATCGAATTTCTTTGCATAACCGCGTGGGGTGAACATGCGGGGGGTGCCGGCGTGGTTGAAGCTGCGGGATTGGCTGTTCCCAATGACGACGAGGGAGAACATATCCACGACCTCTGGGTTGAAATCCTGCAAGGTTGTCACCGTGATCGTTTCATCCGGTCTGCCGAGGCTTCGACAGATGGCGACGGGCGTTTCCGCTGGTCGCTCGGTGAGGAGAATTGCCTTCGCTTCCGGCAGCAATGTGCGGCGGCGTTTGCTTTGCGGGTTATAGAAGGCGGTGACAAAATCACCCTCCGCCGCCGCTTTCAACCGTCGCCGGATCGTGTCCTGCGGGGTTAACAAATCGGATAGGCTGATCAGGCAGAAATCATGCCCCATCGGCGCGCCGAGCCGTGCCGAGGCAGCCTGGAAGGCCGAGATGCCGGGGATGACGGTCACATCGACACCACGCAGGGCGCGATCCTCTGTCTTTTCGATCAACTCAAAGACCAGCGTGGCAAGCGCATAGATGCCCGGATCCCCCGAACAGATCAGCGCGACATCCTTGCCGGTCGCCGCGACCTCCAGGGCTTTGGCGGCCCGCGCCTCTTCCGCGCCAAGGTCACTTTCGTGGGCCGGCTTGCCTGCTACCAGGTCTGCAGCGAGGTCCAAATAGAGGCGATACCCAACCACTTCTTCCGCCATTAACAGCGCATGGGTCGCTTCGGCTGTCCGCCAATGGGCATCACCGGGGCCAACACCAACGACAAACAGACGTCCGGGTGCACGGCCGGCCGCCGTATTTACGCGCGGAGACTGGGCAATGGCGCAGGTATAGGGACCCCGTTTCTGCTTCGTGACGACCAGGCTTCCTTGCGTGCCAGCGAGGGCCAATGCGGAGGCTTCGGCGACGCCGTGACAGCCGATTTCCTGAAAAACGACGTCAGAAGGATTGGCCAGACGGGGTGTTTCCGTTTCCAAGGCTTTGGCGCTGAACACCCGCATCGGCGCGTTCATGTCCTGGATCAGGGCTTTCATCGCCGGCTCGTCCACTTTCAGGTCGACGGTGCCGATGGCGGCGATAGCATTCTTGGCCAATCCGGCCTCAGCGAGCACATCATCGACGAAACCAGCCAACCCCTCCGCTGGCGCATGTCGTTCACAGCCGACACCGATCGCCAGCACCGGCGGTCTGAACAGGCAGGTGTTTGCATCAGTTTCTACATCCGCCTTGGTGGAGATGGTGACACGATATGTGCCTGTATCAGTGAAGGCGCTCGCGTCCGGCCAAGCGTCCGTCTCACAGTCCCGATCCAGCGCGACCTGTTCTCCGGAGAGTAGAGCGGCGGTTACCGGTTTTGCCGCATCCGGCGTCTCCAATACCCACCCTTCCGGCGGGGTATCGAGCGCGAAGCCTAAACGACTGTCGCCGCTGGTTGTGATGGCCAGCGATCCGCCCGTTGCCGCTGCGATGTCCTCTCCCAGGGCAAGAGCGCCATGGTGCAGGCCCAGAAGCGGCACGACATGTGAGCCATCCTCCGACACGGCCAAGACCGGTGGGTCCTGCCATTTGTTTTTGGCTGAGGCGCCCAGGGCGCGGATCAGGATTCCGGCGGCGCAGAGGCCAACGATCTGCCATCCCTCCGCATAGAGGGTCTGAAGCTCGGTGATCGTCTCATTGATCTCTCGATCCGCGGTGCTGACCCGACCGGTTTTGCCGAATACAACGCCGCGTCCCAGGGCTTCTTTGAGCCGCCGGGCCTGTTCTCCCCCGGCTTCCGTCAGGGCGATGAAAGCGATCGGGGCACTCATCGCCAAGCCTCCCCACGACGATGGACAAGGACCATGGAGAAATAAGGGGCCTTTTCATCGTCCAGGTCTGATAGGTCTGTCACGACCTGTTTGTCTTGTGTCGCATGGGCGATGTAGCGCGCATTGTCCAACAGGCCGGCTGCTGAGAGGGCACGTCGCAGTTTCGGCAGGTGGCGCCCGACCTTGATCACGGCAGCGGCTTCAACAGTTTTCAAACGCTCGATCAACTCTTCCTCCGGCAAGGGGGCGGGCAACACGGTCAAGACATCATTCCGGGCAGCGAGCGGCGCACCGGTCGCTGCTGCGGTCGCCATGAGCGAAGAGACACCGGGGACAACCTCGACATCGAACCGCTCCGCCATCCGACCGAACAGATACATGAAGGATCCATAGAAAAAGGGATCGCCCTCACACAGAACGGCGACATCCCGGCCTGCGGCGAGATGCTCGCCAATCTCCTCCGCCGCGCGGTCATAGACTTGCTGGGCGGGAAATCTTGCGATTTCCATCGGCATCCGGATTGGAACTTCGATGTGGTGTCCATCCAGATGAGGTTCGGCAATTGCGCGGGCCATGGAATCCCCTTCCAGGGGAGCCGGCCAGGCAAGCACCGGCACCTCCCGCAGAATACGGAGTGCCTTCAGGGTAATAAGCTCGGGATCACCCGGGCCGACGCCCAGGCCATAAAGAGTGGCGGTCATACAGACTCCCTCGGTTTCCAAACCGCAAATTGTGTAACAGGCATAAAAGGTTTCCAGCCGTGATAGGGGCCGACCTCGATCAATCGGGAAATCGCGATACGGCTCATTTCTCCGCCATGGGTCGCGTGTAAGGCGGCAAGGTGGGTTTCACTTTCCATCGTTACCGCATTGGCGACGAAGCGGCCGCCGGGCTTTAAGGCAGCCCAGCAGGCATCCGATACACCTTGTGTAGAGATGCCGCCACCAACGAAGATTGCATCTGGTGCTGGAAGACCATCCAAAGCCTCTGGCGCTTTTCCTGCGATGATCTCTAAAGTCGGTGTGCCGAGTGCCACTGCGTTATCCGCGATCATGCGCCGACGGGCCTCATCACGTTCAATTGCGATGGCCTGCCCGCCTGCCCTGATCCACTCCACCGCGATGGAGCCACAGCCTGCACCGACATCCCACAACAGGGCGCCTGGATAGGGACAAAGCGCGGATAGGGTCGCGGCGCGGGTCTCCCGCTTGGTGAACTGCCCATCGTGTCGGAAGGCGTCGTCAGGTAATCCTGGAACTTGGGAAAAAGGCTGAGTCTCAGGCGCCGGAACACATTCCACGCAAATAGTGTTAAGGTCAGCCGTTGGCGGCGATTTCCAGGTTTCGGCAACCCCTTCATGGCGTGTTTCCAGTGATCCACCCATATGCTCAAGCACCGTGATCTTGCTTGGTCCATATCCGGCGGCGGTCAGAACGGCGGCAACAGCTGTCGGCGTTTCGCCATTCTCGCTCAAGATCATCAGACGAGCGCCGGGATAAAGATGGGCGTTGAGCAGGCTTAGCGGCCGGCCATGCAGGGTTAGGCGTGTGACATCTTCCAACGGCCAGCCCATTCGCGCTGCGGCGAGGGAGAAAGCACCCGGCGCAGGCAGAACCGTGATCGCCTGTCCGCCGAATTCCCGTCCCAGGGTGACGCCGATGCCGTAACTCATGGGGTCGCCGGTTGCGAGAACACAGACAGCCTTGCCCCGTCGCGCCTCCAGGTCTTTGACGCTGTCCAACAGAGGAACGCGCCAGGATAGTCGCTCGGCCGGGTGATCTTCTGGGATCATGGCTAGGTGCCGTTTGCCGCCCAGCAGAACCTGTGCATCGGCAATGATGCTTTTGCCGAGGGCGGGAAGGCCGTCGATCCCGTCTTCGCCAATCCCAACAATGGATATCCAGGGAGCGGTCATTGATCATTCCCCTTTGCCAAGGCATTCACAGCCGCCGCTGCATAGGCACTGCCGCCTTCCCGTCCCGTCATCGCAATGAAGGGAACGCCGAGAGTTGCGGCATCCTGCGCCAGGGCGTCTTTTGACTCGGCGGCACCGACGAAGCCAACGGGAAAGCCCAGGATCAATGCCGGCTTCTCCCACCCTTCATGCAAACGTTCCAACAAATGGAACAGGGCGGTTGGTGCGTTGCCGATGGCGATGACGGACCCTTCCAGCCAGGGGCGCCAATTCTCTACCGCAGCGGCGGACCGTGTTGTCTTGAACCGGGTTGCGGTCGCTCTGACGCCTGGGAACCCCAAAGTGCACATCACCGCGTTGCTGGCGGGTAATCTGTCACGGATCACGCCGCGTGACACCATCTCCACATCGCACAGGATGGGCGCACCGGCTTTCAAGGCAACCATGCCGGCCTCTACTGCGCCGTCGGACCAGTGCAGAGACGATACCACCTCCGGCCGTCCGCCCGCATGGATCAAGCGGATCGCGAGGGGACGCATCGTTTCGGGAATAGCAGATAGATCGGCAGTCGTTTCGATTTGCCGGAAACTCTCCGCATAAATCTCTGCCGGGTCCCGGATGTAGCTGTAGCGCGGCGTGGTCATAGGCTAACCTCCGGACGATCAGTGACACCCAGAATCCAGGCTTCTTCCTGTATGACGGCTTGCCTCTCCGCCTCAGACAGGGATGGATCGCCTTCCAACAGATGATCGAGCCGTCCCGCGATATCGAGCTCTCCCAACCGTTGGGACATAGCAGCGACTTGGCCGGCATCCTTTGGCTTGTCTTTCAGGGCAAAGGGTTCGATTAGCGACGGATAGATTTCCGCCAGAACACAATCGGCCTCCGGTGCATCTTGCAAGCCGGTTTCGAAAGGCCAGATCTGGGTGCGGAAGGCAAGACGCGGGTCGGTTCGTAGCTCCCAAACGCGCGGCAGCCCAGTCAGAACCTGGGAACCGACGGAACCATTATAGGCGAGTTGCCATACGGTCTTGGTCCGTCGCACCCGCGCTTCACAAAGCCGCCTCTCCGGCGGGTCGGATTCCGCATGGGCGCGGGGCTTGCGGTGGCCAAGATGCGGGGCGCTGCCGCCAGGTCGCCCCCAAAAAGGAAAGACATCGCCCGAAATCCGCTGGTTCAGTATTGCGCCGACATCAAACCGATTGTTGGCGTTATCATCGGCGTCATTCAACAAACCGTCTATTTCCGCCCAGGTCTTACGCCAGAGTAGCCCGTCATTGCCCAGACCCAGTGTGGATGCGGTTCCGCGTGGATAGCCGAAGGGGAAGTCGAATCCTGCCAATACCCGCAATCCGGCATCCAGCATACGCGAAAGGGTATCCCGCAGATACCGGCTGGCTTCTGCCCGTGTCGAGATGTTCTTCAGCCATATGCGACGCAGGTTTTGATCGCGGCGGCGGACACAGGCGGCCCAGATAGAATCCTTGCCGCGCGTCGGCACCGCTGCCGCCGACCAATCGACCATGATATAGGCATCAAATGCGGCCATTGACCTTCCGCCGGTCAGTCGTTGCTTCTGGCAGGTGCGGGCGGTAGCGCCGGCCCTTCCGTCATGCTCTTGGGCCCATGCGGGTGGTCGGCATGTGGATAGGGGTGATGATGGTGGTCATGCCCGTGATCATGCCCATGGCTATGCCCATGATCGTGATGATGGGTGTGGTCCTGTGAATCATGATCGTGAGAATGCGCATCACCGGTCCCGATCCCTTCGACGTGATGGTGATGGCTTTCCTGCGCGAGCCCCTTCTCCGCCTCGAAGCCCAGC
>SPJL01025833.1_pt1 | contig 11939 bp, 9 predicted proteins | sample 3741751 | NCBI WGS metagenome assembly SPJL01 (sample SAMN10925998, study PRJNA522277) | cold seep metagenome | isolation source: Elba SIP-enriched marine methane seep metagenome, extraction at timepoint T3 | place: Italy: coast of Elba, Mediterranean Sea | reverse complement strand
GGGTAAAATCCGCCTCTACCGGGCCACAGATCAAAGAAACGTCGGGATAAACATAACTTTGAGCACTTTCAATCCAAACGCGAGCATCGCTATTGAAAACTTGGCAACCTCTATCACTTCTATCGAGGCAATTTAGAAGAGCATGAATAGTGTTTACAGAAATGGTAGAATGATTTAAACTCCCACCAGTCATCATTTTAACTCGTCCAGAGATATACTCATACTTAGCTTCGCTGGCCTCATCGAGGGCAAAGTACTCTTCAACGGTATAGTATTTATCTTCAATAAGTTCTGGCATAAGAATGGATCAAATATTATTTCAATAAATTTACATAAAAGAGAGTAGAGATACCAGCTAAGAATGGCCTTATTCGTAATTTGAAGCCCAGTCAAACTATCCGATTTTGTCGAAAAAAGGAAAACTATATCTGATCCCCAGTCCGCTGGGTGAAAATGGCGCGGAGGTGCTTCCACAGTACCTTATTGAGCGCATCCATCAATTGCGTTACTTCATCGCTGAACGGGCTAAAACTGCTCGCCATTTTATCAAAGCCAGCCAGCCACCTTATGCCATTAGCGAGCTAGACGTGGTGGAATTAAACAAGCGAACAGCACCGGAAGAATGGCGTAATTTTTTGAAACCTGCTCAAGCGGGCCATGATATTGGTTTGGTATCCGAAGCTGGTTGTCCCGGCGTGGCTGATCCTGGTGCTCAGATTGTGGGCCTAGCGCATCAGTTGGGTATTGAGGTAGTGCCATTGGTTGGACCTTCTTCGATCTTATTGGCCTTGATGGCATCGGGGATGAATGGGCAGCGTTTTTGTTTTCATGGATACCTCCCTCCCAAGAGACCAGACTTAAAGCGCGAACTCAAGAAGCTGGAACAAGAATCGGGACGACTTAAGCAATGTCAAATTTTTATCGAAACGCCTTACCGCAATAATGGCTTTGTGGAAGAAGCGCTTCAATGCCTTAACCCCAAAACCCGTTTTTGCATCGCCGCTGACCTAACGCTCCCGACCCAGTATATTCTCAGCCAAAGCATTGGGGCCTGGCGCAAACAACCCTTGCCAGATTTACACAAACGACCAGCAATTTTTCTATTGGAACGCTAAAACAAAGAGAGGCCACTAGGGCCCCTCCGTCTTACGCTATAAATATAACTAGGTTATACATTTTTAGTCACCTATGCTTATTGTTTCAACCACTTCCTCACTTCCATCTTTTCACCAATTTGCAAACGGATTAAGTAAACTCCTGTAGCTAAGTCGGCAGTGGCATAAGACCAATCCACACGATCCGTAATGCCAAAGTTTTCTGCAACGATTACCTTACCCATCACATCTACTAATTCGACACTAGTGGCTTGCGCTATTTCCCAATTATGAACCAATTGAAATTGATCTGTACCCGGATTAGGAGAGAGCGTTAAATTGGTACTGGGAGGAGCTTGAGTACGGAAATAAGGTAGTGCATCGGAGCAGGTTGTAGCCTTGTGATAGATTTCTTCGTTGCCATCAAAAAAGACACTGGAGATTAAGTTGTTTTGGGAAAAGCGGCCCGCTAAGGCAGGACCGTATTCATAGGCAGCGGGGGTGTTGTAATTAAAATTGAGGATTTGATAGTTACCTCCAAAAGGGTTTCCCATTTCATCTAATTGAGCAGCAATAATGTTGGTTCCGGTGCCGGGAAGCAGATTATTCAGACCACAACCTTGCAGATCTTCATATTCCCAAGCCACTACGTACTGGTTGCAGCCCGTCATGGTAATAGCGGGGCGAGCGTTGGTACAGGTTTCTCCTCCTAAAGTATTGACTTGATTCGCGCCGCCAAGCATTCCGTTATACGACATGATGCGGTATTGCCCCGAAGCAAAATCTTCTTCCGCAAAGACAATGGTCGCCTGTCCTTCAATCGACAAACCATTGGGGAGTACCAATGAGGAAATCCGGGGGTAACTTACGTTGACAGTCGCAGAGCTGGTATGAGCCGGTGCAAACACAATCGGGTAGAGTGGTATACCATTAATCACATCGATAAACTCTTCCACTTGGTAAAAGAGATGGGTTCCTCCATTGGGATCATAAAGTAGGTAGCTAAAGTGAACCGTTGCGGGTTGAGTTTGGCCATGAGTCGCGATTGTTACATCTGGGCGAGCTACATTTGTAAACGGTGGGACGGCGCTTTGCATATTTGGTGGAATGGCATTAGAGCTAATATCAATAGCTGGTCCGTTGGGAAATAAAAACAGCATAGAAAACGAACGTGCCATTACCACTTGATAACCACTCTGCTGGGTTTCGATCCAAGTGACTACTCCCCGGCCCATATCATCACTGTCTATTTGGCAATCAACCGCAGTGCCCAAACTGGAAAGCGTTTGCAATGATCCCGGTACCAAAGTATAAGCTCCGCCTTGCCAAGTATAGCCCTGAGTGTAAAGATTCCCTCCAGCTATAAATGTCAAAACTAAGTTGTCAAAAAAGGAGCCTTCAAATAAGGCTATGTCCATAGAAGTGATCCCATTTGTAATACTAATCTGACCAGTACCGCCACATTGATCATTCCAAGCCAAACCGGCGTTATTACCATCCCAAGCAACTACGGTGCGTTCACAACCATTAACCGTACGACTATCCGTAACGACCTGTGTTACTCCCGTCGATTGATCGACAAATACATCGGGAGTAAGTGGTGGGGTTTGGGCCAGCAGCAAAAAACTATTGAGGCAACAAAGTGCCAAAGTAAAAGCAGTATTAATTATTATTTTTTTCATGATTTCTTTTTTGAAAAATGGAAGAATAGGGTGGAATAAAAATGGGGCTTAGTAGACATCGACGAAGACCACATTATTCCCAACATCTTCGGTCCAGACAATCTCAAAATATGGAGCGCAAGTCGTTCCAGTGATACGAGCACAATTGTAGCGCTCGGCCTGAGTACCACAGATTTTTTTGTGCGCAACATCTGCTTGATTGAGATTGAGGCTAGTGTTGCAGGTAGGTGTACTGGTGTAGGGACTAGCTCCAATGACATAGACTCGCGTACGTAGCCATTGCCAGAGTTGTGGATTGGGCAAAGTACTGCCTCCCCAAGTAACGGGGTCATTCATATCCAGTACCATGGCGCCTCCGGCATTAACCACCTTCAGAGGGGTATAAGCGGAGGTACAGTTCTCTTGAGCCACTGCGATAAAACGCAGGTCACATCCGGTATGGTTTCTAATTTTAAATTGTTGTTGGGCCTGACAAATTCCGATGCCACAGATCAGTAAGAACAGCACCAAACAAGCGGGTAGTAAGTTCCTTTTCATGGAGGTAGGTTTTAATGGGTGAAAGTTGAATACCCATCCAAACTATCGGAAAGTCCTCAATAGTAAAAAGGAGAAATTGTCAATGCCCGCTAGATTATGTCAGCGCCCGTTTAGAGTTTTTAAACGCAGTCAAGTAGGTGTTAAATAATCCGGCCAGAGAGTTGTCGGACGAAGTGTTCTTTTCGGCGTTGGGAAACTGGCAGGTGTAAACCATTGGAAAGAAAAACCAAACCTCCATCGCCTTTTACATATTCCGTGGCGTGATTCATATTGATGAGGTAAGAGCGGTGAATGCGAAAAAAGCGATGTTCGCTCAACAGTTTTTCAATCTCTTTTAAATTGCGGGATACCACAAAGGTTTGATCTTTCATGTACACCTTGCAATAAGTTCCATCGGCCTCGCAGTATAAGATATTCCGCACCTCGATAAAGCGAAAGCCTTTGAGTGTGGGTAGCGCCAGTTTTTCCAAGGCGGTGGGAGAAGCAACTGATTGTCGCAAGCTCTGTAATAGTAGTTCAATGTTTTTTTGTTGATCTTCTTGAGATTGCTTGTGCATTACTTTTTCGATGGCTGCGTGCAACTCTTCTCGATCGATGGGCTTGAGTAAATAATCGAGTGCGGAGAATTTAATTGCTTGGATCGCATAGTTGTCAAAGGCCGTGGTAAAGATGATATCAAAATCAACTTTACCCAAACGCTCCAATAAATCAAAGCCCGTACCCTGAGGCATCATAATATCAAGAAAAACGAGGCGGGGCCGCACTCGGCGAATTTCTTGATAGGCATCTTCTAAAGTGGAAGCAATACCACATATCTCAATATTACTCGACACCTCTTCCGCCAGTTTGCGAAGGGCTTGAGCGTTACGCAATTCATCTTCTACAATAAGGGTTCTGATACTCATAGGTTAATTCCAATTGAAAGGGAAAAATAAATGTATACAAGTTCCAGTTGCTTCACCTGCTTGTTCCAAATCCTCTATTTCAAGACGAAACGGAGTTTTGCGATTTTTATTTAACAGTTCAATTCGTTCTTCAATAATTTTCATTCCCAAGGCCTGGTGTTGATAATGACTACGCAAAGCCCGCGAACGACTTCGACCAATGCCATCATCTTTTACTTGGCAATAAATGCCTTCTTCGTCCGAGCTAAAAAGTATATCAATCTGACCACCACATTGTTGCCCTTTTTGTAAACCGTGCCAGATCGCATTTTCCACAAAGGGTTGAATCAACATTGGCGGAATGTCTAGCAAATCTGGATCGAGTTCTTTGGCTACTTTTATCTCCCACTGTAACTCCGGTCCAAAACGCAATTGCTCTAAACGCAAATAATTTTTCAAACCTTCTATTTCATCGCTCAAAGGAATACTTGACCGTCGGGAATGATTTAAGACGGTGCGAATCAAACGAGCAACGCCAGTTAGGTTTTGGCTGGCCAATCGATATTGACCAGAAAGGATGAGGTCTTGAATAGAGCCTAGGGTATTAAAAATAAAGTGAGGAGTCAGTTGAGATTGTAAAGCTTTTTGTTCCGCTTCGACAGAACGACGTAATAGTCGTTCGCGATTTTGGATGATGCGAAAACGCAAGAGGATAAAAAGTTGTAGTAGGCCAAAGCCAAGGAGGAAGAGGAGCCCTAAAAACCACCAGGTATTCCAAAAGGGTTGGCGAATGAGGAGAGAAAGTTGAGCGGGTTTTTCGCTCCATTGGCCTCGGTAATCGCGGGCCGCCACTTCGAAGGTAAATTGGCCGGGGGGAAGTTTGGGGTATAATAAATTATTTTGCTGGGTATATTGCCAAACCGAATCGAGTCCGAGTAGGCGATAACGGTACAATAGTTTCTCTCCCGTTTGGAAAGATAAACCGGCATAGCTCAATTGCAAATTATTTTGCTGGTAGTTTAATTCGTAATGATCGTAAAGATTGGTATCGCGGTTGTTGATAGACAGTTGTTGGAGGTAAACTTCTGGGCCATCAGTCGGGGTGGGGTGGGCATCGGTATAGCGAGGAAAGGTGGTAAGGCCTTGGTCGTGTTGTACCCAAACTAGACTATCTAAAATCACGACCTTATTGACTTCACTTGAAAATAAGCCATTCGAACGAGAGTAGTTGATAATGGCAGTTTGCTTAGTTGCTATATCAATTTCTAGCTTACTCAAGCCGCGATTGCTACTAACCCAAAATACTCCCTCGTCGTCACAGGTAATGGCATTGCATAAGTTACTCAGCAAGCCATCGCGTTCCGTAATCTGCCAAACCTTTTCTCCATCATACACCACAAGCCCTCCGCCAAGGCTAGCAAAAAACAAATGCTCGTTGTACTCCAACACTCCCGTCATTCGCAATTGTAAACGAGGATCTTCAGTATCCAATAACTTAATCGCTCCATCATCGTAGTGATAAATCCCACCAACTCCAAGGAGCCATATTTTCTTTTTCGAATCGACAAAAATACTTTTGCTATAAGGTAAATCTTTCGTGGCTATTGTATCCACCTGCTCTGTTTCCAAATGATACCTTAGCAACTGCTCCTTCCATAGCATTATTAAGGACTCCTCATCATACTGTTCAATACTATAGAAACCATTTTGATCAATTCGCGTCCATTTATCTTCTTCCCACCAACTAGCATTGGAAAGGCCGTTGGCATCACTCCCCCATAGCAGCCAATTTTGGGATAACTCCGGAAAAACTTTAATGCCTGGTTCGTAGGCAAAGTTTACTAATTGTTCCGATTTAACGCGAAGCGTTTTGTCATAATCAAGCACTTCGATTTCTCCTTGGAAAAAACTCAGCATTAGTCTTTGCTGATCCCCTACCATGTTCGCAATTTTTCGCCCTTCAAAATAATCTTTGCTCTCCAGGTATCGGAAATTTTGGGCTGGAATATGATAAACCCCATCATTGAGAGTGGTCAGCCAGATGCCTCCTTCGCGATCTTGATACAGCCAGGTTACAATTTTATCATCGAGGAGAGTAAAGGCCGGAGCATCCCACTGATCTTTGTAGTAGCATTTTACCCCTTCCTCAAAAGTCGCGACCCATATATTCCCTTGATGATCTTCTAGCAAACCAAAGGTGTTATGTTCATTGGATTGACATAAAAGATGTTCGACCTTTTCTTCTCCTTTTCGATAAATGCAATTGTACCATCGAAAAAGCATATTACTATCCGGCTTACTGACCATAGAAAGACCATCCATGATCGCTTGTTTGGTATTAGGCGTAGGGTATTGATACTTCCAATAGGAATAATTCTCCTCTGGGGAAACGAGGAGTAAATGATTGTTTGTATTCCGCTTGCCAAAACCCCAAACCCTATCGCCTGAAGAAAGCTCTTTGATCACTCCATAGGCCTCGGGGCCCGACTCGGGTAAGTTCCAATTTTCTATCTCTCCATTAGGTTTGATAACAAAAAAGGGGCTATGCTTATAATTGAGTTTGAAGCCTACCCATACTTCATCATTCAAGTCTACCCCAATGCTACAAGGAATATATTTACCAATAGCTTTTTTTAAGTGAGGGTTGGCAGGAGAAGCATGTATCTTGCCATTTTCGTAGTAAAAGATTTGAGTGGAATAGGTAAAAAACCAAATGCGGCCACGGTAGTCTTCATGAAGGCCGAGCACCGAATTGTCGGACAAACCATCTTGACTACTGAATACTTTAAACTCATGCCCATCGTAGCGGGCTACGCCACGGTCGGTGGCCAACCAAATATAACCTTTCGAATCCTGTAATACCATATAGGTTTCCGAACTGGGTAGGCCATCTTCGACCGTGTAGTGTAGGTATACAGGAAGTAGGGGCTGGGCCAGGGCAGCCAAGCCAGGGAGTAGTAAAAGGAAAATAGCCACAATTAACCGCATAAACCACAATATTATCCTAGACTCAATATCCTTTTGCGGGAAACACAGAGGTTTTTTATAGCAATACAAGGTACAATTTATCAAGCAAAAGCGACAGCCCTGATTCGTGGATTAGGTCAAAACCAGGCTCAAGTAGTCGCTTTTTCAAGTGAAGTTTTATCCAGCTCCGGAAATTGAATTTTTTAATGTAACTTTTTGTGGAAATCAACGTCCAAAAGATGTAACTTAGTTTCAAAGCGAAACTAAGTGAACTTTTAGCCCCAATGCTTGTTTAACAGATCACAGTAAAAGCTCAATATCATGACATCAGAATTGGCATTAGCACAACAAGACCTCGCTAAAAATGGTTTTCTCAACCTAGAGGTAGATCCCACCCTCGATTTGGTGGAAGAAATCAACAAACTCAAGAAAGAGAAAAACGCCATTATCCTGGCCCATTACTACCAGGAATCAGAAATCCAAGACATTGCCGACTATATCGGCGATAGCCTCGGCCTTTCTCAAGAAGCCGCCAAAACCGACGCCGATATCATCGTATTTGCCGGAGTCCATTTTATGGCCGAAACCGCCAAAATGCTCTCCCCCAGCAAAAAAGTACTCCTGCCCGATCTCAAAGCAGGTTGCTCCCTGGCCGACTCTTGCCCTCCGCACTTATTCCGCAAATTCAAGGAAAAGCACCCCGATCACGTCGTAGTCAGCTATATCAACTGTACGGCTGAACTCAAAACGCTAACGGATATTTGCTGTACCTCTAGCAATGCGGTACACGTTATTAACAGTATTCCCGAAGACAAAGGGATCATTTTTGCCCCTGACCGTAATTTAGGGAAGTACTTGATCAAAAAAACAGGGCGTGATCTGGTTTTGTGGAATGGAACCTGTATGGTTCACGAGATTTTCTCCCACGAAAAAATCACTAAACTTCGCCTCCGCCACCCAGAGGCTAAATTTATCGCCCACCCTGAGTGCGAGCCTCACCTACTCGAAATTGCCGACTATATTGGTTCGACCAGTGGGCTGCTTCGTTATACGCAGGAAAATGAGGCGACCGAGTTTATCGTAGCCACTGAAGCGGGTATTTTACACCAAATGGAGAAGGCTTCTCCCCACAAAACTTTCTACCCCGCGCCGCCCAACAACACTTGCGCCTGTAATGAGTGCCCACATATGCGCCTCAACACGATGGAAAAGCTCTATCTCTGCATGAAACACGAGACACCCGAAATCACTTTGCCCGAGTGGGTAATCCGCGATGGCGTAGCTTCTATTGATCGGATGTTAGAAATCTCCGCTAAGGCCGGATTGTAATCCACACGCATTTAGCGAGCTGGCGATGGGCTGTTGAAATGGCCCATCGCTATTTTTTTGGACAAATATTTGATTAGCCAAGGACAGATGCTAGCTGGAATTCAATACCAAAATGGTGTATTTCCTCGTTTTATCATAACTTTGCATCCTCATGAACTTTAAGGAGCGAGCATAGCGCCGCTTCCCCAAATACCCTTTAAAAGTGAAGAACTTATTATTTGTCCTCTCATTCTTGCTCATTTCAGTAGCTAGCCAAGCCCAACGTGGTTGGGAAGTTGGAGGCTGGGCTGGTGCTGCCTTTTATTTTGGCGACCTCAATACTAGCCTCGATCTAAGCCGCCCAGGACCAGCAATAGGGATTGTTTCCCGCTTTAACTTTAATGAACGTATTTGTATTAAATTTTCTGCGAATGGTACCAGAGTAGGTGCTAGTGATGCAGATTCTGATAATGCTTTCCAACGTTCTCGCAATTTGAGCTTCCGGACCCTCGTCATTGATGGTACGGCTCAGTTGGAGTTCAACTTTCTACCTTATTTCCACGGTAGTAAAGATCAGTTCTATACCCCTTATCTACTCGGTGGTTTCTCCGTCTTCTCTTTTAACCCTCAAGCTGAATTTAGAGGGGAATATGTCGACCTGCGCCCCTTGGGTACAGAAGGGCAGTTTCGGGGAGAAGAATACTTCACCATTCAAGGAGCGGCTACTATTGGCGCTGGTTTCAAAATCGACCTCAATTATCGTTGGAGTGTGAATATTGAATGTAGTGTCCGCAAATTATTTACCGATTACTTCGACGACGTCAGTGGCGTTTATGCAGACAAAGACGATATTGAATCCTTGCGAGGAGAAGATGCTGCACTACTTTCTGATCGTTCTTGGGAAATTGAAGATCCCATTGTTGGTGGTATCGGTGAGCCGGGACGCCAACGCGGTAATAGTAAGGACAATGATACCTACGCTTTCTTGGGCGCAGGCATCGTTTATTATTTTGGTGATATTCGTTGTCCTCCTTTCTCTGCAGGTAAAAAACGTAAATTCAAGTAAGCACAAAAGTATTGCTAAATACTTAGTGATCTAGTTAGCGGCATCCAAGCGGCGGGGATCGTCATTTTCTCCAAATTGGCGGCCACTGGCCAATTGAACCAAGGTCAGAAATTCGCGTCGATAGCCAAAGGGGTCTGCGCCCAGGCCCTTTCTACCCAAATCAGCTACCATATCCCAGTTCGCTTCCCCATGGTGTTTCGACTCGCGAAGCAGCATTCCAAAGCTCGCGACGGCAGCAGCAAAGTGAAAGTCGCGACTACTATTCTCCAATTCCATTCCTTTATCTACTACTACATATTCCAATTTTTGGCTTTGAGTAGCATCCGGTTTTTTATAGCGGAGCTTTAGGGTAAGCAAGTCTTGACTATGGGCCTGGGGACGTAAATTTTGTTGTTGGTATTTGAGCTCATCTACCTCGCTACTCTTTGGAGCTCGCTTCTGATCGGCGGGGATGATTTCATACAAAGCGGTTACGGTATGCCCCGCTCCTAGTTCGCCAGAATCTTTTTGGTCGTCATTAAAATCTTCCGCAGCGAGTAGGCGATTTTCATAACCAATCAAACGATATTCTTTGACTTGGGTAGGATTAAATTCCAATTGTAATTTGACATCCTTGGCGATGGTAAAAAGGGTACTACTCATCTCCTTGATCAATACCTTTTTGGCTTCTGCTAGCCGATCGATATAGGCATAATTTCCATTCCCATGATTCGCCAACTGCTCCATCTTAACATCCTGTAAATTGCCTTGCCCAAAACCCAGCACCGATAAGAAGATACCACTTTTGCGTTGCCCTTCGATCAAACGAATGAGTTCGCCTTTGCTTTGCACACCAATATTAAAATCGCCATCTGTAGCGAGGATGATGCGATTGTTGCCATGCGACAACCAATTTTCCCGAGCCACCTTATACGCCAGTTGGATTCCTGCAGCTCCGGCCGTTCCCCCACCCGCTTGTAGTTGATCGATCGCTTCGAGGATGCGCGTTTTTTGCTTACCAGAAGTCGACGGCAGTACCAAACCAGAAGCACCAGCATAAACGACAATAGCCACGCGATCTTCCGGTCGCATTTCCCGGACCAATAAGCGAAATGCGGACTGTAGCAAGGGAAGTTTATCAGAGCTATGCATAGACCCTGACACATCGAGAAGGAAGACGAGGTTGTTGGGAGGCAAATTGGTTTTGGGAATTTTACGGCCTTGAATCCCAATCTGTAAAAGTCGGTTATTGGTATTCCAGGGGCAGGTAGCCACCTCCGCATTTACGGCAAAAGGCGTTTCTCCCTCAGGTTCCGGATATTGGTAGGAAAAATAATTGATCATTTCTTCAATCCGTACCGCATCAGCGGGTGGTTGATAACCTTCCGTCAGAAAGCGACGAACATTACTATAAGAAGCATTATCCACATCAATTCCAAAGGTAGAAAGTGGATGGTCCTTCACGTTTTGAAAGTCATTTTCGACGATAAGTGCGTAGTCTTCGCCATTGATATTTTCTTGATTTCGGAGGCCTTCTATCGCTGAAGGTTCGGCGCTGGGAGGAGCCTGTATTTCGGATTCTGTCGTGGCATTTCCTCTCGGCGTAGTAGAGGTATTGCTGTCCTTGATCACGATCATTTCTTGGCTAGGCGCTTTTTCTTTATAGTACGATTGATGATTACATTGATAAAAAAAGAGCGCGCAGAAGAGTAGTAAGAAGCTAGGTACATTCCGTTTCATATGAAGCTTATTTTAGCAGGATGATGTATAATTATCGTAATTTGGTGGGTGCCGGCTTGGCTTTTTAACAAATCATCCATGAAATTATGATTGAACATACCGAGTTCTCCTTGCCTGCTTACCCTAGAGGCTTTCACCTGATCACTCAAGAGGTATTACAAACGGTAGGAGTTTTACCAGCGTCTGGTTTGTTTCATCTTTTTATTTGTCACACCTCGGCGGGGCTTACCATTAATGAAAATGCGGACCCTTCGGTAAGGGTTGATTTTGAGCAAATCTTCAATCGATTGGTACCGGAAAATATGCCCTTTCTCACGCATACGATGGAGGGGCCTGATGATATGCCTGCACATATCAAAGCTGCGATGGTCGGCAGTTCGATTAGTATTCCGATTGTGCGAGGGCAATTGCATTTGGGAACTTGGCAAGGCATCTACTTATGTGAATTTCGCAATCATGGTGGAAAGCGACGACTATTGGCAACCATCTATTCCTAATTGGGTTTTATTAGGATGTGGAGTATGATCAAGCAGAGGATTTGTGGGTTTAGCAAAACAAACGTAAGTGCAAGCATTGATTGACGGGATTGGCTACGGTCTGATTCTATGTATTCTTCTCGGCCCCATTTTTTTCGCTCTTCTACAAGCTGGAATCGAACGAGGACTACGTGCTGGACTGATGG
>SPJL01010573.1_pt1 | contig 11954 bp, 9 predicted proteins | sample 3741751 | NCBI WGS metagenome assembly SPJL01 (sample SAMN10925998, study PRJNA522277) | cold seep metagenome | isolation source: Elba SIP-enriched marine methane seep metagenome, extraction at timepoint T3 | place: Italy: coast of Elba, Mediterranean Sea | reverse complement strand
ATTATCTTGAGTTGCCTATACCAAATACAGCAACAGATTTTGATGATTTAGTTAACTCAGGTAGTTGGCTGAAAAATGGGAATACATGTAGCGTAGTATTTGCGCAGTTAGGGCCGTTGCCAGTAGTAGTTAAACGTTATAATGTCAAAGGTTTAGCCCATGCGGTTGGTCGTTTTTGGCGGCCTTCACGAGCCAGTGCATCTTGGGCGAATACACATCGTTTATTGAATCTGGGCATCGCCACCCCACAAGCTATTGCATTATACGAAACGCGATATGCACGTTTCTTTAGAGGCAGGGCTTATCTGGTCACTCGGTATCTGGATGCGCCTGATATTGCAGAATTTTTTGCACTGGTTCAAGATCCCTTATTGCGAGCATCAGCAGTTAAGCAATCGGTAGAGTTGTTGTCACGTTTGCAAGCTTTGCAACTGTCACATGGGGACTTAAAAGCTAGCAATATTAAAATGACGGCGGAAGGAAAACCTGTATTGATTGACCTGGATAGCATGAAGCAGCACAAATACATGTTTTTTGCACAAAAAAACCATGTCCGAGACCTAAAACGCTTCATGCAAAATTGGCAAGATCAGCAAGCGTTGTATAATGCCTTCCTTAAAAGTTTAAAAGTCATTTACCACAATCATGCGCCATTGGTGGCGGCAGGTTTGGTAAAGACAACCTAAAAGAGTAAAAAAATAATGATTGTATTAGGTTTATCAGGTGCCTTGGGTCATGATGCCTCTGCAGCGATTTTGATTGATGGAGAGATCATTGCCGCCGCAGAAGAAGAACGATTTATTCGTGACAAGCATGCCAAAAATCAATTTCCATATGAAGCGGTAAAGTTTTGCCTTGAGCAGGCAGGTGTTAAGCCTGAGGACGTTGATATTGTCGCATTTCCGTATGCTGAAATTCCACTAAGTTCCAAAGCGCGCTGGCACTATGCTAAGCGCTATTGGTATGCGCCTGACCGTGCGATTGATGCGATATTTAATGGTAATCGCCGTTTTAGACGTAACCGCGACAAGTCGCTTAAATTAATGGCAGACCTAGGTATAACCAATGCCAAATTTGTGCCTGTTGAACATCACTTGTCACATGCCTCCAGTGCTTATCACCTCTCTGGTTTTACCGAGAAAACTGCGATTGTTGGTATTGATGGTAAGGGTGAATATGCCACTACCTTTTTTGGTTATGGCGAAAACGGCAAGATTCACAAAATCAAAGAATTTTATGATCCAGACTCGCTCGGCGGCTTATATGGTGCAATCACTGAGTATCTAGGTTTTGATATGCTCGATGGTGAGTTTAAAGTCATGGGCATGGCGCCTTATGGAGACCCAACGCGCTATGACTTGTCTGATTTAGCCAAGTTTGAAAAAGGTGAACTCATCGTAAATACGCGTTTGGTGAATGTTGTTGGTTTACGCCGCTATAAAGAAAACGGCAAAGGCTATTATTTCACCCCAGCACTGGTCAAACGCTTAGGCCCTAAGCGCCAGGGTGATGAAATTGATGACCCTTATATTCATTATGCAGCGTCCATTCAGGCCTTGTTAGAAAAACTGGCGCTAGAGATGATTGAGTATTACGTTGGGGATATCATCCGCGAGACTGGTCGCATTGCGATGGCGGGTGGTGTTGCCTTGAATGTTAAGCTAAATCAACGTATTATTGCATTACCACATGTGAAAGAGTTATTTGTCCAGCCAGCAGCTGGTGATAATGGCTCATCATTAGGCGCAGCCAGCTATGCAGCAAACGCAGCTGGCGACACGATCCAAAAGATGCAGCATGCTTATTTGGGCCCATCCTTTTCCAATGAAGCGTGTATTGCAGCCTGTGAAACACACCCAGAAAAACCAACATTTATTCGAGTGGATGACGGCGCTAAAAAAGCGGCTGAATTGCTCGCACAAGGTCATCCATTAGCCTGGTTTCAAGGCCGTATGGAATTCGGACCGCGTGCACTCGGGTGCCGAAGTATTTTAGGTGACCCAAGCTACCCAGGAGTGGCTGACCGCATCAATGCGCAGATTAAATATCGCGAGCGTTGGCGGCCATTTTGTCCAAGTATGCTGGATACAGTGGCGGAGGATATTTTACAGACTGATCATCCCTCACCGTATATGACATTTACCTTTGATGTGGCCGAGCACTGGAAAAACCGTATCCCTGAGGTGGTACATGAAGATGGCACGGCGCGTGCACAGGTGGTCACACAAGCGACTAACCCTAAGTATTATGCGCTGATTCAACATCTAGAAGCCTTGCGGGGCAGTGCAGTGGTGTTGAATACATCATTAAACCGTCGAGGTGAGCCAATGATATGCAGCCCGACGGATGCGTTAAATATGTTTTTTGGCTGTGATTTAGAATATTTGATGTTAGAAGATGTTTTGGTTACCAAGCCACAGCAATAAGTAGTTTATTGATTAAAAACCGCGACTTAGTCACGTTTTCTCGTTTGACGGTTTTGAGTGGTTTAAGCGATAATCGATAGCTAATATATAAAGTGATCGCCAAAGGCGGCGGATTATAAAAGAGTAGAGACTATGAAACAATCCCATGTTGAAGTAACAGAGCGCATTATCGAGCGCAGCCGACAAACCCGTACGGCTTATTTACAGCGTCTTGATGCGATTCAAAAGCGCCCTAAAGGCCCTGACAGACTTGGTTGCGCTAACGTTGCACATGCGTTTGCTGCCATGCCACAAAATGACAAACTCAAAATTTACGCAGAAAAGCCAACGCACATCGGCGTGGTGACAGCCTACAACGAAATGTTGTCAGCGCATCAACCGTATGCGAGCTATCCAGACATTATTCGTGATGAAGCAGGTAAACATGGTGCAACGATTCAAGTGGCTGGTGGTGTGCCTGCCATGTGTGATGGCATTACCCAAGGTGAGCCAGGCATGGAGTTGAGCTTATTCAGTCGTGACACGATTGCCATGAGTACTGCGGTGGCTTTATCGCATGATGTGTTTGATGCGGCAATGTTATTGGGCGTATGTGACAAGATCGTTCCAGGTTTACTGATTGGCGCGTTGCACTTTGGACATTTGCCATGTGTATTTGTACCAGCAGGCCCAATGGGCACTGGTCTAGATAACACATCAAAATCAAAAGTGCGTGAGCAATATGCACAAGGCTTAGTTGATCGCGATGCGTTGTTAGCATCAGAATCAAAAGCTTATCATGGCTCAGGTACTTGTACTTTTTATGGTACTGCAAACAGTAATCAAATGCTTCTAGAAGCCATGGGCTTGCATGTGCCAGGTGCGGCATTTATTCATCCAGCGGATGATATGCGTGAGGATTTGACTCGTGAAGCAGTCAAAATGGCAATCAGTAGCGCCCAAAAACAAAACTTCACACCGATCGGTCGTTTGATTGACGAACATGTGATTGTGAATGCAATGGTCGCGTTATTAGCGACTGGTGGTTCAACCAATCATTTAATTCACTGGGTGGCAGTTGCGCGTGCAGCAGGTATTTTGATCAATTGGACTGATTTCCATGATCTAGCCAAATATACTCCATTGCTTGCGAGCGTTTATCCCAATGGCAAAGCCGATGTGAACCAATTCCAAGCTGCAGGCGGTCCTGGCTTTGTGATTCGTGAATTGATCGAAGCGGGATATATGTACCCAGATGTTTATACCGTTGATGGTGGTAATCTGCGCTCCTACGGTAAGCAACCAGTCAAAGAAGATGGCAAAATTGTCTGGAAAGACTACCCAGCCGAAAGTGGCGATGAAACAGTTGTAAGAACAGCATCACATCCATTTGATGAATCAGGAGGCTTGCGTTTGTTGCGCGGCAACCTAGGACGAAGCGTGATCAAGATTTCTGCGGTACCTGAGGATCGGCAGATTATCGAGGCGCCTGCGATTGTGTTTGATGCACAAGAAGAATTGCTATCGGCATTTGATCGCGGCGAATTAGAACAAGACTTTATTGCGGTAGTACGCTTCCAAGGACCAAAAGCCAATGGTATGCCAGAGCTGCATAAATTAACCCCACCTCTTGCTGTTCTACAGAAAAAAGGCTTTATGGTTGCGATTGTCACTGACGGTCGTATGAGTGGTGCATCTGGCAAGATTCCAGCTGCAATTCACTTAAGTCCAGAAGCCAGTGCAGGTGGTGATATTGCCAAGATTCGCAATGGCGATATGATTCGCTTGAATGCAGCAGTGGGTACGCTGAATGTGTTAGTAGATGAAGACGAATGGAGTGACCGTAAAGTTGAAGAGCTTTCGGACGCTAAACGTCATAACAATGAACATGGTATTGGTCGTGAGTTGTTTGGTGGGATGCGTAAGAACGTACTATCTGCCGAAGAAGGCGCTGTCACCTGGTTGTAAGCGTAAGCATACTGAGCATGCATGCCTTGTGCTCATAAGCTCAGCAATGCTTAAAAATAAAAGATTAATTGAACTGCACTAGCAAAGATTTTATTTAATTACTATTGAGAAAATTATGAATACATTAGATTTAGCCAATCACGGCCCAGTAATCCCAGTGATTGTGATCAACAAAGTTGAAGATGCTGTACCAATGGCAGAAGCATTATTAGAAGGCGGCATTAAAGTCTTAGAAGTGACGTTGCGTTCGGCTTGTGCGCTTGAGGCGATGGAACAAATTGCTAAACACGTACCCGATGCGATTTTAGGTTCTGGTACTGTGCGTAACTTAGCAGATGCTAAAGCGTCTAAAGATGTCGGTTGTCAGTTTGCAGTGAGTCCTGGTTATACGTCAGAACTTGGCCAATATGCACGTGAAATCGGTTTGCCATTATTGCCAGGTGTTTCAACAGGTTCAGAAATTATGCAAGCCAATGCTGATGACTACTACTTCCTAAAATTATTCCCAGCCGTTGCGGTAGGTGGTATTAACTTGCTTAAAGGTTTTTCTGGCCCATTTGGCGATGTTAAATTCTGCCCAACGGGTGGTGTAAAAGTGAATAGCGCACCTGACTTCTTAGCGCTACCAAACGTTGTAGTGTGTGGTGGTACTTGGTTAACGCCAGCGGATGCAGTTGAGCGTAAAGACTGGGCGCACATTACAAAACTGGCAAAAGAAGCCAGCGCGATTCAACCCGCTGCTTAAATTACTAAGCTAAAATAAAAAGGCTTTGTGCTATCGCATAAAGCCTTTTTTTATAACAGGTGTTTAGATGAAGCAAGATATTCGAGATTATAAAACCATCGTGTTCGATTGTGATGGCGTATTACTTAACAGTAATAAAACCAAAGTGCAGGCCTATTACAATGTAGCCAAACGCATGGGTGGCACTGATGAGCAGGCGCAAGCATTTGTCGACTATCACATTGCTAAGGGCAGCTTTCCGCGCAATGGCAAAATCAAATATTACTTAAAAGAAGTCGTTAAACAAGCAGAAACGCCTGAGTTAATGCAACAGTATCTAGATACCTTTGACCAGATTCTGGATGAGTCGCTAATGGAGTGCGAGCTTGCAGATGGCTTGTTGCAATTAAAAGCCTATACTAAAAATACTAAGTGGATGGTGTTGTCAGGCGGTGATCAAACAGGTTTGCGCAATATCTTTGAACGTCGTAATCTGTCCCAGTATTTTGAGTGCGGTATTTTTGGCGGTCCAGACATTAAAGAAGACGTTTTGTCACGAGAGCAGGCCAATGGCAATATTCAGTTACCAGCCTTATTTGTTGGGGACAGTAAATATGACCATCAAGCCTCAACTGGAGCAGGACTGGACTTTGTGTTTTTAAGTGATTGGACTGAGGTTAGGGGTTGGCAAGAATACTGCACAGCTAATCAAATAGATGTCTTGCCCAGACTGGCAAATTTGTCCCAATGATAATTGGGCGTTTACATTCATGATTAGTCAAGCGACTTAGTTAATACTAGAGAGGTATCCTATCAAAAGCCATCAGTTTTTTTATAGGGTTTGGGTTGTATGTCGATAATGCCAGAGATGCAGCCTATGGCTTTTGCTAAATGGCGCAGCGCATGATAGTATTTTTTGCGAAACTTAATAATGCCTTTTAAAAGGAATAAAGGGCTTAAAATTAGCCCAATCGCACCTTCGACAATATGTCTAAAGCACTCCTTAATGGCTAGAGAAACAGCTTTGGAGTGATTGTATATCTTCTTGTTTACGTAGACTCTATTGGCACTGGATCTAAATTGCCTTTTTAACCTCCAGGAAATTTTTAGCCTATTCGACAATACTTCTTCAGAAACAACTGCATTCTTGACGTGAATAATTTTTCCGTCCATGTGGTAATAACGAATAAAAAAGTCAGTATCACTACCACCTGTAAGCGCCATATTGTCATCAAAACGAAGTCCATCATTAACAAAGACACTTTTGTGAACCATCGCATTGTTAGTAGCAGCTCTTTTTTTGACGGAGCCATCTTTAGTATTTAACCCAGATGGGTTACCAAGCCATTCGGCGTAATTTTCTGGAAAAAGGTAGCGGACAGGGCCTGAGTAGACATTGCTATTATACTGAAGAGTGGCTTTGTAATATGCGACTAACCAGTCTGGCTCAGCTATCTCATCATCGTCGATAAATAGTATCCAGTCAGCCCCCAAGCGTAGAGACTCATCACAGCCTTTATTTCTTGCTAAAGGAATGCCTTGGCTGGCTTCAACAAAGTAATGTAAAGGCAAGGTCGATGTTTTTCCGAGTTCAGTGATGAGTGATTTGGCCGTTTGTGCAACATCGTTATCTATCACAACAATTTCAACTTGCCATTCTTCTGGACAGTTCTGTTGTAAAATCGACTCAAGACAGCTTTTAAGCATTTTGGGTCTTTTATAGGTGCAAATATTGATGATGATTTTGGACATACTATTCAATCTGATACTGGTTGGCCTAATGGTATCACTTTTGAGAAAAGGTACTAAAACAGATGAATAAAAAGGTATTGATATACCGTAATAAGTTATTGCCATATTCAGAAACTTTTATCAAAGCGCAAGCAGAAGCGTTGAAAGGTTGGGACTATCATTACCTGACGAACCGAGTGCTGGACGAGCTACCAATAGACCCGTACAAAGTCATTGTGTTGCCAAAGTTGGCAAGAAAAAAAGGTTTAAATATTCTGTCGTGGTTTAAAACACTTAAACGTCAAATCGTTATTCGCAGAATTAAGTCTATGGCTTTCGACCTAATCCATGCGCACTTTGGTACAGATGCTGTTAAGTTAAATGATTTGCAGCAGGCACTTGATATACCAATGATTGTTACTTTGCATGGTTTTGATATAACAATATACAAAGAGGTCTGGGAGAGCGGGGCACAAGGGAAGCACCGAACAAACTACCCAAATATGCTTAGGTTGCTCTCACAAAATCCAAAAGTTTCATTTATTGCAGTGAGCCATGCTATCAAAAGCATGGCAGTCCAGTTTGGAATACCAGAAGATAAAGTACAGGTAGCCTATATAGGTGTAGACATGTTGCAATTTCAACCTAAGGCCTCTTCCGTATGTAGCCGCATCATTACTTATGTTGGCAGAATGGTAGAAAAAAAAGGCGCTTCGATTTTGATACATGCCTTTGCTAAAATCAAAGAGCAAAGACCAGATGCGGTACTGTGTATGATCGGAAATGGTAAAGAGTTGAGTAAAAACCGAGCGTTGGCCGCAGAGCTGAATGTGCCAGTACAGTTTTTAGGAGTTCAAAGCAGCGCTGAAGTAACGGCACTTTTACAAAAGTCGCGCATTTTTTGTTTACCCAGTATCACAGCAAAAAATGGTGATGCAGAAGGTTTGGGTTTGGTGATCGTAGAAGCACAGGCTTGCGGAATTCCTGTGGTGACATCCGCAAAAGGTGGCGCAACAGAAGCCATCATACATGGAGAGACCGGGTTTCACTTTCCCGAAAAGGATATTGATATGCTGGCTGAGCTTTTGTTAAAGCTATTGAATGATGATGCGTTAGTGAGTCGTTTTTCTGATGCGGCAGTTGAATTTTCCAGGAAAAACTTTGACCTGATCAGCTGTACAGAACAATTAGAGCGCCTGTATGACGTAGCAATCGAGTCAGCTTGATTGGTGCCTTACTTAGTCCTACTACATCACGAGCGCTGGATTGTATGCAAAAAGAGAAATGCGTAGACGATGGTGGTAATAAAGTAGCCAGAGAAGTAATTAATATAAGATTCGAAGCAATTAACGACTAACCAAAAAGGAAAAAATGCACAAGCAAATAGTGTGACATTGGGGGGGAGCAGATTTTTCTGCCATGTTCGCCATAGTTGGTAGATAAGCATAACTGTAATGGATAGCATCAAGCCAAGGCCTATCATACCTACTGAAACTGCAGCCTCTAAGTAACTATTGTGAAGGTGCCCAAACTGCTCCCAATCCGGGTCAGAAAAGCGTGGATCTAGTTTGATTAAATTGTCTGCAGAACGATAACCCCAGCCCAGCAGAGGTCTTTTTTCTATCCAATCAATCGCAGCTGTCCACGAAAAAATTCTGATATTGCTGCTTGAGAGGTGGTTGTATTCAAAATGCGTCGCATCTTCGAGCGCGGTTAATGACACATTGTCTGTTGCGACTCTGTCATTCATGGTGTAGTAGCTGACTAGGCTTAGCATCGCAATACACAGTATTGATAACCAGGCTCTTTTTGAAGCGACAACCTTGAGTAGAGTCTGCTGTGGCTTTCTATACAAATTTAAGTTCAGTACACCTATCGAAACAACGCAGGTCAGGCAAGCAATAATTAGCCCAAGCCATACAGCGCGTACTTTGATCGTGATCAGGATCCACATTGTTGCGAATAGCAGAGCGGCTATCCAGCTCAGGAATAATCGTTTGTAACTACCTTGTAGTTGCTTTGCACCATGAGGAGTGAAACAAATAATCGCGATGAGTGCCGTGGCAAAAATAACGCCTGTGTGTTGCGCATTACGAAATCCAAAGCCAAGTCGTTCCCCCTCAAGTGAATCGTACCAATCTGTGAGAGGACTATTAAAGATTAAATGTAAAGTCAGTCCAATCCCACCAGTAATGAGGAGTGCATAGGGTGAAATCGATGTTTTATCCTTCAAACTATAAGCAATAATCAAAAAGAATAAGCAGAACTTTAGTAGTTTGTCAGGAAACTTATTTGCAAAAAAATCTGCAGGGACAGTGTTGCTATGCCAGAGCCAGGTCAGTAGTGTGAAGGCCAGGAAGGTAAAACATAACGTTAGGATAGGGCTGGCGGTTTTTTTTTGTATGAGGTCTTTTAGTACCGTGAACAGAAAAAAAACAAGTAAGAGAATATTGATTGTTCCAGAGTGGTCTAGCATTAACCAAAATATTGGCAGCAAAACACTTAGGCCAGCATAGATATAGGAAAAATATCGATTAAGACTAAGCATCTTCATGATGGGTAGTATTTTTGTGGAAATGATGGAGATATTAAAATCAACACTTTATGCTGAATATGAGGTTAGCTGTTCATTTTGTTAATCATACTGGTCGTGCTTCTACCTTCGACCAGTTCGACTAAAGCGACCTCGCCACCCCAAGACTTGACCTCTTTGGCACCCACCACCTGATCTTCGGTGTAATCACTGCCCTTGGCAATGACATCCGGTTTAATGGCGTTGATTAAGTCTAGCGGTGTCTCTTGATCAAACAGAATCACAGCATCTACAGACTCCAGTGCTGCTAGTACGCGCGCGCGGTCTTTTTCATGTACCACTGGCCGTGTTGGCCCTTTCAGTGCGCTGACTGAGCGATCAGTATTCAGGCCTAAAATCAAACGATCGCCACACTTTTTAGCCGCTTCAAGATAAGTTACATGTCCTGCATGCAATAAGTCAAAGCAGCCATTGGTGAATACAATTTTGGCGTCATTTTGTTTCCAGATGGCTACCTTGTCTAGTAATGCTTGCAATTCACAAACTTTGTGCGCTTGGACTTGGGTCTGGGTGTCGGTTAAAGCTTCAAGCAACTCATGTTGCTGAATCGGTACCGTACCGACTTTGCCAACAACGACTGCAGCAGCAGTATTTGCGAGTTGCAGACTGGCTAATGGGCTCAAACCATGCATCATGCCAGCTGCTAGGGTTGAGATCACTGTGTCGCCCGCACCAGAAACGTCATAAACTTGTTTGGCCGTTGCAGCTAAATCATGCCGGGACTCATCCAGTAAGCTGATACCTTCTTCGCCGCGAGTGACTGCCAAAAAGTCTAGCTTGATACAGTCTTTTAATTTCTGGGCTTTATCAATTAGCGTTGGGTCATTGGTTGTGGTTTCACAGGCTTCAGCGGTTTCTTTTTTATTCGGTGTCAGTGCCGTCGCCCCAACATATTTGCTGTAGTCTTTGCCTTTAGGGTCAACCAACACTGGAATGCCAGTAGCACGAGAATCCTTGATCATCTGCTGGCAAAAAGCTTCGCTTAATACCCCTTTGGCATAGTCAGACAAAATCACAATGGCAGGTTTTTGCGCAATTGCTTGTTGCCATGCAGCTTGCAGTTGTCTAGCCTCAGCATCGCTGAAGGCATGCGTTTCTTCTTGATCAAGGCGCATCATCTGCTGGTGACCACCAAGAATGCGTGTTTTTGCAATGGTGGGACGTGTGTTTGATTCCACGATGACCTTGGTTCCAACGCCTAAGTCTTGCATGGCTGCAATCAGCGTTTTGCCTTCGTTGTCTTGACCAATACACCCGATTAACTGAGTTTTAATACCCAATAAAGCCAAGTTTGCGGCTACATTAGCAGCACCGCCTGCACGTTCATTCTGTGACTTTAATAACACCACAGGCACAGGTGCTTCTGGCGAGATGCGAGAAACCTCCCCGACTAAATAACGGTCTAGCATCACATCGCCCACGACTAAGGCGTGTTGTGCGGTTTGACCAAATGTTTTGACGGTGTTGAATAAAAGATTGGTGTCAATGTTAGACATAAAAGACAATCATCAAGATTCGAGGATTTCGCACAAGCAGTGGCCGATGAAAATATGCGCCTCTTGAACGCGTGCAGTGACATCACTGGGCACGACAAGGTTATGCTGACACAAGTCGTTAAGTTTTCCACCAGAACCACCCGTTAGGCCGATGGTTGTTGCACCAATCTTATTTGCCATTTCAATCGCTCTGACCACATTGCCACTATTGCCACTGGTGGTAATGCCAATTAAGACATCTTGCGGATTACATAAGCCTTCTACTTGGCGCGCAAAAATATGCTCATAGCCATAGTCATTGCCGACTGAGGTCAAAATAGAGGTGTCGGTAGTGAGGGCGATTGCCGCCAGTCCTTTGCGTTCTTTATTAAAGCGACCAACAATTTCAGCGGCAATGTGCTGGCTGTCTGCGGCGCTGCCACCGTTGCCGCATAGTAGAATTTTGCCACCATTGGCCAAACTTGTTTTAAGCAACAGGCCAATTTCGCCAATGGCTGGGAATAGAGGGGTTAAGGCTTCAAACATCCGCAGGTGTGCGGCATGTTGGCTTTTTAAGTACTCAAGTGTATCCATTAACAGTAAGGATCCTCTTGCATCAGATAGTTTTGTACATAGTCTTTAATCCCTGCCTCCAGGCTCATAAAAGGCTGACGATAACCAGCGCTGCGCAATTTGTTCATCGGTGCTTCGGTAAAGTATTGGTATTTACCTTGCAGGTCTTCTGGCATATCAATAAACGAGATGTCAGGTGTTTCGCCCATGCTGGTCATGACGTTGCTTGCCAGGTCTTTAAAACTGCGCGCTTGGCCTGTGCCAACGTTATACACGCCATTGGCAAATGAGATGTTTTCAAACGCCATCTCGATAAAGTGGGCAACCACGCTCGCTGCATCTTTAACATAAATAAAATCACGCAACTGCATGCCGTCTTCGTAACCTTCACGATGGCTTTTAAATAGTTTGACGGTACCGTTGGCTTTGAATTGGTTAAAGCTGTGGTACACCACGCTGGCCATGCGGTTTTTGTGGTATTCATT
>SPJL01002243.1_pt1 | contig 11999 bp, 7 predicted proteins | sample 3741751 | NCBI WGS metagenome assembly SPJL01 (sample SAMN10925998, study PRJNA522277) | cold seep metagenome | isolation source: Elba SIP-enriched marine methane seep metagenome, extraction at timepoint T3 | place: Italy: coast of Elba, Mediterranean Sea | reverse complement strand
GATGCCTTAGTGCGCCAGCTCTATAGCCCAGTGCGTTGGGTGGAAACCGTGCAGCAAGTGGTTAGCAGCGGTGTGACACAGGCTGCAGAGTGCGGCCCAGGTAAAGTGTTGGCAGGTCTGACTAAACGTATTGATAAAACGCTGCCATGTGCTGCTTTATTGACACCTGATGCAGTAGACGCACTCGCGAGTGCATAAAACAAAACAATAGAGGGGAAGAATATGCTATCTGGACAAATTGCGCTAGTAACTGGCGCCAGCCGAGGAATTGGCGCAGCGATTGCCAAAAAATTGGCTGAGCAAGGTGCATTTGTAATTGGTACTGCGACATCTGACAATGGCGCGAGTGCGATCTCACAAATGTTTGCTGATGCAGACTTAAAAGGTACAGGCTTAAAGTTGAATGTGACCGATCAAGACGATATTGATGCAACGATGAAAACCATAGCAGATGAGCATGGTGCCGTGAGTATTTTGGTCAACAATGCAGGCATTACGCGCGACACTTTAATGATGCGCATGAAGCAGGCTGACTGGGATGCGGTGATTAACACCAATTTGTCATCGATCTTTAGAATGAGCCAAGCGGTGCTTAAGCCAATGATGAAAGCGCGCAAAGGCAAGATTGTGAATATTACCTCTGTGGTTGGCCATATGGGTAATGCTGGTCAAACCAACTATGCAGCGGCTAAAGCTGGCGTGACTGGTTTTACTAAGTCATTTGCCAGTGAAGTTGGCAGCCGTGGTATCACAGTGAACTGTGTGGCACCAGGGTTTATTCAAACCGACATGACATCTGAACTGCCAGAAGATGTGGTGAAAAAAATGCACGAGCGCATTCCATTAAACCGCTTTGGTCAGGTAGATGAGATTGCATCTACGGTTGCATTTTTAGTATCTGATAGTGCCAGTTATATCACTGGTGAGACTATTCATGTGAATGGCGGGATGCTGATGACATAAGTTTGTTAAGCGCTATTAACAAAGTGCTTACAAAAAATTAGGTCATTAATGTTAAGTTTTTTTGGAATTTTATTATTTTTTGTTAAAATGCCTGCTAGCTTAATTCAGGCTATTTTTTATAAAGGGGTATATTAGATGTCTGACATCGAACAACGCGTAAAAAAAATTGTAGCAGAACAACTAGGTTCAAATGAAGACGATGTTAAAACAGAATCTTCATTTGTTGACGATTTGGGTGCTGATTCTCTAGATACAGTTGAACTAGTAATGGCGCTTGAAGAAGAATTTGATTGCGAGATTCCTGATGAAGAAGCAGAGAAGATCACAACAGTTCAGTTAGCGATTGACTACATTAATACGAATTTAAAATAATTCAATCGTGACTAAGCACGGTGAAACCATCGTGTCGTACTACTTTGCGGTGATAAGTATTTATCACCGCATTTTTATTATTTAAACCTGATTATTTAATACAAGCTTATGCAAAAACGTAGAGTAGTGGTAACTGGTCTTGGTCTTGTGACACCAGTGGGTATTGGTGTAAACAACGCATGGGAAAACCTAACCAACGGTGTGTCTGGTATTACCCAGATTACGCATTTTGATGCGAGTGAGTTTGCCTCAACCGTGGCTGGAGAAGTGAAAGACTTTAACCCGACTGATTTTATCTCCGCCAAAGAAGCGCGCCGTATGGATCGATTTATCCAGTTTGGTATGGCTGCAGGTATCGAAGCGGTGCAGGATGCAGGTTTGGAAGCGACTGAAGAAAACGCAGAACGTATTGGTGTTTCAATCGGCTCAGGAATCGGTGGCATGCAGTACATCGAAGACACTGATGCTTTGTATCAAAAGTCTGGTCCGCGCAAAATCTCACCATTCTTTATTCCAGGTACGATCATCAACATGATCTCAGGTAACCTGTCGATCAAATTTGGCTTTAAGGGGCCAAATGTAGCCACAGTCACGGCATGTACCACAGGTACGCACTGTATCGGTGATGCTTTCCGCATGATCGAATATGGTGATGCGGATGTGATGGTGGCAGGTGGTGCAGAGGCAGCCATTACGCGTTTGAGCGTGGGTGGTTTTGCAGCAGCTAAAGCCTTGACCAATCGTAATGACGACCCTGCAACCGCAAGCCGCCCGTGGGACACAGACCGTGATGGCTTTGTGATCGGCGAGGGCGCTGGTGTGATGGTCTTAGAAGAATACGAGCATGCCAAAAAACGCGGTGCCAAGATTTATGCTGAGTTGACAGGATATGGTATGAGTGCAGATGCTTATCACATGACAGCCCCAAACATGGATGGCCCACGTCGCTCTATGCGCAATGCCTTGAACAATGCGGGCATTAACCCAGACCAAGTTGACTATGTGAATGCGCATGGTACTTCAACACCATTGGGTGATGTTAATGAATGCCATGCGATTAAAGCCACCTTTGGTGACGATGCAAAAAATATTGTGGTGAATTCAACTAAGTCGATGACAGGTCACTTATTGGGTGGTGCTGGTGGCTTAGAATCGGTTGTTAGTGTATTAGCCATTCATAATCAGGTTTCACCGCCAACGATTAACATCTTTAATCAAGACCCAGAGTGCGATTTGGACTTTTGTGCCAACACCGCGCGCGAGATGAAGATTGATGTTGCCTTAAAAAATAACTTTGGTTTTGGTGGCACTAACGGCAGTCTGGTCTTTGAAAAATTAAAATAAACTAGATAGCGATGCTTACCTTGTATCGCTATTGCATGACTTCAAGCCGCATTGTGATCAACATGCGGCTTTTTTATTAGCTTATGTTATCTACGGCGAATAAAGCGCCTAACATTGCTTTTGGGGTCATCAGAGCTTGTCGCACGTCTGCGACCATATAAATTACCCTCAGAGCTAAACGTAATTGGGATGCCCAATGAGACAAATGTAGCGTTTGACTTCTCACTATCAAATATATTGCGTTGATGCTCGATATCAAGGTAGATACCAGATTCAAATGTATAGCTAATAAAAGCTTGTAATTGAGAGTCATAGAAATACGCTTCTTCTGTTTTATCAAAGGTACGGCGATTAGAATAATAGCCACCGTATGTCCAGTTGCCTTGATTAAGTGAGATGCCAGCAGCAAAAGAGAAGACATTTTGATCAAAACCATCGGCACCATCACGGTATAAAACTTCTACTAAAGGACTTACTTCTAACCGATCGGATAGTTCAAATTCGCCATATAAACCAGAGAAAAAGCTCATTTCTCTATCAACAACGTCTAAACCAAAACCATCGTCATCTTCATCCAAGTCGAGACTGTCTGGACTGTTGTTAGTGAGTAATGTTGCGCCTAAGACATACTCCCAGCCTGGTAAAGTATCAAAATCTCCGCCAATTAGGCTAACCATCCAATTGTTCAGTCTTCTGGTGTAGCCAAGGCCTGTTATGCGTTCATCAGGGTTGCCACTTCTGCTTAGATAATCTTCATTTAAAAAGGTGTTATCTTTAAAAAACGCACCCACGTACAACATATGGCTACCAGGTAATATGTCTTCTAGATCAATCCAGGCACGTGCGCCAATGACATTGCTTAAATCTAAGTCAGACGCAGGTAAATTTTCGCGGCCATATAATTGTCTGGCCCAAATGGCATCAAATAAACTTTCGTCTCGTAATAAATCAAATTTACCAATGCCCACACCACCAAAATCTGTGTAATAGTTAAAACCAATACTATTGATGTTTAGGGCAGGTTTGACTAAAGCCAGATGATCGTCAGGGTCTGAAGACTGAGTGTTGATTTCGCCTTCAACGATAAATTCAACATCCTCAGTGACCATCATTTGATAATAACCATAAATATTTGCTGATAACTCACCAGGTGATGCTTCATCGTTTGATTTGTCATAACTCAGGGTGGCTTCTGGAATAATTAATGCTTCATAGTCACCTGCTAAGGCTTCTGTTTCATCATCGCTTTCATCTTCAGCATCGTCGTCGCCTTCGTCTTCCTCGTCGCTTCTCTCAACATCAGGATATGCGCGAAAGTTTTCTCTTGCATAGGCTGTTTCATCATATTGATCTGCAGCGTAGTCCGCATCGCTGTACTCATCAGCAGAGTCATTGTCAGCGGCATAATCATCGTCACTATATTCATATACAGAGTCATTATCAGCAGCATAATCAGAATCGTTGTACTCGATAATCTCTATACTTTGCGCGGCGATTGGGCATGCCACCAATAGGCTCAGTATCAGCACTTGTGCATTGCAAACGCTTTTTTTGAGTAAGCCAATCATTTTTTTCTGGCTGGATTGCCTGCCCAGATCGTGCCGGTTTCAATCGTGGCACCTTTCATGAGGTTTGCATTAGCTGATAAGTAGGACTGGCCTTCTAAAACAGTGCCGTATTGAATAAATGCATTTGTTCCTAGCGTACAATTTGATTGAATGTTAACGCGATCTGATTTCAAAGTGCCGTTTTCCAAAGAGTGACATTGCACATATGACGCAGAATTAAAAGTACAGTTATCGCCAATCGAGACCATGCTTGGCTCAGCAAAGCCACAGCCATTATCAAACAAACCTTTACCGACCTTAGCGCCTTGCATTCTTAAGACCCATGACTTAAATGGCGTGCCATCCAGAAGCTTGATCATGTCATCTGCGGCTAACTTCCAAAATCGTTCATGTTGCCAAAACGGTTCCTCATAAATCGAGCAATACTCTGGCTCAATGGGTTTGAAACCATACACCATGCGCTCAGTGAGTATGGTGATGCCACCAATCATTAAATACAAAACGATTAGTGATCCAGTGAGCTCAAGTGCTGTGAATAATGTGTTTTGAGCAATGTCGCTACTTTCGGCTATCCCTAAGAAGTAGCGCAAGGTCAATAAAGATAATGCCGTAAAGAATAAACCTCTGATTAAAAACAAACCGATCGTCTGCAGGTTATAGTGTAGTTTTGCTTTTAGGCCTTTTGCGAGCAATGCTGGTTCTTTAAAATGGTCAAACTTTGTATCTCTTGCAACGTTGCGCGGGATTTCAAATGCAGGGGAGCCGACAAGCCCAGTGTTTTCTCTAACCTTGCCATCTACAGGGATCGCTGTTTTAGTGCCGATCAAGCAATTGTTGCCCAGGCTTGTTGTATAACCTGGATAAAACAAGCTATTACCAAAATAAGTATCAGCAGGAACGTTAATCTGGCGCACCATGAATGAAGTCGTAGAGGCTTCGGTATTCAATAGACTTAAACCATCTGCCACCATTGTGTCAGCACCGAACTTAACCTTAAATGGGTTGTTATGTTTTTGTTCAACGCCAAAATTAGAACCCGTTTGGGTTGCCTCTTTCAGGTCATAGCCGACGATCGATAGCCAGCCAAGAATTAGCGCACTATCACCAAATAAACGGTTGAAGTATTGGCTGTTCGTACTGGCGTTCATCCATTTTGCGAGTTCAAACTGGATGCCATAGCGAGGGTGTACTTTTTCTGTTTGCACAAAATACTGCACAATCCGTGGCACAACATACATATACGCCATGCCAAAAAGCAAGCTAGCTAAAAAGAAAAGCGATGACACGATGATCAAGTTGCTATTGGATGCGTGACCACTGGAAATACCATAACCAATTAAGCTAATCATGAGAATAATCCCAATGGGTGCCACTAGATTGGTATAGGTAAACACAGTCGCTACATACAAAAACTTACGTAGGTTAGTAATCTTTGATGCTGGCAAGTGATCAAAATTACTGTGACTTGGTTCAGCAGGTACACCTTGGTAGACGGAGTTGTCGGGTATCATTTGCCACTCTTCTACCGTAGAAACCAGGCCGATTTGAACATTATCACCAACGCGGCTATTGATTTCGAGCACAGTGTCTTCACAAATCACTGCATTTTCGCCAACCTCAATCTGTCCAGGATAAAGATAACCATTGGCCGCCGTATAACCTGGCATATAGACGCTTTCGCGGATTACCGTATTTTGCCCAATCGAGATCATATCGGGATAAGCAATTGATGGAGAAAGCACCAGTGCATCTTCACCAATCTTGGCTCCAACCCAACGTAAATAAGTGTTATATATGGGGGTGCCAATAAAGGCGGATAATGGATTAAATTTAACGACGATTTCGGACAACCATAAACGAAAGTGTTTAACACTCCATATTTTGACTGGCTCAGTCGTTAGCTTGCCAACTACAAGCCATTTAATCGCGATGAATAGTGCTGAAGTACCAAAAAATAAACCTGTTGTTGAGGCAAGTGTACGCAGGTACATACCCGTATAACTCTCTGCAGCAATCACCCAATAAAAGATATAGACTGCTAGCCAGGCAAACAAAAAGGTTTGCGCAAAATAAACACTAACTTGTGCAATCCCCATGGTATACCTTGCCCAATAGCTTGGAATATGTGGGTTATCTTTGTGTTGTTCGTAGGCTGTTTTTTCAGTGTGCTGCATCGCTGGTATAGCGTTGGTTTTAGAAACGGCAGCTAAATTTTCAGCCACCTTTTGAATAGTAGGGAACTCGTATAACTGGCGCATCGTCAGGTTTTCAATCCCCAACTTGTTAGCCACAGCCGTCACAAAAACCGCCATATTCAATGAGTCAGCGCCTAAGTCTTCAAAAAAGTTACCCGCGACTGAAACTTCATCAACATTAATGACATCAGCCAATACTTTTGCCAAATCGCTTTCTAATTTAGTGGCAGGCTTGACCATCTCGCCAGTCATTTCAGCTCTATAACGTGGCCCTTTGGGTGCTTCCAGCGCATTGCGATTGGTTTTGCCGCTTGGTAATACAGGAATCTCAGTTAACTGCTCATAATACGCAGGTACCATGTAGCCAGGTAAAGCCGTCTTGAGTGCTTCAAAGACTGTAGCAATTTCGATCGTTGTATTTTGTTTTTCGGGAGTTAAGAATGCAACTAAAGTTTTGCTGCCATCTATTTCAAATGGTTGTACAACGGCTTGTTCAACCCCTTCGACAGCACGTGCAACAGATTCAATTTCTTCGAGCTCGATACGATAACCACGTATTTTGACCTGTGTGTCAATACGCCCCAAGTATTCGATCTCATGGTGATTGTTGATACGGCCTAAATCACCAGTGCGGTACAAACGTTCGGAAGGATTATTAGGCAAGCCAATGATATCTGGCATAAACGCTTGCGCTGTTTTTTCTGGGCGGTTTAAATAGTCATCACATAAGCCAACTCCGGCAATGCAGACTTCACCCGTTTCTCCCTGCGGCATTGCTTTACCAGTGTCAGGGTTAACAATGACAATGTCATAGGTTGGCAGTGGCCCACCAATGGTGATGGCTTTGTTTTTTTCTACAACGGCCCAAGTTGCTGTCACAGTCGTTTCTGTTGGGCCATAGACATTTAAAATGCGGCGTTTTGGCGAGAGCCAAGGTGCCACTACGTCTTCTGGACATGCCTCGCCAGACAACAACATAAACCTGAGCTTCGGTAGATCAGCATTCAGCGTACTTAACATAGTCGGTGTACAACATAAAGCAGTGATGTTGTGCTCAGCTAAATAGGCTGCCAAATCGCAACCGACTAATTTCACATTGGCTGGGGCTGGGACTAAACATGCGCCCGTAAACAGTGGAATCCAGACTTCTTCAAATGAAAAATCAAACGCGATGGTTAAGCCTTGATAGACTCTGTCAGAGGCTTGATAACCATAAAGCCGCGTGGCTACATCCATAAAGTTGCAAATGCTGGAGTGGCGAATCGGTACGCCTTTGGGCTTACCAGTCGAGCCAGAGGTATAAATGAGATAGGCGAGGGGGTCTAACTCAGTCTCTTTAGTCACCATCTCAAATGGTGTAATGGGGCACTCAGCAATTGCCTCATAACTGTCTTCAAGAGAGATGACTGTCGCAGTAGAACCTTCAAAGATCTCGGTAAACTTGCGCAGGGTGAGTACGGCTTGTACCTCACTATCTTCGAGCATATAGAGGATGCGATCACGCGGGAAAGATGCGTCTAGCGGCACATAAGCAGCCCCGATCTTGGATGCTGCCAATACCGCTGCATAAGAATCAATCGACCTGTCTAACAACAAAGCAATGCGCGCTCCAGCGGGAACCGCTAGTTGCTTGAAATACCAGGCAAGCTGATTAGCGCGATCAAATAATGCCGCATAAGTGACCTGATGGTCACCATAGTCAACAGCAATTTGAGTGTTGGCAGCTTTGCCTAATTTTAGACAGCGATCTTCAAATCCCTGATGAAACCTTGAACCTGGTTGGGTACTTGGCAAAAACGGTGCAACGTTTCGCAATACATCCGCATAACCAGTACCATCATTGAGAGGTACCTGATCGATTTTCCATGCAGGTTGGTGGTTTTGAATCAGGTTGTCAGCGTCGTACTCTTGCAGTGCTTCATTAAGCATGCTTTAGCATCTCTTCAGAATCATTGTATAGCAAGAACTCAATCGATTGCTTGATGATTTCTAACCCTTTGATTAATACATCATCGGGTGTTGTTAACGGTGCTAATAGTTTTAAAACCTCATCATTGGGGCCACATGATTCAATCATTAAGCCGCGTTTAAAACACTCACTGGCAATCGCCGAACAGAACTCGCCAGAGCCAACATCCAGCCCAAGCATTAGGCCACGGCCTTTCACACGAGCACCGCCAAGTATGTTGGCCATTTTTGTAAATGCTGCAGTGACCATGGCACTACGGCGCTTCACATCGTCCATTAGTCTGTTGTCAGACCAGTATTTTTCTAATGCAACTTTGGCTGTCACAAATGCTAAATTGTTACCCCTAAAGGTACCGTTATGCTCACCTGGTAGCCATTGGTCATGTTCAGGTTTGATCAATACCATCGCCATCGGTAAACCAAATCCAGATAAGGATTTAGATAACAACACCATATCGGGCTCAATGTCCAGTGGCTCAAAGCTAAAGTAGCTACCACAACGACCAATGCCAGCCTGAATATCATCGATGATTAACAATGCTCCATGACGTTTAGCGATCTGTGCAATTTTTTGCATCCATGCTTTTGAGGCGACATTTAAACCGCCTTCGCCTTGAACTGGTTCAATGATGAATGCGGCTGGCGCATCGACACCACTTGATGGGTCAGAGAGTAATTGGTCCAGCATTTGTGCTGTGTCTACACCTTCACCAAAATAGCCATCAAAGAAGGCACGCGTCACACCTGGCAACTGAACTGCAGCGCTCATTCTATGGTGCTGATTGCCTGTTGCAGCAAGTGCGCCCAATGTCATGCCATGAAAGCCGTTGGTGAATGAGATGACTTCAGAGCGCCCAGTAATTTTCTTCGCAAGCTTAAGTGCTGCTTCGACGGCATTGTTGCCAGCAGGGCCTGTAAACTGTAAGCGGTATGAGAGCTTACGCGGTGCTAAAATCAGGCGGTTAAACGTATCAATAAATTCTGCTTTTGAGGTGGTATGTAAGTCCAGACTGTTGGCAATATTGCCGCTCAAGACATAATTGACTAAAGCTTTAGCCATATGCGGATCATTGTGACCATAGTTCAGTGATGAGGCACCAGCTAAAAAATCAATATACTCATTACCATCGACATCAGAAATAATACTGCCTTCTGCTTTATTGAATGTGGCTGAGAAGTTACGGCAATAGCCACGCACTTCAGATTCCAGTTCAAAAGCTGCTTCGTAATTGATGTCTTCTGAATTGCTTGAGTAAAGCGGTTTTTTGTTTAAGTCGTTAAACTGATGAGGTATGAAATTCATCTTTTATCGCTTTGTAAAGTGTTTGTTAACAGAGATGGTAAGGGATTGCGTATACCCCAACAATGGCCCAATTGGCTTATCTGAATAGTGCAAAAACCAATCTTTACAAACGAGAGACCATTGGTTTAGCTTGTTATCTAAATTTAGACCTCACTAGGCAAACTAACTTAGCAATCAAGCCCTGTTTTTGTCGTCACAGAAGTTAAGTTTGGTGCATTGCGTTTGAAATAGTCTCAAGCATTGCAAAAAACACCGTGTACATGGCTGGAAGGATAATTGCTTAATTTATTAAGCGTGCAATGGTATGGACGTAGGTTTAGCAGAAAATTTAACAATAAAAACTTCCTACCTAAACATTAAACCATTACCATTCAGACTTTTTAAGAACTAATTATTAAAGTCATTTCTATTCTCCTTAAGTTGCTGATCCCAACAGCATGCTTGACGACAAAGAGCTGACAATACCAACTGATAAACGGAGTAATGAATGAAAGTAACCCATCCAACAGATACACAAGAAAAAGCCCTGCAGGTTAACCTGGACAACAGGCGCTATGGCTCATTTGCCGAAATTGGCGCGGGCCAAGAGGTCGTGCGCTGGTTCTTCCGTGTGGGTGGTGCGGCAGGTACCGTAGCCAAGAGTATCTGCGCCTATGACATGAAAGTCTCAGACACGATTTATGGTGATTGCAAACGCTATGTTTCGCGCGAGCGCTTGCAGGCCATGCTAGACATTGAGCAAAGCTTAAACCACCAAAACCTAAAAGCCCTGCGTGGTGATGACACCGCGTTTTTTGCCTTTGCTGATACCGTCTCGGCACGTAACTACCATGGCACTAACGAATGTCATGGCTGGATGGGCATTAAGTTTCAGGCGCATCCGCGCGATGATGAAAGCCAGATTATTATCCATGTGCGCATGTGGGACAACGATGCCAAAGCACAGCAAGAAGCGCTGGGCATTGTCGGCACTAACTTAGTCTATGGCGCCTGCTTTTTGTATCACGAACCAGAGGCTTTGTTGCGCTCTTTGCTCGATGGCCTGACCACCAACCGCATTGAAATCGACATGATCGAATTCTCAGGCATTGCCTTCAGAAATGTCGACAACCGCGTGATGACCTTATATTTGGTGGAGCTAGGGCTGACTGATGCGGCAATGTTCTCAGCCAATGGTGAAGTCTTGCAGCCATCCTCTGTGTTGCGAAAAAAACCAGTGCTGATCGAGCGCGGCCGCTTTAGGCCGATCACGCATGTGAATGTCGATATGCTCGAATGTGCACTCAGCCAGTTTGAAGAAGAGGACGACATTAACGCCGGTGAGACCATCACCGTGATGGAAATGAACATGACAATGCTACGTGCGGATGGCAAGCTGGACTTAAAAGACTTTATCTCACGTGTTGAAGTACTGGCGACCACTGGTCACACCGTAATGATTTCAGACTTCAGCATGTTCTACCAGTTGGCGCAATATATCTCACGCTACACCAACCGCCGCATTGGCATTGCCATGGGTGTGCCAACGCTGTTTGAGCGCTTTACACAAGACAACTATGCCAACCTACAAGGCGGCATGCTAGAAGGCTTTGGCCGACTGTTGAAAAATGACATCAAGATGTATATCTATCCAACCATTAATCCCGATGGCAGCAAAACCACGCTAGAAGAGGTGGAGATAGAAGGCGCGCATAAACACTTGTTTGATTTCTTAGTCGAAGATGGCCGTATTTTGGCAATTGAAGGTTATCGAGAAGAGGTCTTGGGTATTTTCTCACAAGACATCCACGACAAAATTGCTGCAGGTGATGACGCTTGGGAAGACTCAGTGCCAGTGCCAGTGGCAAAGGCGATTAAAGAAAAAGGCTTGTTTGGTTACAAAGCCTAAGCCCATTTTTTAACGAATAAAAAAGCGCCTCTAATCGTGCGCTTTTTAGTTGGATTAACAGTTAACAGTGAGCTAGCCGCCATGCAAAAAATATTTCATTAACTCTGCTTGTGAGCGTACTTCAAAGCGTTTAAAAATATTTTTGGCATAGGTATTAACGGTGTTGATTGATAAATTACGCGATTCTGCAATCTCTTGTCGCGAATAACCTTTGACCAACAGTGTTAACACAACTGCATGGCTGGATGGCAGCTCGCGGATCTGGTCGATTTCAACGGTGTCTGGCCAGCCTTGTGTGTGCAGCCAGCCAACACTACGCACCACTATCAGTGCCATCTGCCGCTCTCGCTCACTAAAGAGTGGGGCACCCACTTTGCGATACAGCGTGATCACGCTCG